>ENA-ORTN01001929-ORTN01001929.1-human-gut-metagenome-genome-assembly--contig:-NODE-1929-length-18607-cov-5.559508_pt1 | contig 18607 bp, 16 predicted proteins | sample MGYA00242070_ERZ509189 | MGnify/ENA primary metagenome ERZ509189 (study PRJEB26280, sample SAMEA2338821) | human gut metagenome | biome: human gut; feature: human-associated habitat; material: faeces...
TGGCAAATGTGATTCAGCAATTACAGAAGCCGACGCTTGTCATCGCTCATAATAAGACGTTAGCAGCTCAGTTATACGGAGAGTTCAAGGAGATGTTCCCCGATAACGCAGTCGAATATTTTGTCTCCTACTACGATTACTACCAGCCCGAAGCCTATGTCCCCTCCACGGATACTTACATTGCCAAGGACTCCGCCATTAACGAGGAAATCGACAGACTCCGGCTCTCAGCTACCGCGGCACTTTCCGAACGGAAAGATGTTATCATCGTGTCAAGTGTATCCTGTATCTATGGAATCGGCAGTCCGAAGGACTATCAGAACATGATGATCTCACTGCGACCGGGGATGGAGAAGGATCGGGATGAGGTGCTGCGGAGTCTGATTGACATGCAGTATGACCGAAACGATATGGATTTTCACCGTGGAACCTTCCGTGTGCGAGGGGATGTGGTGGAGATTATTCCGGCATATGAATCGGATGTGGCGATCCGGGTGGAATTCTTCGGAGATGAGATTGACCGGATCACGGAAGTGGATGTGCTGACCGGGGAGATCCGGAGAGAACTGAATCATATCGCCTTATATCCGGCGTCTCATTATGTTGTGCCGATGGAACGTATTCTGGAGGCCTCCAAGGCCATTGAAAAAGAAATGGAAGAACAGGTGGCGTATTTTAAAAGCGAAGACAAACTTCTCGAGGCACAGAGAATCAGCGAACGGACCAATTTTGATCTGGAAATGATGAAAGAGACAGGTTTTTGTTCCGGTATCGAGAACTATTCCCGGCATCTGGCAGGACTGAAACCGGGAGAGCCGCCATATACACTGATGGATTACTTCGGGGATGACTATCTGATCATGATCGATGAGTCACATATTACGGTGCCACAGGTGCGCGGTATGTATTTTGGTGACCAGTCAAGAAAATCGACGCTGGTGGACTATGGATTCCGTCTTCCGTCGGCAAAAGATAACCGACCGCTGAATTTTGAGGAATTTGAAGAACGGATCGATCAGGTGCTTTTCGTGTCGGCAACGCCGGGACAATATGAAAAGGATCATGAACTTCTTCGTGCAGAGCAGATTATCCGACCGACCGGACTTCTGGATCCTTATGTGGAAGTGCGTCCGGTGGAGGGACAGATTGACGATCTGGTAGGAGAAGTCAACAAAGAAGTGGAAAAACATAATAAGATTCTGGTGACAACGCTTACCAAACGAATGGCAGAGGAACTGACCGATTATATGAAAGATCTGGGTATCCGTGTCAAATACCTGCATTCCGATATCGATACGCTGGAACGATCGGAAATTATCCGCGATATGCGTCTGGATGTATTTGATGTGCTGGTGGGTATCAACCTGCTTCGAGAGGGTCTGGATATCCCGGAGATCTCACTGGTGGCGATCCTGGATGCGGACAAGGAAGGATTCCTGCGATCGGAAACTTCTCTGATCCAGACGATCGGCCGTGCAGCAAGAAATGCGGAGGGACATGTCATCATGTATGCAGATGTGATCACAGATTCCATGCGCCGCGCCATCGATGAGACACTTCGAAGAAGAGAATTGCAGGAAGCATATAATAAGGAACACGGAATTACACCGAAGACGATCAAAAAGGCAGTCAGGGATCTGATCAGCATATCCAAAGAGGTGGCGAAGACACAGAAGAAACTGGAAAAAGACATGGAATCTATGAGCCGTAAGGAACTCGAAGAACTGATCGGAAAAGTACAAAAACAGATGAAAGCGGCAGCGGCCGACCTGAACTTCGAAATGGCAGCCGAACTGCGTGACCAGATGATTGAACTGAAGAAGAATCTGGAAGAACTGGACAGGTAGGAATACGACTCAAAAAATTTGTATATTATATAAAGAAAGAATTTTCTGAAAAAATGTCCCCGAAATGTGTGAGCGGATATTTACAGCAGAAGATTCTTTCTTTTTATGTACAGGGTAGCATTCCGCGAGGTGCTTTTGCATGTTTTTTGCCAAAATCCAGAGACATACAAGTCAAAATGCCTTACTGAAGGTGATTAGAAATCCAAGACGAAGAAAAAAACAAAAAATTTCAAAATACCCATTGACAAATAAAAGAGGCAGTGCTATCTTTAAACCATAGATGTTAGCACTCCACTTAAACGAGTGCTAACACAACAAAAAAGACAAAGAAGGAGGCAGAGAAGATGCAGGATTTGGATGAAAGAAAACGCAAGATTTTAAAAGCGATTATCCAGACCTATCTGGAAACTGGTGAGCCGGTTGGTTCGAGAACCATTTCCAAGTACACAGATTTGAATCTGAGTTCTGCCACCATTCGAAATGAGATGTCGGATCTGGAAGATCTGGGATACATTGTACAGCCTCATACCTCAGCGGGCAGGATTCCATCGGATCTCGGTTATCGATTATATGTCGATGAACTGATGAAAGAAAAAGATCAGGAAGTTTCCGAAATGAAGGAAATGATGATCGAGAAAACAGATCGGATGGAACGGGTGCTCAAACAGGTGGTCAAGGTGCTCGCATCCAATACGAATTATGCGACACTCATTACCGGTCCTACCTATCATCACAACAAAGTAAAATTCATTCAGTTATCCAAGCTGAACGAAGAACAGCTTCTGGCAGTGATCGTTGTGGAAGGCAACCTGGTAAAGAACCAGATTGTAAATCTGGATGAGACGATCGATGATGAACAGATCCTGAAACTGAACCTGTTATTGAATACACAGCTGAATGGTCTGACGATCGAAGAGATCAGTCTTGGCATGATCACGAAGCTGAAAGAACAGGCAGGTGTCCACAGTGGTGTGGTGAGTACCGTATTAGACGCGGTGGCAGATGCCATTGCAGTGGACGATGAGGAAGTTCCGGTGTATACAAGCGGAGCGACCAACATTTTCAAATATCCGGAACTGGCAGACAGCAGTAAGGCCAGCGAACTGATATCCGCATTTGAGGATAAACAGGAACTGGTTGAGATGATCAAGGATACCGTTTCTGATTCCGGAGAGAATACAGGAATTCAGGTATATATAGGAAATGAAAGCCCGATACAGACCATGAAAGATTGCAGTGTAGTAACCGCATCGTATGATCTGGGAGAGGGAATGAAAGGAACGATAGGAATTATCGGACCGAAGAGAATGGATTATGAAAATGTAGTAGATAATCTGAAAACATTGAAAGTCCAGTTGGACAACATATTCAAAAAGCCGTAGAAAGGTGGAATGTGAGAGATGACAGAAGAAAATAAAACGACTGCTGAGGAGACAGCCGAAGAGGTAAAAGAAACCGAGGCAGCTGAAGACGAAGTCACCGAAGCAACTCCTGAAACTCAGGCAGGAAGCGAAGAAGTGGAAGAGACCAAAGAGAAAAAACTTTTTGGAAAAAAGAAAAAAGATAAAAAAGATGAAAAAATCGAAGAACTGACCGATCGGGTAAAACGCCAGATGGCCGAGTTCGAAAACTTCAGAAAACGTACCGAAAAAGAAAAAGCAGGTATGTATGCTGTGGGAGCCAAGGATGTGATCGAGAAGATCCTTCCGGTAGTCGATAACTTTGAAAGAGGTCTGGATGTCGCAGAAGACAAAGAAGATCCTTTCGTACAGGGAATGGAAAAAATCTACAAACAGTTCCTTACCGCACTGGATGGCATGGGAGTAAAAGCCATTGAAGCTGTAGGAAATGAATTCAATCCGGATTTCCACAATGCAGTGATGCATGTGGAAGATGAAACAGTCGGAGAGAACATCGTAGTAGAAGAGTTCCAGAAGGGTTACATGTACAAAGACAGTGTAGTCCGCCACAGCATGGTAAAAGTAGCCAACTAACAATTATCAGAATATAGATTAAGATTATAATTCATGAGGAGGAAACAGTCATGGGAAAAATCATTGGTATTGACTTAGGAACAACAAACAGTTGTGTAGCTGTTATGGAAGGTGGTAAACCAACCGTTATCACAAATGCAGAAGGAGCAAGAACAACACCATCTGTAGTAGCATTTACAAAAACAGGAGAAAGACTGGTAGGTGAACCTGCAAAACGTCAGGCAGTAACCAACGCAGATAAAACAGTTTCTTCTATTAAAAGACATATGGGTACTGACTACAAAGTAACCATCGATGACAAAAAATATTCTCCACAGGAGATTTCTGCTATGATCCTGCAGAAGATGAAATCTGATGCAGAAAACTACCTGGGTGAAAAAGTAACAGAAGCAGTTATCACTGTTCCGGCTTACTTTAACGATGCACAGCGTCAGGCAACCAAAGATGCAGGTAAGATTGCAGGTCTGGATGTAAAACGTATCATCAACGAGCCTACAGCAGCAGCTCTTGCCTATGGTCTGGACAACGAACAGGAACAGAAGATCATGGTATACGACTTAGGTGGTGGTACATTTGATGTATCTATCATCGAGATCGGTGATGGCGTTATCGAAGTTCTGTCTACCGCAGGTAACAACCGTCTGGGTGGTGATGACTTCGACCAGAAAGTAGCAGATTACATGCTGGCAGAGTTCAAGAGAACCGAAGGCGTAGACCTGTCTCAGGATAAGATGGCTCTGCAGAGAATCAAAGAAGCAGCAGAGAAAGCGAAAAAAGAACTTTCTTCTTCTACAACAACCAACATCAACCTGCCATTCATCACAGCTACAGCAGAAGGTCCGAAACATTTCGATATGAACCTGACAAAAGCAAAATTCGATGAACTGACACATGATCTGGTAGAAATGACAGCAGAACCTGTAAGAAGAGCACTGTCTGATGCAGGACTGACAGCTTCTGAACTGAGCAAAGTCCTTCTGGTTGGTGGTTCTACACGTATCCCGGCTGTACAGGATAAAGTAAAACAGCTGACAGGACATGAACCAAGCAAGAGCCTGAACCCGGATGAGTGCGTAGCTTTGGGAGCTTCCGTACAGGGTGGTAAACTGGCAGGCGATGCCGGTGCCGGCGATATCCTGCTTCTGGATGTAACTCCACTGTCACTGTCTATCGAGACAATGGGTGGTATCGCAACCAGACTGATTGAGAGAAATACAACAATCCCGACCAAGAAGAGCCAGATCTTCTCTACAGCAGCAGATAACCAGACCGCAGTAGATATCAACGTAGTACAGGGTGAGAGACAGTTCGCGAAAGACAACAAATCTCTTGGTCAGTTCCGTCTGGATGGAATTCCGCCAGCAAGAAGAGGTGTTCCGCAGATCGAAGTAACTTTTGATATTGATGCCAACGGTATTGTAAATGTATCTGCAAAAGACCTGGGAACAGGAAAAGAACAGCATATTACCATTACAGCCGGTTCCAATATGTCTGATTCCGATATCGACAAAGCAGTAAAAGAAGCTGCTGAGTACGAAGCACAGGATAAGAAGAGAAAAGAAGCCATCGATACAAGAAACGATGCAGACGCTATGGTATTCCAGACAGAGAAAGCCATCGAAGAAGTAGGTGACAAACTGGATGCCAACGATAAGACAGCAGTAGAAGCTGATCTGGCAGCTTTGAAAGATCTGATTGCAAAGGCTCCTGTAGATAACATGACAGATGAGCAGGTTGCAGAGATCAAAGCTGCAAAAGAAAAACTGATGGAAAGCGCACAGAAACTGTTCGCAAAAGTATACGAGCAGGCACAGGGAGCAGCAGGTGCTCAGGGTGCAGGTCCGGACATGAGTGGAGCAGCAGGCGGTGCTTCTCAGGGATCCAGCGAAGCAGGCTACGGCGATGATGTCGTAGACGCTGACTACAAAGAAGTTTAATACGAATAAAGAATAAATCATACTTACCAGATGGTTATACAAGTCGTGTAAGTAAATGCAGGGGACGGGGATACCGGAAGGGTCACCGTCCCCATAATGTGATGATACCAGGGCTTCAGGATCGGAAATCTGACATAAGCCTGCTTGCAGGAAGATTTCTGAACTTTTGATCCTGACATCATATGAGTAGATAATTCCGCAGTTGTATCCCCCAGGGGTACGAGGCGTTTCGATAAGGTGAAAGAAAATGGCAGAGAAAAGAGATTATTATGAGGTTCTGGGTGTAGAGCGCGGAGCTGATGATGCGACCTTGAAAAAAGCATACCGGAAACTGGCAAAAAAGTATCATCCGGATATGAACCCAGGGGATAAAGAAGCAGAAGCAAAATTTAAAGAGGCGACAGAGGCGTACACTGTACTGAGTGATCCGGAAAAGAGAAGAACATATGACCAGTACGGTCATGCAGCATTTGAAAATGGCGGAGCCGGACAGGGTGGCGGTTTCGGTGGATTTGATTTTAATGGCGCAGATATGGGCGATATCTTCGGCGATATTTTCGGGGATCTGTTCGGTGGCGGAAGAAGCCGCAGAGCGAACAACGGTCCGATGCGTGGAGCAAACCTGCGTGCGGTTGTTCATATTACTTTCCAGGAAGCAGTTTTCGGCTGCGAAAAAGAACTGGAACTGACACTGAAAGATACCTGTACCAAATGTAACGGAACCGGTGCAAAACCGGGTACTTCTCCGGAAACCTGTAGCAAATGTCATGGAACCGGTCAGGTAACATATACCCAGCAGTCCATGTTCGGTATGGTACGAAACGTACAAACCTGTCCGGACTGTGGAGGAACCGGTAAGATCATCAAAGACAAATGCCCGGATTGCCGTGGAACCGGATTTACCGCAAGCAGAAAGAAGATCCAGGTATCTATTCCGGCAGGTATCGACGATGGACAGAGCATCCGTATTCGTGAAAAAGGAGAACCCGGAACCAATGGCGGACCGAGAGGCGATCTGCTGGTAGAAGTACAGGTAGCCCGTCATCCGATCTTCCAGAGACAGGATATGAATATCTTCTCCACAGCACCGATCACCTATGCACAGGCTGCACTGGGTGGTAAGATCCGCATCAGCACGGTAGACGGTGAAGTAGAGTACGAAGTAAAACCTGGTACACAGACCGATACCAAGATCCGTCTGCGCGGAAAAGGTGTACCGTCACTGAGAAACAAAAATGTTCGCGGTGATCAATATGTTACACTGGTTGTTCAGGTACCGACCAAACTTTCCGAGGAAGCAAAAGATGCGCTTCGTGCATTCGATGCGGCATGTCAGGGAAAACCGGCGCCGGAAAAAGAAAAGAAAAAACGTTTTATGGATAAATTGAAAGAAACGTTTGAAGATTAAAGACCACAGCTACAGAAAAAAGGGACTGTCCGGAAAACAGAAATGTTTTCCGGACAATCTCTTTTGTTGCTTTTTTGAACAGAATCTAGTATAGTTATCATAGCTATGCACTTGTGTACTTGTACAGAAAGGTAAGAAAGTTTATGAAATGGAAAAAATTTAAAATAAAAACAGTGACAGATGCAGAAGATATTATCATCAGTACATTATATGATATCGGGCTGGAAGGCGCACAGATTGAAGACAAAGTACCTTTGACTGCAATGGAAAAGGAGCAGATGTTTGTGGATATTCTGCCGGATGGACCGGAAGACGATGGAATCGCTTATCTGAGTTTTTTTGTGGAAGAGACAGAAGACGGAACTCTTACGGTAAATGGAGAAGAAAAGACCGAAGAAGAGATTCTTTCCCAGGTGAAAGAAGAACTGGAATCTCTGCGGATGTTCTGCCAGATCGGAGAAGGAAGTATCACAGTTGACGAGACGGAAGACATTGACTGGATCAATAACTGGAAAAAATATTTCAAACAGTTTTATGTGGATGATATCCTGATCATCCCTTCCTGGGAAGAAGTAAAAGAAGAAGACAAAGATAAAATGATCATTCATATCGATCCGGGCACTGCCTTCGGAACCGGTATGCATGAGACTACACAGTTGTGTATCCGTCAGCTGAAAAAATATGTAACATCGGAGACAGAACTTCTCGATGTGGGAACCGGAAGTGGTATCCTTTCTATCATTGCACTGAAAATGGGGGCAAAACATGCAGTCGGAACTGATCTGGATCCATGCGCAGTACCGGCAGTAGAAGAAAATAAAGAAGTAAACGGAATCGCACCAGAAAGCTTTGATATGATGATCGGAAATATCATCGATGACAAAGAAGTACAGGATAAAGTAGGCTATGAATGTTACGACATCGTAGTGGCAAATATTCTGGCAGATGTTTTGGTACCGCTGACACCGGTCATTGTCAACCAGATGAAACCGGGCGCAGTATATATTACCTCCGGTATCATTGCTGACAAAGAACCGACCGTAGTAGATGCCGTGAAAGCAGCCGGTCTGGAGATTCTGGAAGTGACATATCAGGGCGAGTGGGTATCCGTAACCGCAAGAAAGCAGGCGTAAGATGTATCGTTTTTTTGTAAAACCGGAACAGATTGATATGGAAGAAAAAAAGGTGCATATCACAGGCAGTGATGTGAACCATATAAAAAATGTGCTTCGGATGCGTCAGGGAGAAACCATCCTGATCAGCGCAGGGGATAATCTGGAATATACCTGTCTGGTCGGCGAGATGGAAGCGGAAGAAGTGATCGCAGATATCAGCTATGTGCAGGAAGTAGGCATGGAGCTGCCGTCAAAGATTTATCTGTTTCAGGGACTTCCAAAGAGTGACAAGATGGAGATGATCATTCAGAAAGCGGTGGAACTCGGTGTTTATGAAGTGATTCCGGTGAGCACTGCACGGGCGGTAGTAAAACTGGATGCCAAAAAAGAAGCATCCAAACAGAAACGGTGGCAGACGATCGCAGAAAGTGCTGCCAAACAGTCCAAACGAATGGTGATTCCAGAGATTCATTCTGTTATGAAGTTTTCAGAGGCAGTAAACTATGCTGAAGAGCTGGATATCCGGTTTATTCCGTATGAACTTGCTGAAAATATGGCACACACGAAAAAACTGTTTGAACAGATCGAACCGGGGCAGTCTATCGGTATCTTTATCGGACCGGAAGGTGGATTCACACCGGAAGAGATCGAACTGGCGATGAATCATCAGGTACAGCCGATCACACTGGGAAAACGGATTCTAAGAACAGAGACAGCAGGAATGACAGTGCTCTCGATTCTGATGTTCTTACTGGAAGGAAAGGAATAACAAGTGGAAGCATATTTAGATAATTCGGCCACTACCCGTTGCTATGAAGAAGTGAAGGATATCGTCGTGAAAACCATGATGGACGACTATGGCAATCCTTCTGCCATGCACCAGAAGGGTGTGGAGAGTGAACGATACGTGAAAGAAGCTGCCGGACAGATTGCAGCTACATTAAAAGTACAAGAAAAAGAGATTTATTTTACCTCCGGTGGAACTGAGTCCAACAACTGGGCACTAATCGGAACTGCTCTGGCGAACAGACGCCAGGGGAACCATATTATCATCAGTAGTATTGAACATCCGGCCGTATCTGCTCCTGCAAAATTTCTGGAGAGCCAGGGATTTGAAGTGACGAGACTGGGTGTGAATGCACAGGGACAAATTTCTCCGGAAGAACTGAAAGAAGCGATTCGCCCAGAGACGATTCTGGTATCGATAATGTTTGTAAATAACGAAATCGGAGCGGTGGAACCGATTGCAGAGATCGGAGAGCTGATCAAGCAGGTAAATCCGAAAACGTATTTTCATGTGGATGCGATTCAGGCCTACGGAAAGTTCCGGATCCTTCCGAAAAAGATGCATATCGATATGCTTTCCGCGAGCGGACATAAGATTCACGGACCGAAGGGAACCGGATTCTTATATATCAGTGAAAAAATGAAGATCGTTCCGATCATTTACGGTGGTGGACAGCAGAAAGGCATGCGTTCCGGTACGGACAATGTGCCGGGAATTGCAGGACTGGGATTGGCTTCCAAAATAGTTTATGATCATCTGGAAGAAAATGATAAGCATATGCGTGGGCTTCGTACGTATTTCGTCAGAGAACTTGCAAAGATGGATCAGGTCGTGGTACACGGTCCACAGGGAGAAGAAGCGGCACCGCAGATCGTAAGTGCTGCCTTCGTGGGCGTGAGAAGCGAAGTCTTATTACATACCCTGGAAGAAAGAGGTATCTACGTATCCGCCGGAAGTGCCTGCTCTACGCACAAAAGAAGTGGAAGTCCTACACTGACAGCTATTGGACTGCCGAAGAATCAGATGGAAGCAACCGTTCGGTTCAGCTTCTGTGAGACAACCACAAGGGAAGAACTGGATTACACGTTACAGGTGTTAAATGAAGTCATACCGATGCTGCGTCGATATGCGAGACATTAATCACAGCAAGTAGCAGAAGGAGAAAAGAGATGTTTAAAGCATTTTTAGTAAAATATGCGGAAATCGGCATCAAAGGAAAGAACAGATATCTGTTTGAAGATGCACTGATCCGTCAGATGGAATATGTATTGAAACCGGTAGAAGGAACCTTTCATGTAACCAAAGAGCAGGGGAGAATCTATGTGCTGACTGAGGGTGATTTTGATTATGAAGAAGCTCTGGAAGCATTAAAACGGGTATTTGGAATCGCGTATATCTGTCCGGTTGTGATTAAGGAAGATCAGGGTTACGAACAATTGGAAAAAGATGTGGTAGCTTATGTGGATCATGTATATCCGGATAAAAATAAATCATTCAAAATGCATGTCCGTCGTGCAAAGAAGACCTATCCTGGAACATCTATGGAACTGAATGCAGATCTTGGAGGAGCGATTCTGGACGCTTTTCCGGAGATGAAAGTGGATGTCCATAATCCGCAGCTGCTGATCACCGTTGAGATCCGCGAAAAAATCTATATTTACTCCGAGTCTATTCCGGGACCGGGCGGTATGCCGATCGGAACCAACGGAAAAGCGATGCTTCTGTTATCCGGTGGTATTGACTCTCCGGTAGCCGGATATATGATCGCAAAACGTGGCGTAAAGATTGACGCTGTTTATTTCCATGCACCGCCATATACCAGCGAACGTGCAAAACAGAAAGTTGTGGATCTGGCAAAACTGGTGGCAAGATACAGCGGACCGATCAATCTGTATGTGGTTAACTTTACGGATATTCAGCTGTATATCTATGATCAGTGCCCACACGATGAGCTGACGATCATTATGCGCCGGTATATGATGAAGATTGCGGAACGCATCGGAAAAGAGCAGGGATGCCTGGGACTGATCACAGGAGAGAGCATCGGCCAGGTGGCCAGCCAGACCGTGCAGAGTCTTGCTGCAACGAATGAAGTATGTACGATGCCGGTATTCCGTCCGGTGATCGGATTCGACAAACAGGAAATTGTGGATATTTCTCTGAAAATCAATACGTATGAGACATCCATACAGCCATACGAAGACTGCTGTACGATCTTTGTGGCAAAACATCCGGTAACAAAACCGAATATTCAGATGATCAAAAAATCAGAGAAAAAACTGGAAGAGAAGATTGATGAGATGATGGATCAGGCAGTCAATACTGCAGAACGCATTTACATTGAGGCGTAAAATCTGACGAAACGCAGAAGTACAATATCATTCCGTTCTGACTAGTACACCGTTTCGTAAATAACTGTATCCTGCGTGAATGATACAGTTATTTCGAAAACGATGTACTAGTAACTGCACAGGTGCTGAACAGTTACGAACAGTAAATATAAAAAGGGAGCCTGTTGCAAACAGACTCCCGATTTAAAAATTCAGACTCAGTCAATGATATATGGAGCAAGTACTTTTAATACTTCATCCAGGTTGTTTCCTTCTGCATGAACATTCAGATTGATCGGTTTGGAAAGATCCAGACTGAAGATACCCATGATGGATTTTGCATCGATGACATATCTTCCGGAAACCAGATCAAAATCGAAATCATATTTGGAAATATCGTTTACAAATGCTTTTACTTTGTCAATGGAATTAAGTGAAATACTAACAGTTTTCATGATAACTTCCTCCCGAAAATTCAGATTATTTTTTGGCCGTGCCGGAGGTAAATCTGTCAATAACAGTTCCTAGCAGCACATTTCAGCTAAATTTATCTTACCGTTTTGGATGGTAAAAGTCAAGGTGAAAGCATACAAAGATTCAAAGAAAACGAAAGAATAATTTGGCAGAAAAGAAAGAAGGTAGACAATGAAAGGAAAAGTTGCACTGCATAATCTGGGATGCAAAGTGAACGCATACGAGACAGAAGCAATGCAGCAGATGTTAGAGGCAGCAGGATATGAAATCGTACCCTTTGAACCGGGGGCAGACATCTATGTGATCAATACCTGTACTGTGACCAACATTGCTGACCGTAAATCGAGACAGATGCTTCATAAGGCCAAAAAGATGAATCCGGATGCTATTGTGGTGGCAGCCGGATGTTATGTCCAGGCGGATACAAAAAAAGCAGAAGCAGATGCGTCTATAGATATCATAATCGGGAATAATAAAAAACAGGAACTCATTTCCATACTGGAAAACTATCGATCAGGCCAGCAGAAAACCACGGAATGTGTGGATATCAATCATACAAAAGAATATGAAAAACTGGAGATCGACCGTACCGAAGAACATACAAGAGCATACCTGAAAGTCCAGGACGGTTGCAATCAGTTCTGTACGTATTGTATGATTCCGTATGCAAGGGGAAGGATCCGCAGTAAAAAAACAGAGGATGTTGTAGGAGAAGTGAAACGGCTTGCGGCATCCGGTTGTCAGGAAGTGGTACTGACAGGGATCCATCTGAGTTCTTATGGAAAAGAACGTCCGGAAGAACAGGAGAATCTGCTGACGCTGATTCAGGCAGTGCATGAGGTAGACGGTATCGAGAGGATTCGCCTTGGATCTCTCGAACCGGGGATTATTACGAAAGAATTCGCAAAAGCGATCAGCAGTCTGCCGAAAGTGTGTCCGCATTTTCATCTGTCACTGCAAAGCGGATGTACTGCTACACTGAAGCGAATGAATCGACGGTACACAGCGCAGGAGTACCGGGAAAAATGTGAAATCCTGAGAAAATATTATCCGGCACCGGCACTGACTACCGATGTGATCACAGGATTTCCGGGAGAAACAGAAGAAGAATTTGAGGAAAGCCGCAGTTTTGTGGACAGTATTCATTTTTATGAGACACATATTTTCCCGTATTCGAAGAGAGAAGGAACGAAAGCAGCAGTCATGCCGGATCAGCTTCCGGAACAGATAAAAAAAGAAAGAAGCAGAGTTTTGATCGCTCTCGGACAAGAACGCCAGAGAGAATATATGGAGCAGTTTTTGGGAAAGAAAAAAGAAGTTTTGTTTGAAGAACAACAGAAGATTCAGGGTCAGACCTACTGGACGGGGCATACGATGGAATACCTGAAAGTTGCGGTAATATCAGAAGAAAATCTGGAAAATAAACGTGTTATGGTACAACTGCAAAACATCATCGGCCAGGATCTCATTCTTGCAGAATAGCAAAGTTATGTGGAATAAATCGGTGATCCGGCAGAATAACAGTAATCGGCAGAATGTTACAAAACTGATAAATAGCAATGGAAAGTTTAAAAAAACTGTAAACTTGATTGAATTTTTGCATCTTCTGTATTAGAATAGAATAGATATCAAGTATAGTCGAGGACGTGAAAAAATGGCAAATTTAAGCAATACACAGTATTTTAAAGTGAAAACAGAGCCGGAAGTACAGGTGAAAGAAGTCCTGGATGTGGTATACACAGCGATGGAAGAGAAGGGTTATAACCCGGTTAACCAGATTGTAGGTTATATTATGTCCGGAGATCCTACGTATATCACCAGTTACAAGGGTGCCAGAAGTATGATCATGAAAGTGGAACGTGATGAACTGGTAGAAGAACTTCTGAAAGAGTATATTAAAAACAGATCCTGGGAGAATCGCTGATGAGAATTCTAGGACTTGATTACGGCTCAAAGACAGTGGGAGTCGCAGTAAGCGACCCCCTTGGTTTTACTGCCCAGGGTGTGGAAATCATCCGCAGAAAATCAGAAAACAAGATGCGCCAGACGCTGGCAAGAATTGAAGAATTGATTGCACAGTATCAGGTAGAAAAAATCGTACTTGGTTTACCGAAGAATATGAATAATACACTGGGAGACAGGGCTGAGAAATCTCTGGAGCTGAAAGAAACGCTAGAGAGACGAACAGGTCTGCCTGTTGTGATGTGGGATGAGCGGCTGACAACTGTATCTGCCAACCGTGTATTGATGGAGACGGGAGTACGCCGGGAAAACCGGAAGGAACATGTGGATGAAATCGCTGCGGTATTTATTCTGCAGGGGTATCTGGACTATCTTGCGAATAAGAATGAAGAAACAGGACGGTAGAATCATTATGGATAAAATCAAATTTGTGACAGATGAAGGCGAAACAGTGGAATTCTATGTAGAAGAGCAGACCAGAGTGAACGGTACAGATTATCTGCTGGTAACAGACTCCATGGATGATGAAGCTAACGCCTACATCCTGAAAGACTCTTCTGAGGAGACGGATCCGGAAGCGGATTATGTGATGGTGGAAGATGACGTGGAACTGGAAGCCATGTCAAAAGTGTTCAGTCAGATGATGGATGATGTGGATATTGAGATGTAAGCAGTGACGGAGGTGCTATTTGAAAAAAAGTAACGGTGGAAAATTGAAAATCATTCCTCTGGGCGGACTGGAACAGATTGGAATGAACATTACTGCCTTTGAATACGAAGACAGTATTATTGTGGTGGATTGCGGTCTGGCATTCCCGGAAGACGATATGTATGGTATTGATCTGTGCATACCGGATATTACTTATTTAAAAGACAATATTGATCGTGTAAAAGGATTTTTTATCACACACGGTCATGAGGATCATATCGGAGCACTTCCTTATGTGTTGCGTGAGATCAATGTGCCGATTTATGCGACAAAGCTGACCATTGGCATCATTGATCACAAACTTGGCGAGCATAATATGCTAAATAAAGTAAAGCGTAAAGTAGTTAAATACGGACAGCATATCAATCTTGGATGCTTCCGTGTGGAATTTATCAAGACAAATCACAGTATTCAGGACGCTGCTGCACTGGCAATTTACTCTCCGGCAGGAACCGTTGTGCATACCGGTGATTTTAAAGTGGATTATACACCGGTTTACGGAGATGCCATTGATCTGCAGCGTTTTGGTGAGATTGGTAAAAAAGGAGTTCTGGCACTGATGTGCGACAGTACCAATGCGGAACGTCCTGGCTTTACTATGACAGAGCGAAAAGTTGGCAAGACATTTGAGAGTATTTTCAGCGATCATACACATCAGCGAATTATTGTGGCAACCTTTGCTTCCAATGTAGACCGTGTACAGCAGATTATCAATACAGCCTACAAATTTGGCCGTAAAGTAGTGGTAGAAGGCCGCAGCATGGTCAATATTATTTCCATTGCATCGGAACTTGGTTATCTGAATATCCCGGATAATACACTGATTGAAGTGGATCAGTTGAAAAACTATCCGGATGAAAAGACAGTCCTGATCACTACCGGAAGTCAGGGAGAACCACTGGCTGCATTGTCCCGTATGGCAAATGGCATTCATCGCAAAGTAAAAATCCAGCCAAACGATCTGATTGTATTCAGCTCCAATCCAATTCCGGGAAATGAGAAAGCAGTTTCCAAGATTATCAATGATCTGTATCGTCAGAGCGCAGATGTTATTTTCCAGGATACTCATGTATCCGGACATGCATGTCAGGAAGACTTAAAGCTGATCTATTCCCTGGTACATCCGAAATTTGCCATCCCGGTACATGGTGAGTTCCGCCACAGAATGGCGCAGAAGGAACTGGCTGAGTACATGGGTGTTCAGAAGGGGAATGCATTACTGGTAAATTCCGGTGATGTGGTATCTTTGGATGAAGACAGCTGTCAGGTAACCGATCATGTAGCCTGCGGCGCCATCCTGGTTGACGGACTTGGGGTTGGCGATGTAGGAAATATCGTATTAAGAGACAGACAGAACCTTGCAGAGAATGGTATTATCATTGTTGTTCTTACACTTGAAAAATATACCGGACAGCTTATAGCAGGCCCGGATATTGTTACAAGAGGTTTTGTGTATGTAAGAGAGGCTGAAGAGCTTCTTGATGAGGCAAGAGCAATTGTATCTGATTCAGTTGAAAAGTGTCTTGATAAGAATATTACTGACTGGAGTAAGATTAAGAATATTATTAAAGATGACTTGAGCGAGTATCTCTGGAAGAAGATTAAGAGAAATCCTGTAATACTTCCAATCATTATGGAGGCACAGATATAATATATGTTGCCGGATATTACTGCAGACAGTTGGAGAGGTGTTTTTCATGCGTAGAATTGATGAACTTAAGAAAGAGATTATACATGAAATTCTTAACAGTGAAGAATATAGGGAATACAGAAGACTTCAGTCTGAAATAGACAGGACGCCTGACTTGAAGAGGCAGGTGGATGAATTCCGTATGAGGAATTTTGAATTACAGAATTCAGAAAATGTTCCAGACATGTTTGCAGCAATGGAGAATCTTAATAAGGAATATGCCGACATGAGGAATCAGGACATTGTAAACAGATATCTTATGACAGAGATTACATTTTGCAGATTTATGAGAGATATATATAAGGATATTGCCGAGGCAGTAGACATGGACCTTGATTTTTTAGGGTGAATCATATATAGTGTAGCTTATTAAAGAAGAGGAGAATCAGGTTTTATGAGCAATAAATCAATCAGGATGCTGGTATCGGTATCGCTGAATGTTTTAATAATTGTTTTAGGAATATATCTCGTGTTTTTTATGGGAAGCAAGGCGTATTCATTTGGTGAGAAGATATTTAATGAACAGGCAGTTGATTCAGATGATAATGCCCGTACAGTTGAGGTTACTATAACAACAGACATACAGGCTAAGAAGCTTGCTGGCATGCTTTATGATAAAGGACTTGTACATGATAAAACGATAGCATATTTTCAGATTCAGTTCTCAGATTATAAGGATAAGTTTATAGGTGGAACTTATGAGCTTAACACGGGAATGACACCTACTGAGATTATGCAAGTGCTGGCACAGTCAGACAGTGAGGAAGAATAACTTAATTGTAAGGGGAATATATGATAGTCAATGAAAGAGTAGTTGCCTATATTAATTCTCTCGATTGTGGTAATTCTGATATATGTAATACAATTGAAAAAGAAGCGATTGCGGATGAAGTCCCAATCATTAGAAAAGAGATGGGTAATTTGCTGAAGGTGCTGTTACAGCTTGTACAGCCTGAAAGGATTCTGGAAGTTGGAACAGCAGTAGGTTACTCATCTATTCTTATGAGTGAGAATATGCCGGAAAAATGCACAATTACTACAATAGAGAATTATGATAAGAGAATACCTGTGGCAAGAAATAATTTTAAAAGGGCAGGAAAAGAGAATGTTATAACACTTATAGAGGGAGATGCGCTGGAAGTGTTGAAGACTCTGGAAGGTCCATATGATTTCATATTCATGGATGCTGCCAAGGGACAGTATATTAATTATCTTCCTGATATTAAGAGAGTCCTTAGAAAAGGCGGACTTCTTATATCGGATAATATTCTGCAGGAGGGAGAAATAGTGGAATCCCGCTATGCAGTTACGAGAAGAAACAGAACAATTCATACAAGGATAAGGGAATATGTGTATGAGCTTACTCATACAAAGGATTTTGTGACATCTATTGTTCCTATCGGCGATGGAATTACACTCAGTGTGAAACAGTAAAGGAGAATAATATGGCAGGACATATGTATAATGGCAGAGAAACAGAACTTCTTATACCAGCAAGCAGTCTTGAAGTTTTAAAGATAGCAGTAATATTCGGTGCAGATGCCGTATATATCGGTGGTGAAGCATTTGGATTAAGAGCTAAGGCTAAGAATTTTTCAATAGAAGATATGAAAGAGGGCGTTAAGTTTGCCCATGAAAGAAATGTCAAGGTATACGTTACAGCTAATATTCTGGCACATAACTATGACCTTGAGGGTGCAAGAGCTTACTTTGAGGAACTTAAGGAAGTAGGACCTGACGCGCTTATTATATCTGATCCGGGAATGTTTACAATAGCAAAGGAAGTACTTCCGGATATTGATATACATATAAGCACACAGGCTAATAATACTAACTATATGACATATAATTTCTGGTGGAATCAGGGCGCTAAGAGAGTGGTTTCAGCAAGAGAATTATCGCTTGAGGAGATTAAGGAGATAAGAGAGCATATTCCTGATGAGATGGAGATTGAGACATTCATGCATGGAGCGATGTGTATATCTTATTCCGGAAGATGCCTGCTCAGCAGTTATTTTACAGGCAGAGATGCAAATCAGGGAGCCTGCACGCATCCATGCCGTTGGAAATATGCGGTTGTGGAGGAGAAGCGACCGGGCGAATATCTTCCAGTGGAAGAAGATGACAGAGGCACGTATATCTTTAATTCCAAGGACCTCTGCATGATTGAGCATATCCCGGATATGATTGACGCAGGAATCAACTCTTTCAAGGTAGAAGGACGTATGAAGACAGCACTGTATGTAGCAGTTGTTACCCGGACATACCGGGAGGCAATTGATGATTACTATACATCGAAGGAATTGTATGAGAGCAAGATGGAACATTACCGTGAGGAAATCGCAGCATGCACA
>ENA-ORTN01001957-ORTN01001957.1-human-gut-metagenome-genome-assembly--contig:-NODE-1957-length-18377-cov-6.453389_pt1 | contig 18377 bp, 11 predicted proteins | sample MGYA00242070_ERZ509189 | MGnify/ENA primary metagenome ERZ509189 (study PRJEB26280, sample SAMEA2338821) | human gut metagenome | biome: human gut; feature: human-associated habitat; material: faeces...
TGCACGATGCAGAGCCAACAAAGCATACACAGCCCTTCACCGAGGGGAAGGGGTTTGGGGTTAGGGTTAGAGAGTTTGCTATATTTTTAAAAAATAAACTTTTTCTACAAGCTAAAGCCACGATGATAAAAAATCGTGGCTTTAATATTACTGTACCTCTATCTCAGGCATTTCTTTCATTTCATCTTTCTGTAAAGTTTTCTTCTCTCTGAATATAAGTGAGAAAACAGCTCTTACAACAGGACCCGCAAAGAATAATTGCCAGCACAGAGCCATAGGAAAATTGGTTATCGTTGTCTGAATCCACACCGCAATAACTTCGCTTCCCGCATTTTTGAACAGAAGAGTTGCGGCAAGGCTCATAAGCGGACACATAAAGATAACTGAAATAACCGAGATACCGAGAACTATGAAAAACGGATTATCACGTTCAGGATTAATCATTTTAAAAGTCTTGTACTTTGCTATCATGCCGACTAAAAAAATATCAAGCACAAAAGCGATAGGTCCCATTATCACAAGCTCCTTGAAAGCAAGTAAAAAGACCTCGTTTGTCATACCGCCGATATTAAGTGCTATATTATAGCATATCATGGCGTACACCATAACAAACACCATCATAACAGTAAACACGATTTCCTGAAATAAGTTTTTGGGCATAAAAAATTCCTCCTGATAATAACAATTTGCACTTTATTGTGTTGTTCGTTATCATCCGGGGGATGTGCGTTTCCAATTAGACCAATATTCTTTTTACGTTATAGATTTTAACATATTCCGCACCCATAGTCAATTGTGAAGTGAAACGAAAAAAGCACCGCTTTGGCGGTGCCTTTTTGTATACATATCACTTTTCCTTTTTACACTTTTTCGCTTCTGAATCTTCCGACAACATTTGCATTCTTATCAATGTTGACCTCAAATCTCAGAGTGCACGGCGAATAGTGAACATTTTCGCCCTCCGCAATAACCTCATAGAAGAATGCCAGAGCGCCTCCGTCCTCCATACGTCTTACGGCGCACTTGCAGAAGCCTTCTGCGATTGCCCTCTTTACATAAGGTATATCACGGTCGTATGTACAGAAATTGTCCTCCGTAACGGGAATATTAACATCCCCGTCAGAACAGCTGTTTTCTCTCAGCATAGTTTCAAGCGGTGATACTTTCTTACGGCTGAATTCCGCAAACGGAGCTTTCTTAGCAATTTCCCCCTTTCTTGCAGGGCGTCCGTTTATTTTCCAGCACGGCCGTGTAACAACGACCGTTTCACCTATATGGAAATCATTGTTGAGATGCTCGCTCTGTGCCGAATAGAAATCAAGCGTATCCTTGTCTATCACGACCTCTTTTGCCTTATCACGCACTATTCCGACAAGCTCAAGCATAGAGAGCAGCTCGCCTGCCTTTTCCATGCACTTTTCATCGCTCCATATCTCATAATTGCGGAAGTTGTTTCTCCAGTACGTCTTTATCGGCAGATCGCCTATAAGCGCCTGTATCCTCATTTCCCAGTCGAACAGTATACCGCTCTTACTGCGTATCTTGTTCTCCTTGATGGCATTGAGCGGTTCAAGCAACTGTGCAAACGATGCGATATTATCCGCAATATCCTGCGCTATGTACTTTCTTGTATCGCTGGTCTTCTTTTTCTCGCTTTCTTCCTCGATCTTTTCATCGCTGTACTTGTCGAAATCGTCCTGTCCGCCGTCAGCCGTATCGAACAGTGAAAATACCTCTGAGGGATCGTTAAATGTTTTCTTTACCTCAGGCTCGTCATCCATAAGCAGATTTCCGAACAAATCCTCTACCTCGGCAACATTCTCATCGTGCTTTTCTTCGGTAACCTGTGCAGGCGTATATGCTTCGTCCGGCAGATCGAAGAAATCCATAGTTCTCGGCTTTTCGTCAGCGTCAATCGGCTCGTCCGGAGTTTCGGACAGCTCATCGGATAATGTACTTTCCTCAAAAATACCGCTTGTCTGTTCAAGATCGTCGTCCGAAATATCTTCGGAGCTTCCGGTGATACCGGTGCTGTCAGCGGTTTCGGATATTCCTATAAAGTCGCCGAATTCTTTCAATGCGTCCTCTACAGACTCAGCTGTACGAATAGAAGAAACAGGCTCGCTTGCGGTTTCCTCCGCCATTATAGTGTGGAACTGTTCTTCGAGCGACTCTTCTTCGCTGTCGGCGGTTTCTTCCTGCTCGGCGATTTCTTCAAAAGCCTTTACTGCGTCCTCGACAGGCTCGCTTGCATAAAGATCGAAAATGCTCTCATCAACAGGCATATTTACGTCTTCAATTTCTTCATTATCCTGTATAACAGACGGCATTTCTGCAAGCTCATGAACCGCATTTGCTATCGGAGCGGATGTCATTATCCCCTTTTCAAGCAGCATCTGCTTCGGCATTTCGGCTTGCTCGTCAAAATTCTCCTCAACTGCCGTTACTGTTGCCGTTACTGCGGGCAAGGCTTCTTCGGCTGTATCCTCAGCTTTTTTGCCGCTTTCGCCTGCATCCTCGCCTTCATTACCGACGGACGATTCAAGCCTGTTGAAATGGTCGAATACACGCTCAAAGCTGACACCGGGATCGCCGTCATCTTCACTCTGAGTAAATGTAAAATTGACAGGTGCTATCTCAGGCTCGGTTTCGGTTTCGCCGTTGCCTCTTTCGGACATAGGCTTATACCGGCGTACAGCCTCATCAATACGGCTGTTTATCGCATCGGTCTGTTCTTTCTCGCTTATAGGCTTTCTGATTATCTCCTTATGAGTTACCTCGCCGTTTTTCCATACGGTCAGGCTTTTCTTTCTGAGCGGAGTCTGCGTTTCCTCCAGCTTTTTCTTGGCATATACAGCCGCACCTACAGCGGCAACAATCGCCTTACTTATCTTCATATATTATCAACCTCCCGGCTAATGCCGAAATATTATTCAACACTCTTGAGTGCCTCGACCATATTGACCTTCATAAGCCGTCTGTGCATAAACAGCATTACTATCACGGCAAAGCATATCGTTATAAGACCTGAGAATACAAAGCTCATCGGATGTACCGTTCTGCCGAACATAACCATATCAATTTCAGCCGTCTTTACAACAAAGTCAACAAGGAATCTTCCGAATATCATGCCCGTCACTGTTCCTATAAGGGTAAGTATCACCGTTTCCCTGAACACATACATTGATACTTCCTTATCATAGAAGCCAAGCACCTTGAGCGATGCGATCTCTCTTATACGCTCGTTTATATTGATGTTCGTAAGATTATAAAGCACTATAAACGCAAGTGCACCTGCACTCACTATAAGAACCACTATTACAAAAAGCAGTGATTTGAGCATAGAACTGAATGTTCCCGCAACGCTTGTCTTGAAGCTCACTCCCATAACTCCGTCTATCTTCATAAGCTCCTGTGCAAGCTCGTCCCTGTCACTTTCGGTCATATCGTCGCCGTCCTCAGAGTTGAAGAAGAAGCAGTTATACGGCAGTCCTTCCTCGCCGCTAAGCTCCTTGTACAGCTTTTCCGTGATATACACATAGTGATGGGCGTAGTTTTCGCATATCTCGGTTACTGTAGCAGTAACTCGCTTCGTTTCCGACAAAGCTATCGTTACCGTATCGCCCTTCTTTATACCGCCGAGCAAAGATGCCAGCTTCTCGTTTATTATAACGCCGTCGTCGGTTACCGTGTACTGTTCGCCTGTCCGTCTGTCCTTTACCGTCACAAACTGTGCGATGGTTTCGTTGTCTGCTCCGCCGAATATATACGCTTCTGTGCTTTTCTTACCGTTATATACCGTTATCTGCTTTTGATATATCCTGTTGCCCTCGCAGTCATAACGCTCAAGCATCTTTTCTATCTTAGCTGTCTGTTCGTCAGTCACGGTATTGTCATAAGCGGTAATACCGGTATAATTGCTTATCTCGCCGAACTGCTTTTGCAGAATATCGTTTACGCTGTCATACACTCCGAATCCCGTCAGCACAAGCGCTGTACAGCCTGCAATGCCCACTATCGTCATAAGCATTCTTCTCTTGTAACGGAATATATTACGCATCGTTACCTTATAGCTGAACGAAAGCCTGTTCCATATAAAGCCTATGCGTTCAAGCAGTATCTTCTTACCGCTCTTTGGCGTTTTCGGCCGCATAAGCGCCGCAGGACAGTCGTGAAGTATGCCGCCGCACGAGAAATAAACTGTAACAGCAGTAAGCAGTACAGATACCCCTGCGGTACATATCATAAGTATATAGTCATACGGCAGAAGAATATCAGGGATAACGTACATCATTCCGTATGCGGTAATAATGATCGCCGGGAATATCTTCATTCCCACAAGCATACCCGATAAAGCGCCCGCCGTTGCTGCTGTCAGTGCATAAAGCAGATATTTGAATATAATAGCGCCGTTTTTATAGCCAAGCGCTTTGAGCGTTCCTATCTGGGTACGCTGTTCCTCTACCATTCGTGTCATCGTGGTAAGACATACAAGCGCCGCCACCATTACAAAGAACAGGGGGAACACCATAGCTATATTGCCTATTCTTTCGGCATTCTGACCGTATTCACTGTAACCCGGATTATCATCACGGGTAAACAGATACCACTCCGGTTTACTCGTCTTTTCGAGCTTTTCCCTGCCGTCGTCTATCTTCTTCTGAGCATCGGCAAACTGCTTATCTGCATCGGTTTTTGCCGTTTCAAGTGCTGTCTTGCCCTCGTTATACTCCTTCAGACCTTTTTCATAATCGGCATAATTCTTGTCATATTCCGCTTTACCGCTGTCATACTTTGCCTTGCCTGAAGCGTACTGAGCATAACCTGCGTCATACTGTGCCTTTCCTGCGTCATACTGTGCCTTTGCGCTTTCGTACTGTGCAAGTCCGCTTGTGTACTGAGAATATCCGTCCTCGTACTGCTTTTTTCCGTCCTCATATTTGGCATAACCGATTTCGTACTGCAACTTTCCGTCATTATATTGCTTAAGCCCGTCATTATACTGCGCAAGTCCGCTTTCATACTGTTTCTTCTGCTTGTCAAGCTCCGCCTGCGAGCTGTCGAGCAGCTTAACTCCGGAATCATAAGCCTCTTTGGTGATATTACCCTTCTTGTATGAATCCTCCAGCGTTTCACGGCTCGTATTTATAATCGCCTGCTGACTTGTTATCTTTGTGTTTGCATCGTCAAGCTGAGCCTTGCTCGACTTTAGCTGTGAATCTGCGTTTTCAAGCTGTATTTTAGCTGTAACAAGCTGTATATAGCTTTCGTCAAGCGTTTTCTTTCCGTCTTCAAGCTGCAGCTTCGTTTCGTCCAGCTTCTTCTTTGTGCTGTCAAGCACATCTTTTGTCGCCGTCAGAGTAGCCCCGTTTGTGTCAAGCTCCTTTTTTGCCTCATCAAGCTGTTTTTTCGATTCCTCAAGCGTTTTCTTGCCGCTTTCAAGCTGAGGCTTTGCTTCGTCAAGCTGTTTTTTTGCGTCAGACAGCTTCTTTTCGTTTTTCTCTATTTCTGCGTATGCTTCGTTCTTCTTTTTATCAAGCTCCTTCTGCCCGTCGTCAAGCTTCTTCTTTGCGTCGCCTGCTATTTCGTCAAAACGTTCTTCTTCTCTTACATCCGCTATTTTCTGTATCTTCTTTTCAAGAGCGTCACGGGCGTCCTCATATTCATCGCTGTAACAGCTGTACTGCTTTAGCTCGTCCGAGTTTATCATAACCTGAGTATATACCTCTGTCTTGAAACAGCTTTCCGGTATGTAACAGATCATATAGACAGAACCGCTTCCTATGGTCGTGTTTCCACGCTCCGCATCAGATATATACATAGGTGATGCGAATTTTCCGACTATAGTAAATTCCTTGACCGACAAAGTTCCGTCTATATCCGTGTCTTCATCGCCACACAGCGTCAGCTTGTCCCCGACTTTATAATGAGCAAGCAGTTTACCGCTGTCGATAACGCACTCGTTTTCTTTTTCGGGAAGTCTGCCGTCAACTATCTGCAAAGAGCTGTACGGATTGTTTTCGCCCGTTTTGTCAAGAGAATATACCCTTGCGACCTTCTTTTCGCCCGAATCCGTGTTGACGTATGCGTCCGTGAAATATCCGGGATAAACATCAACATCCGGAAGCCCTTTTTTCAAAGCGTCTATATCGTTATCGTCAAATCCGTATGTAGATACCAGCCTGATATCCGACAGGGAAGTCCTGTCGTAATAATGATCCGACGATACCTTCATCGCAGGAGCGCTCTGCAGAAGTCCCGCAAAAAATCCTGTGCCGATAGCGATTATACCGAATATCGAAAGAAAACGGCTTTTTGTTTTCTTCATCTCGGCAAACGCATTTTTCAGCATTGCATTTTTCATATCCGTTCCCTTTCCCCGCTTACCACTCTATTTCTTCAACGGGTGTCGGATGCTCGTTTACTACTATTTCGCTCACCTTACTGCTTTTCATGTGTATAACCCTGTCAGCCATAGGGCATATCGCCGTATTATGCGTTACGAGTATTACAGTCATATTTTCACTGCGGCAGGTGTCCTGAAGTAATTTCAGTATCATCTTGCCGGTGTTGTAATCGAGCGCACCCGTAGGTTCGTCGCACAGCAACAGCTTGGGCTTTTTCGCAAGCGCTCTCGCTATAGCCACTCTCTGCTGTTCACCGCCCGAAAGCTGAGCCGGGAAGTTGTTTATTCTGTCGGTAAGTCCGACCTTTTCCAGTATCTCTACAGCAGGGATATAGTCCTCCACCGTCTGAGTAGACAGCTCAATATTCTCCTTTGCCGTAAGGTTCGGGATGAGATTATAGAACTGGAATATAAAACCTATATCGTATCTTCTGTAGTCGATAAGCTCTTTTCTGCTGTAACCGCTTATCTTACTTCCGTCTACATAAAAGCTTCCCGATGTAGCGGTATCCATACCGCCCAGTATATTAAGCACCGTAGTCTTGCCCGAACCGCTCGGTCCTACGATTATTGCAAATTCGCCCTTTTCAATGTCAAAGCTGACCTTATCGTTTGCGTTGATTATTATATCGCCCATACGGTACTGCTTTGTAATATCGCTCAGCGTAACAAAACTCATTGTAATTCCTTGCAACCTTTCGTCCGTTGTTTCCTAAAATCGTTACTCTATTAAATTATACCATTTTTCACGGTACAATTCAACAGCCGTTCTATATTTATTTTATATTTATTTATAGTGTATCCCGACATTTTTAACTCCCTTTAAATTTCAATGCCGTTAAAATAAAAATTATTCTCATTTTACTTGACAAACGCATTTGCTTATGCTACAATATCAATCGGAAAAATCCCTTATCAAGAGCGGTTTACATTTTCTGCATTAAAATGCAGATTGGGAGTCAGGCTCCGTAAACCCAGCAACCGTTTCGCTTGAGCTTTCTTTGCGAAAAATGGTGCTAATTCCTACGGCACGGCAAGGGCTGTGACCGAAAGATGAGGAGCAGGCAGTCAGCAAGCTCCGAATGGGGCTTTTTTTAATGCAGTTTTACGCAGGTATATGCGTATGGGATACGGTTTAAAACCGCTATATGAAAGGAAAAATCAATGGCAAAATACTTATTCACTTCCGAAAGCGTAACAGAGGGTCACCCCGACAAGATCTGCGACAGGATTTCAGACGGTGTGCTTGATGCGATATTAGCACAGGACAAGAACGCCCGTGTAGCCTGCGAAACCTGCGCCACAACAGGTATGGTTCTGATTATGGGCGAGATCACGACAACAGCAAACGTTGACATTCCTGCAATAGCAAGAGATGTCATAAAGGAAACAGGCTATGATAACAGCGACTACGGCTTTGACTACAAGACCTGCGCTATACTCACAACGCTTGACAAGCAGAGCCCCGATATAGCTATGGGCGTTGACAACGCTCTTGAGGGCAGAGATAACAATGAATTTGACACAGGTGCAGGCGATCAGGGTATGATGTTCGGCTATGCGTGTGATGAAACCGAGGAGCTTATGCCCCTTACGATTTCCCTTGCTCACGCACTTTCAAAGAAGCTCACAGCAGTAAGAAAGTCGGGCGAGATACCCTATCTTCTCCCCGACGGAAAGACGCAGGTAACGGTAGAATATAACGAGGACGGCACTCCCTCAAGAATTGACACTGTCGTTGTTTCCTCACAGCACAAGGCTGACGTTACGCAGGAACAGCTCAGAGCCGATATTATCGAAAAGGTTATAAAGATTACCGTTCCCGCTTCACTGCTTGACGAGAACACTAAGATGCTGATAAATCCCACAGGACGCTTTGTAGTAGGCGGTCCTCAGGGCGACAGCGGTCTTACGGGCAGAAAGATAATAGTAGATACATACGGCGGTGTCGGCAGACACGGCGGCGGCGCATTCTCAGGAAAAGATCCCACAAAGGTTGACCGTTCAGCCGCTTACGCCGCAAGACACGTTGCAAAGAACATTGTAGCCGCAGGCATAGCAAAGCGTTGCGAGGTTGAGCTTGCGTATGCTATCGGCGTTGCACAGCCCGTATCTGTCTTTGTTGATACATTCGGCACAGGCGTAAAACACGACAGCGAAATTTCAGCTGCTGTAAGCAAGGTGTTCGACCTTCGCCCCAGTGCGATAATCAGCTCACTGAATTTAAGAAATACAAAGTACAGACCTCTTGCCGCTTACGGTCACATGGGACGTACAGACCTTGACGTTGCTTGGGAAAAGACAGACAAGGTTGACGAGCTTAAATCAGCGCTTGATATAAAGTAATCAGCATATAGCACTAAAGCCGTTACGGAACACCGCAACGGCTTTATTTTTTGCAAAATTCCAACATATTTTACCGCCGTCATCGGAGGTTACGCAATTCTCCGCCATTCAGATAAGCAAATTTGAAGCGCAACATTGCCGCCCGCCGTTTTGCTATCCTGCGGATAGCTCAGACAATTCCAAAGGCGGAGTTTGAGGCGGCACATTGCCGCAGGCGGAATTTGAGGCGGCGCATTGCCGCCACGCTATTCGCTGAAATCCGTAACTATGTACTTCGGCGCACCGGGAGTTGAATACACCCACCGGTCAATATGCCCCTCTGTAATGAAATACGGCGCTTCAAGCGGCACACAGCCGTCATCACAGCAGTTTACAATTATCAGCTTGATTTTCATTTTTTCGGGTATAATCGCCTTGATATACACGCAGGCGCAATCTCCCACCTTTATTCCGCTTTTAAGCTCCGCCAGCCCTGCGAGATTCGGTGCAAGCTCTATAAAAATCCCGTAGTCCTCTATCGACCTTACAATGCCGGGGACGGTTTCACCTACCGCAAAACGTTCTGCGTTCTGTTGCCACGTTCCGAGCAGTTCCTTGTGTGTAAGGCAGATATGTCCCTGATCCCGACCTTTCACCACCGCAAAAATATCGTCGCCTACCGAAAATCTGTTTGCAGGATGAACTATTCTTGATACCGAGATAGCGTCAATCGGTATCATTGACGCAATGCCGCAGCCTATGTCCACAAAACAGCCGAACTGTTCAAGATGCGTTACCCTCGCCCCTATAATATCACCGGGAGTCAGCTTTGATACATATTCCTTGTCTGCCTCCTCCTGCGCCGCCTTCCTTGACAGGATTGCCAACGGTTCGCTTCCGGTTTCGTCTATCTTCGTTATCTTGAAGCAGACAGGCTTTCCCACTCTTGATATAAGCGCTATATCCCGTGTCGCACCGCTTTCTATGCCTATTGCGCCCTCACTGCGAGGTATTATCCCCTTCATACAGCCAAGATCGACGTGCATATTATGCTCCGCATCGCACACCGTACACGAAGCCTCAAGTATTGCCCCCGACACCGCCGCCTGCATAAGCGTTTTGGCTGATTGCAATGCCGCCGTGTTCTCTTTGTATGCAAGTCTTCTTCCCTCCGGTAAAAATTCCGTCATTTGAAATACCGTTCCTTCCTCGTTGTGTTTTCTTTTTTACAAGTGTATGTCAGATTTTCCTTAAATATGTTACCATGTATTTACATTTGATTTTTCACGGAATATTTAGCGGAATTCTTATAATTATCGTTGATTTTGACAACGTTTTCTGTTACAATAGAATCTATACAGGCTTAGTGCCATTAACCCTTGGATTCTAAACGGAGGAATCATGTTTATTCACAGCAGAACATTAAAACGTGCAGGCATTCTTGCCGCAGTGGTTGCTGTAGGTACAGCCGCCGCAATAACCTATAACGCTTTTTTATCGTCGGATGACGGACTTCCCGAAGTGTTAAGCCCGCTTCAGCCGATAATAAAGGACGAGGACGGCGGGGTAAAGCAGAAAACAGATATTGCCTTCTCCCCCGACGGCAGCTTTTTTGATAAAGACATATCGGTTGAGCTTAAAGCAAAAGATAAAACGGCAACAATCTACTATACCACAAACGGCGAGACCCCCACGAAAAAATCAAACAGATATACAAATCCCATAAAGGTGCACAGCTCGGGAGAGGTCACCGCAAAGACGATAAAAGCCATTGCGGTAAGCGAGAACGGCACTTCCGAAGTATTCACAAAAAGCTATGTCACAGGCGAGGACGTGTCGGAACGTTTTGAAAAAGGCACTTATGTATTCGTTCTTTCGACCGACAGTGAAAACCTTTACGATTATGAAAAAGGCATCGCCGTAGCAGGAAAAATCCGTGACGAGTGGATAGCAAACGAGTATGACGGAAAAAGCGAAATCACGCCCAACGAACCTGCAAACTGGAATCAGGAGGGTATGGCAGGCGAAAGGCCTATGTATGTCGAGGCTTTTTCAAGCAGCGGAGAGCTTCTTGTTTCACAGCAGGCAGGCGCAAGAGTTGCAGGTGCATATTCTGCCGCAGTTGACCAGAAATCGTGGAAGCTCATCGCAAGAACGATGTACACCGGCGATAAAGGCAAATTCAGCTACCCGTTCTTCAGCGACGCTACAGATGAAAACGGTGCGATTCTCACAAAGATTGACCGCATAGTTTTGCGCAACGGTGCAAACGACCGTGAATTTGCAGGTGTGCGTGACGAGCTTTCGATGTCGCTTGCGAAGCAGTCGGGCTACCTTGATGCACAGTCGACCGCCCCTGCGGCAGTATTCCTTAACGGAAAGTATTACGGCTTTGCGTGGCTCCATCAGAATTTCAGCCGTGCATATCTCGAAGAACGCTACGGCGGCACGAAGGACAACTATCAGGTGGTCGGAAAAGCCGAGGGCGAGATAGTCGATGAAAACGCAGAAGGTGCGGCAGACGATTATAATAAAGTTCTTGAGCTTGCTGAGAGCGGACTTACCGACGACAAGAAATTCGAGCAGTTCTGCTCTATGGTAGACATAGACAACTATATGCACTACCTCGCAATGCAGTTATTTATCGACAACCGTGACTGGCCCGGAAACAACTATAAAGTGTGGCGGTATGTTGCGTCAGACGGCGAAGAGGTCACAAGCAAGTACCAGGACGGCAAGTGGAGATATTTCTTCTATGATGCAGAATTTGCCTGGGGACTTTATTCGGACGGATACGCAAACAAGACGTTGACCAAGATTTTAAACGGCACACACCCCGCAGGCGGCTCAGTGCTTATTTCTGCACTTATGGAACGTGCGGATATGCGTGAAAAGCTGGCGAACAACCTCTGCGACCTTATAGGCGGCGCATTCAGCTCTGAAAATATTCTGGCAACGCTTGAGCAGAAGCTCGCCGACAGCGACAAGGAACAGCTTTATGCTCTGAACAAGGGTATCACGTCAACGTGGGCAAACGAGGGTACGTTTGAAAACAGCAGAAACGAGATAAGAGAATTCGCCGACAAGCGTGCAAATATCATTCTCAGCGATATATGCCGTAATTTCGAAATAGACAAGGACGATACATACAAGGTAAAGCTGAACGGTGCAAAGGGTCTTAAGCTCACTATGAACATTCAGACCGTCAAGGACTCAAATACGGTAACAGCCGAATATTTCACGCCCTACAAGGTAAAGCTGACAGCCGAGGATATGTCGGGCTACACCTTCACAAGCTGGGAGATAAACGGCAAGACCTATACCGACCGTGAGATAACGATAGACAGCTCAATGGCTAAAAAGGGCAAGATAACAATAAACGCACGCAGTGAAAAAACATCGTCTACAGGCGAACTGCTGTATATAAGCGAAGTGTACACGGGCGGCGATGAAGACTGGATAGAGCTTTACAATCCCAATGACAACGACGTATCAACAAAAGGTCTTTATCTTACAGATAAGGATGATATGCTTAACCGCTACAAGATACCCACTGTCAACGTAAAGCCTCATTCAACGCTTACGATAGTTTGCAAGAACAACAAGTCTGAAAATACGCTGATGAAAATGCAGACGAATTTCAGCCTTAAAACCGGCGAAACGCTGATACTCAGCAACGAAAGCGGAGAAATTCTCGGCAAGGTCGCAATAATCGACTGCAGTAAGAATGAATCGCTTGTAAGACAGCGTGACGGAAGCTACGCAAAGGGTACGCCGACCTTTGAAAAGAACAGCCAATAACATAAAAGCCGTGCATCAAGTCGATGCACGGCTGATTTTTTACTTTTTTTGCAACAGCCTTGCTAAAAACTCCCTTCGCCTTTGAAAGAATCAAATGCAGGCATAGCAAAAAACAAGCACGGCTGTACACCGTGCTTAAAACAAAAAGGACCGTGAAAACCACGATCCTCTTTTTTCATTACTTGTCAAGATTGTACTTCTTCTTGAACTTGTCAACACGTCCGCCTGTGTCAACCAACTTCTGCTTTCCTGTAAAGAAAGGGTGGCACTTCGAGCAGATTTCAACCTTTATATCCTGCTTGGTTGATCTTGTTTCGATAACCTCGCCGCAAGCACACTTGATAGTGGTGGGCTGGTAGTTAGGGTGGATACCTTCTTTCATGCTGTCACCTCCTGACCTTTAGAATTAATCTAAATTACAGCTTTCGCTATGATTTCAGAATACTGCGCTTTCACGCTTAGGTTACTATTATAGCATATACAAAACTGTTTTGCAATAGTTTTTTCAAATTTCCCGAAAAATTTATATCACAGACAGTTTCAGCCTACAATCTTTGTGAAATCTGCCGAGAGTTTAACCTGCTTTTCAGCCGCATCTTCAACGCTTGTGCCTACTGTTGTGTAGTAAAGCTTGATTTTAGGCTCAGTACCGGAGGGTCTTATTACTACGCTTGCGTTATCCTCAAGGTAGAATGTGATAACGTTTGACTTAGGAAGTGTGAGTTCTTCTGTCTTGCCGCTTTCGTAGTCTGTCTTTACGCTGAGCTTGTAATCAGCCTTGCCGATAACCTTAAGACCTGCCACAGCGTCGAGCTTTTCGTTTCTGAGAGTATCCATGATAGCGTTCATCTTCTTCATACCTGTTTCACCCTCGAATGTGAATGTATCGAGCTTGTTGCAGTAGAAGCCGTAGTCGCTGTACATCTTTGCTCTTGCCTGTACAAGAGAAATACCCTGTGAACGATAGAATGCCGCCATCTCGCAGATAAGCATAGACGCTACAACAGCGTCCTTATCTCTTACATAAGAGCCTGCAAGGTAGCCGTAGCTTTCCTCAAAGCCGAAGATATATCTGTTTTCCTCGCCCTTTGCCTCTAAGAAGCCGATCTGCTCACCAATGAACTTGAAGCCTGTAAGAACTTCTCTGAGCTCTACGCCGTACTTAGCGGCGATAGCCTTTACAAGATCGGTAGTAACTATTGTCTTTACTGCAACGGGGTTTGCGGGCATTGTACCTGCGGCGATACGCTCCTTGCAGATATATTCGAGCAGCATTGCGCCTACCTCGTTACCTGTGAACAGAACGTAGTTGTCACCGTCGGGAACTGCGATACCTACACGGTCGCTGTCGGGGTCGGTAGCAAGCAGTAAGTCGGGCTTTTCTGTCTTGCAAAGCTCAAGACCTAAGTGCAGAGCTTCCTTTATCTCGGGGTTGGGATAGGGGCAGGTAGTGAAGTTGCCGTCGGGCATTTCCTGTTCCTTTACAACTACAACGTTGTTTATACCGATTTCCTTTAAGATACGGCGGACGGGCTTGTTGCCTGCACCGTTAAGAGGAGTATAAACAACCTTCAGTCCGCTCTTTGCACAAAGCTCGGGGTGGATGGACTGCTTTTTAACGTTTGCGATATATTCGTCAATAACATCCTGACCGATGTACTTTATTTTTCCTTCGTTTACAAACTGCTCAAAGTCGCCGCTCTTTACGTCTGCGAAGATATTGAGCTTCTCAATCTCACCGAGAATCTTTTCAGCGGCTTCAAGAGTAACCTGACAGCCGTCGCTTCCGTAAACCTTATAACCGTTATACTTTGCAGGATTGTGGCTTGCGGTAACAATGATACCTGCGTCACAGCCGAGCGCTCTTACAGCCCAAGAAAGCATAGGTGTGGGCATAAGCTCTGTGTAGATGTTTGCTGTAATGCCGTTTGCGGCAAATATCGAAGCGGCGTGCTTTGCAAATACGTCAGACTTTATTCTGCTGTCGTATGCAACAGCAACCTTAAGATTGCTCTTGCCTGTGTTCTTAAGGTAGTTTGCAAGACCCTGAGTAGCCTTGCCTACGGTATAAACGTTCATTCTGTTTGTACCTGCGCCGATAACGCCTCTCAGACCGCCTGTGCCGAATTCAAGATCACGGTAGAAACGGTCGTTTATTTCTTCGTCCTTGCCCTTTACATTCTCAAGCTCTGTCTTTAAATCGGGATCCTTGACCGCTTTTTCAAGCCATTCGTTATAAAGCTCTGTAGTGTTTGCCATAATAGTCTGTCCTTTCTGTATAAAACGGTAGCACAGTTTGCTGTATTTAAAAATTAGGTAAATATAGCTGTGGCTAACCTAAAATTCCATTCAACAAACAGTATAACATTTTTCCGCCGTAAATGCAAATAAAATCGTAAAAATATTATTAAATTTTTTGAAATCAAAAATTCCCGTTTTTGTTGAAAATATACCTAAAACGTTGTATAATCATTACATAGCAATCACTTAAAATGATATGAAACGGGTGTAAATATGTATTCTCAGGTAAACGGTATGGGACTTTTCGGTATGAATGCCTTTAAAGTCACCGCAGAAATAATGTCCTCAAGAGGTCAGCCGTCCTTCGATATAGTAGGACTGGGCGACCTTGCGGTACAGGAAAGCAGGATGCGTATAAAGGGTGCGTTATCGGGTATCGGAATCTCCGTCAGCGGTCAGCGCCTCACGGTAAATCTTGCTCCTGCGGATGTACGCAAATGCGGCTCGCTGTACGACTTCACAATAATCGCCGCCATTCTTGCGGTAAACAATATAATAACCGATGATTTGTCAGACTGTGCCTTTATCGGAGAGGTTTCGCTCGGCGGCTCGCTTGTTTTCACGGGCGGAATTATCAGCATGGCGATAGAAGCCAAGAAATGCGGTATAAAACGGCTGTTCCTCCCTGCTGAAAACGCCAAGGAAGCGTCCGTTGTTGAGGGTCTGTCCGTATACGGCATAAGCCATATTTCCGACCTTATAAACCATTTCACAGGAAAGAAGCGTATATCGCCCGAGCCTCCCTACGTTCCGTCCGCAGAGATGTTTGAAACGGAGGACTTATCCGATGTAAAGGGTCAGGCACTCGCCCGTCACGCTCTGGAGGTAGCCGCCGCAGGCTTCCACAACGTACTTCTCATAGGCCCTCCCGGCACAGGAAAAAGCATGATAGCAAAGCGTATACCGTCTATCCTTCCTCCGATGACCTTTGACGAAAGCATTGAAACAACAGGAATACATTCAATAGCAGGTATGCTCGACCGTGAAAAGCCGATAGTCACGGTTCGCCCGTTCAGAAGCGTATCACATACCGCCTCGGCAGTAGGTCTTATCGGCGGCGGAAGTATACCACGTCCGGGTGAAATATCCCTTGCACATAACGGAGTATTATTTCTTGACGAACTGCCGGAATTTGACCGCAGGACGCTTGAAACGCTCAGGCAACCGCTTGAGGACGGAGTTATAACAATATCAAGAGCGCAAGGGTCGGTGTCATACCCGTGCGATATTATGCTTGTTGCCGCAATGAACCCCTGCCCTTGCGGAAACTTCGGCAACCCGAAGGGAAAATGCACCTGCTCTCAGAATATGATACAGAACTATCTCGGAAAGATAAGCCGTCCTGTTCTTGACAGGATAGATATACAGGTTGAAATGCCGCAGTTATCTTACGAGGAAATAAGCAGTGCGAAAAAGGGCGAGCCGAGCAGTGCCGTGCTTGAACGTATAATGAAAGCAAGAGAAATACAGCAAAAGCGTTTTGCTGGTACGGAAATACGCTCAAACTCCAAAATTCCGCCCTCATATCTTCACGAAATGTGTCCTATGGACGAAAACGCAAAGCAGATGCTCTCCGACTGCTTTGATAAAATGGGGCTGTCGGCAAGGGCATATGACAGGATACTTAAAGTCGCACGCACCTGCGCTGACCTTGCAGGAAGCGAGGTAATAAGGCGGCAGGATATATCCTCGGCGGTAAATTTCAGGAGCCTTGACAGAAAGTACTGGGGCGCAGGGAAATAACCGTCATTTTGCCGCTTATCATATTTATTATTTATAGTGCGGCAAAATATCTGACAAATCGACCTTGTTTTTACCGCCGCAGAGTTATAAAAACGCCGAAATTTTTCTGTCGGCTTGACAAAAACGAAATCAAAATGCTAAAATAAATACAGTCGAGTAGCGAAAGCGTAAATCCGGACACGGATTTACGCTTTATTTTTTTGCCAAAAGAAAGGAATATAAATATGGAACAGGAAAAAGTAAACAGGCTCGGGACAGAGCCTGTAAAAAAGCTGTTGCTCAGGACGGGACTTCCCGTGATACTCTCAATGGTATTGCAGGCAGTCTACAACATAGTTGACAGCGCATTTGTAACGAATATGCAGACGGGCGGCGAGACGGCGTTCAACGCACTGACGCTTGCCTTTCCTATGCAGATGCTTATGGTGGCGGTAGGTATAGGCACAGGCGTCGGTGCAAATGCTCTGCTTTCAAAATCTCTCGGACAAAGCGATAAGGAAAAAGCGAGCCTAACCTCCGGCAATGCGGAATTTCTTGCGCTTATAATATATGTTGTTTTTCTGCTTGTCGGACTGTTCGGTGTAGAGCCTTATATCCGCACGCAGACGCAGGACGGGGAGATAGCGGGAATGGCGGTCGATTACCTTACGATATGCTGTACAATGTCATTCGGCATCACGTTCTTTTCGATATACGAAAAGCTGCTGCAGGCAACGGGCAGGTCGCTTTTTTCGACGATAGCCCAGATAGCAGGCGCTGTCACCAACATAATCCTCGACCCGATAATGATATACGGACTTCTCGGCTTTCCCGAAATGAAAGTAAAAGGTGCGGCTCTCGCAACGGTTATCGGTCAGATAGTTTCTCTTGTCACCGCTCTTATCTTTCATATCAAATTCAACACGGAAATAGTAAAAAAACTGCGTTACAAAAAGCCCGATATGAAAATTATCAAGGGCATATACTCTATAGGACTTCCGGCTATAATCGCACAGGCACTTATGTCTATAATGACCTACGGTATGAACGTAATCTTAGGCTCGGTAAGCGTGGACGCTGTCACCGCCTACGGACTTTATTACAAGGTACAGCAGTTCTTCCTGTTTGCCGCTTTCGGTATGCGTGACGCAATAACTCCCGTCATATCCTACGCTCACGGAATGGCAGACAAGGCCCGTATCAAAGACGGCATAAAGTACGGTATGCTCTATACGCTTATAATAATGGCGCTCGGCACAATTCTTATCGAAATTTTCGCCGTGCCTCTCGGCGAGATGTTCTCGCTTTCGGGCAACTCACTCAGGCTATGCACAGACGCAATGCGCATTATCACAATAAGCTTTGTATTTGCAGGAATGAATATCGCATTTCAGGGCATATTTCAAGCGATCGACGGCGGTTTGCAATCACTCATAGTATCGCTCTTAAGACAGCTTGTGCTTGTATTGCCGGTAGCGTGGGGATTTTCGCTCCTTGTTCTCGGCGGTGCGCCCGATATGCTTATGTGGTGGGTGTTCCCGATAGCAGAAGCTATATCTGCTCTTGTTTCCGTTATCTTTATGATCAGGCTTAACAAAACAAAAATCGCCGTATTATAGCGATTCAAACAATTTAATATTTCTCCGACAGAAAATTCACTTTTGATATTGAAATTTTACCTGCAAAAGTGTAAAATATCATTCGGAGAATAAAAAACAGCCTCCGCAAAAAGCGAAGGCTCAGGTTGTCGAAAAACCAATATAATTTTTAAAAATGGGGTGTCGAGTGTTGCTTGCTCTGCTGGTTTTGCATCGTGCAAAAC
>ENA-ORTN01001960-ORTN01001960.1-human-gut-metagenome-genome-assembly--contig:-NODE-1960-length-18346-cov-8.261112_pt1 | contig 18346 bp, 23 predicted proteins | sample MGYA00242070_ERZ509189 | MGnify/ENA primary metagenome ERZ509189 (study PRJEB26280, sample SAMEA2338821) | human gut metagenome | biome: human gut; feature: human-associated habitat; material: faeces...
GGTTGGCAGACCATTTTCTATTATATCAAAGGAGGATTTATTTTTCTCTTAACGCCATCGCTTCTTCAGCTCTCACCCGCATAGCGGGTGGTTTTATTATGTTCCGGGGTAGGAACATAATCAAAAAGAGCGATTGCTCGCCCTTATTTCTTTTTTACATATTGATGAATTTCTTCCTGAATATCTTCAATCGGTCTCATTTTATCACCATCGTTACATTGCACTTTATGCCAAGATAAATAATCTGCAACATACATTGCTGAATCATAAACTTTTCGCATAGATTCATCATCCCGTTCATGAATATCTTTTGAAATTCCTTCATTGGCCGTTCTTTTATTTCTAATTTCTGTAATCAAATCGTATGGTGCCCATAAGAATATGGTCTCATCTGGTGATGCAATTCCATTTTTATGATATTCATAATCCGTGACGTAGTGTATGAAATCTTCTTTTTCTCTACGATTATCAATTTCTGCCGATTGATAAATGATGCTAGAAGTCGTATAACGATCTAACAAAACTGTCTTTCCTTGTTGATACTCACTTGCCAATTCAGTATGCTATGTGACTGCACGGTCTACTGCATATAAAGAATTAATGAAATATGGAGATAAATTGTGAATCGTTCCATAACTTCCTCTTAAGTATTCTTCTACTAATGCACCTTGCTTTGTCCCATATGTTGGAAAGTGATGAGTGATAACTTGTTCCCCATCTTTGATTAAATTTTCTTTTAACAGACGAAACTGAGTGGTCTTTCCTACACCATCACATGCTCCTTCTATTACAATTAAACGTCCTTGATTCATCCGATAAACCTCCTGTATTGTTTCCTTTTATTTTATAAAACTTTTTATTATCTTTTTATACCATTATAAATTTAGCATAATGATGCATAAATATCAATCGAAATGATTTATAAAATAACAATTACAGTTTTTTCTTGGATAGATTGATAATTTACTCGGATGATTTTGAGAAACTTCATTATCATTAACAGAATCTTGTTTGAACTGATTGAATTCGTCTAATGCATCGTATAAATTGACTCTTGTGCATACTTCTACAAACTCTTGCTCTAAAAAAGATATCGAATGATTGATTAAATATTCCGATAGAATATTGGCAAGCGGATAACTCAGTAAAACGTTTACTAAATTTGTCATGTGATACGGAAGAATTGTTTTTATTTTCTTAGCTTCAAAGGAAATAGTTTCTATGTTTTTCGTTTTTTGATATTGTTCCTCATAAAATAATTGGTTTTCGATGGCAGTTAACGTTTTCGTTTCTGATACTATACGATTATTTCTACGTGTTTGAACTAATGCGTGATATCCTCTCTCACTTAAAAACTTCTCTAGTCGTTTTTCCATGTAGAAAGCATAACTTTCTGCCAAAAACCAATGAGAATCAAGAACGATTGCTGGTTTATGGTTACGGTCGATAAAATGAGCAAATTCATGAACCAAACAAAATACATCGCTATCATTATGATTGAGTAAAATATAGGTGTTTCCCGATTTAGTATCTATATATGACTTTCCCTTCTCTAACAATGTAATTTGTTCAGATTGGATTCCTTCTATTATCCGTTTATAATTATCATCACTCTGCTCTTTATAAAATTCTAATGCAATGGCTAACGGATTTATGATTGTTTTGAGATATTCTTGTTTTTCTAGTTTTTCATTTTTCAAAGATAACAATTTTTGAATCATGTCTTTGGTAAGAAATTTTTTATAATTTTATTCCGTTTCTAAACTGGCAAGCCAATTCTTAAATCTTTTTTGGTTAGTTGTTTCTGTCATAATGCATCACTTTTTCTAATATAACCTTTATGGATTATTTGAATAACGAATGTTCTTTATATCTACAAGATTTTTTTGATTATCAAATGTTAATTGAAAAGTTTCACAATAATTCCATACTCCATCAAAAAATGGTTGACCACGAAAATAACATTCTGAACTATAATTCATTTCACACCATTTTTTGAATAAATAAGAAAGTGCCGTGGCATGACTTACAATTGCGACTTTCTTTCCTTCACATATAGTTAAAACTTGTTCTAACGCATTCTCCATTCTTTCTCTTACTTCTCGTTGTGATTCTCCTAATGGCATTTTAAACATTTCGTCTTCATTCTGTTGCTGTTCAAAGTCTTTTGGTAGTTCTTCCCATTTTTGTATTCCAAACTTTCTTTCACCAAATTCACTCACAATATTAATGTTGGTATTGTTATATGCCGCTAAATATTTGGCTGTAGCAATTGCTCGTACATAATTAGATGAGAAAACAAAATCTATATCTCGAAACTCATCATGAGCGAAATGCTTTTGTGCAATTTCTTCTCCTTCAACCGATAGTACTTCTTTTTCATTTCTAAGTTGTAAAGAATCCTTATTAAAATCGTTGTTTACCTTCAAAGGTTTAGAATGACGAATCAAATAAACTGTTGTCATATAATTATTTTCCTTTCAATGTTATTATAACATAATGATAAAGTTTTTTCTATTTTTGTATTTAGAGAAAAAAATCCTGCTATATTTTAAAACATTTCCTTTGAATTTGTTTTTTGGCTCTTTATAATAGTTTCATAGCATGTTACTTTAATTATTCTACATTCATGGGATGTTCAATTTTCATTCTTTTTTGTATGATGAAGGCAGAAAGGAGATTTTATATGGATCAAGGAAAAATCGGTAAATTTATTGCAGATTGCAGAAAACAGAAAAATATGACACAGAAAGACTTTGCTGAAAAGTTAGGTGTCACGGATAAGACAGTATCTAGATGGGAGAATGGACATTATCTACCAGATATATCTTTATTTGAAGATATTTGCAACATTTTAGAAATTGAAATATCTGAATTATTACATGGAGAAAAAATTCAAGAAAAAATGGATAAAAACGAAGTCGATAAAACATTAAAGGGACTGGTCCAAGTTTCTGAAAACAAAATTAAGAAAAGGAGCCGGTATGTTATTTTCATTTGTAGTATTATTTTACTACTCATCATTATTGGATTTGGAATTGCGATTTACACCATTTCTAAAAACGAAAGCAGACTCAATTCCAAAATAGTTCCTGGTAGTCAAGTGTATTTCCCAGTTCAGTATGCACAACTAGAAAAAGAAGATGGTTGGACTTGTTACTTTGAAATAGAATACGAATCATCCGAATCAAACAAACCATATTATTATTCTTACAATTGCGAAAACTTCAAATATCCAAAATTAGATGGTTTTGTTTCTTCTGGTACAGAAAGTGACTCTACTGGCACATTTACTTATGAAATACCAGTTAATCATCCAAATTATATTTATCATGAACGTTATAGTGAGGAAGTTCGTCGCATCCAAAGTTATTTTCAAGAACATGAATTTCAAACAGTTATTTCCATGGAAGACTTAAATGAATTAGATTTAGAACTCATCGATAAACAAGAAGTTCTAGACCTATACAATAAGGCAATTTCTTCCAAGAAAATTGGAATTTACGGAAACTATCCTGAAATTGCACCTAGTTATTTATCTGTATCAACTACCAAAAATAATTATACATGGTATTTGGGATATATGAGAGTTGCTGGAAATATTCCGTATATTTATTTAGATGTTAAAATTGGAAATGATTATTTGTCTGACGTCATTCAGAATCAAACTGCAACAGATGAACAAAAAAGTATGTATGAAGCAATTCAAACCATCCGTTCTTATATGTTAGAAAAGCAAACATTTGAATTACCTAGTCAATTTCAAACACTTCAACCATATGCTTTTTTAGAAGAAAACATTGGCGATATTCAACAAATGATACGTTAAAATGTTGCATTTATGTACGTCTAATCTATTTATGATAATTAAAACCCCAAATTGACTATAAAACTCAATTTGGGGTTTGTTATGAATGAATTTATTTTACTTAAACCCTTTTTGGTAAGCCGTCTTTTACAATTACTTTGCTTCGAATACCGGATTGTTTTGAATTTGCAAATTCAATTTCTCTTGCCAAATTCTTATAACATGACAACGTTATTTTCATAATGTGCAATTTCTATCAATTTCGCAAATAAAATTGAGGTAAACAAAAAATACAAGTTAAATATTCCTTCGCCTTGTATTCTATTACTATAATTACATCATTGTTTAGTTGCTATTGTGGGTAATTCCCTCATTTTCATTTGTGTTTCACTTTTTGTGGTCTGTAAATCAATAGAAATGATATTGTACTGACCACTTTGTCGATTATTTATAAAACTTTTTCTAAACGTTTACCTTATTTTTTCTTTTGTATAGAACAAGCAAATTGGCCTTGACGCACTTTTTTCTGTATTTAATAATATTGTTAAATGCTTTTTTCTTTTATTTTTCCAAATTCCAATCGAACAATAGATGTCATATTCCCCTTTTTTGATTATCATATACCTGTCTCTCCAAGTAATGTTTGAAAAGTTCGTTGTTCCGTTTGGACGAAACTCAATTTCTTTTAATTCGGTGTCTGGTATAAATTGACTCTTTTCTGGATTATAAAATTTAGTTGGTTCTAATTGCTCTCCTAGAAGTTTCCATTTTCCTATCAATTCCTTATCATATTGTGGCTCTGTGCTTGCCAGTTTCTTTTTTAAGTCGGTTTCAAATTTCGTTCGATCTGGATTTTCTTTTGTTAAATCATATGCTTCAATGTAAATATCCAGATTATCCTCATTATAGACTTCTTTGAACGAACCGCGCAATTGAATTTGGTTTTGCTCTGCATATTGAATTAGTTTTTGATAAGCATCGCTAACACTTCCTTTGGTATGAATGTGTAACATGGTAGGAGGCCTATCATCTATCAATATATCTAAACCTACTCGCTTCATTCTAGAAGTTAAAGCGGCAACATTATGTATTTCTTTATAATCATCTTTTACGGCTCTCCCAATAAAACAAAGAAAATTTTCTTCTTGATAACCAGGTGTGTAACATTCTAATGCTTTTTTTGAAACATTTCTGTAGATTCCTATTTTTTTATCAATTTTAGCAAATTCCTTGTCATAATCATCTCTGCTTTTTAATCGTTTGTATTTTCCAATCATTATGAAGTTCGAATTGGGAATCAGTTCAATTTTTGTTTCTTCTCGCAAGCTGTCCTTTAATTCTTGCAATTTCTTTAATCGATCATTATAATCTGAGATCATATCTAGAATTTGTTGATTTAGTTGTGACTCTTTTGTTGAATATAAAATATCTTTTATTTCTTTTAATGTGAATCCTGCTTCTTGTAGTGTTTTGATTTGTTGAAACGTTTCTACTTGACTTTCCTCATAGAAACGATAACCAGTCAAAGAATTAATCTCTTTTGGTAATAGGACTCCAACTTTCTCGTAGTGTCTCAATGTCTTAATTGTCGTTTTGCATAAATATGAAAATTCTTTGATTTGATACATCTAATATTCCTCCCTTTCTTTCCAAGAATAGCATTACCCTTAAGGGACGAGTCAATATAAATTTTAATTTTTTTATTTTATTAAATGCAATTGTCTTTTTTCTTATTTTTTACTATGATATATTCTAAGAAAAGAAGTGGTTGGATGCAAGAAGTTGTAATTGGAATTATCTGTCATGATCAAAAAGTGTTGATGATTCAGCGTGCTAAAAAAGATGGTTTGCTAAACTGGGCATTTCCTGGTGGAAAAGTAGAACTAGGTGAAAACAAAGAACAAGCATGTATTCGCGAAGTATACGAAGAAACTGGAATTCATGTTTCTATACAAAAATGTTTAGGTTGTCGCATGCATCCAACTGCACCGATTCGGCTAACTTATTATGTATGTAGTTACGTCAGTGGAGAAATTCAAATTCAAAATCCCAATGAAATTCTAGATATCGATTTTAAAGATTGGAATGAATTTACAAGGGATGTGAAAACCGATGTTTATCCAGCCGTGCGCCAGTATATTAAAAAGAATCTCGAAAGGTAAGTTTCGAGAGGTTTCTTAAATTTATCTATGGCAATTATTTACTTATTGTTTTTCTCTTGTCTTTCTGACGAGATATTGCAAATGTTGTCATTGTATTATCACGGGATACGTTACCATCTTGCTCCGCTTGAATATTGATAGTCATTTCTGCATCGTTAAGTCTCGTTTTCAATTCCTCAAAATTTAGATATTGAAACTGATAAGTAGGCCCATCATATGGTCTATCATCAGGTGATACCTTTTCTGGACAGATTAGAATTATTTTACTTGGATACAAATCCAAAATTTCGTTTGGATTTAAACCACGAACTTCTTCTGGCGAACCTTTGTAAACAATTCGAGCATTGAATGTTGGTTTTTTATGATCACTTAATAGCTTTTCAATAATATACCAACGTGCTTCCATAAATTGTTCTGTTATTTGATTACAATCCAAATATTTATCTAATGTATTTACATCGTAAACAATTGATGGGCATGGCTGAACGGATTGATTGGTGATTAGTGTAAATGATTGTTTCTTCATCTTTTGAACAAATATTTCTTTTTCCTCTGGTGATAATAAATCTGATGTCAATTGTGATAACATAATATTTCCCCCTTTAAATTGGGCTATATTATACTATTAAAGCATTTATTTGTCAATTTTTTCATGCAGAAAACCAGGAGATGTAACGCTATTTCGTGTATCTTTGTACGTTATTTTTAATCTTTCGATTCGTTTCTATTTTTAAGAAGAATCACTTTATAAATAAAAAACTAGATTCTTTCGAACCTAGTTAAAATTCTTATGGTGAGCGATATAGGATTCGAACCTATGACCTCTTGCAAGTCAGGCAAGCACTCTAACCAGCTGAGCTAATCGCTCGTTTGTTTTTGAAACAACATCTATATTTTACTATATATTTAAAAAAAAGAAAATAAAATGTTACAAAATTTTACTATTTCGTAATTACTTATGATTTGTTATTTTTATTATTTCTGCTATATGTTTTGCTCTATTTAATGGCGAACTTATAATAATATCAAATTTCATATTATTCATTTTATCTCTTAAATCTTGTGCTTGTTTTATTCCTAAATCTGTTAAATCTTCGTCAGCAATACTGTATTGTTTTAAAGTATTATGAGGAACTTGACCATATCTCACTATATATTTTCATTATAATCATCGTTTCTATTATTATTTATTTATCATACAAATACCTAATACAACAAGTAAAATCCCTATTATTTGCCTAATGTTAGGTTTCTTATCTTTCTTTTTGAAAAACATCGCAATAATTGCTACTACAATTATCGACGTTGGTCTTACGTAGGAACTTAAAGTTACTGAATTACTTGCTAAGTAGTTACTCATATATAATGCACAAAAACCAAATGTTTGTTGTACAAATACCCATTTGATAATATTTTTTTGATTCTTATGATACTCAAAATTATAACCTTTAGAAAATAGAATTGTTAGTAACAAGTTCATAATTAATATAAACACTGCATTAGACCAATATTGCAACATATAATGTGTAACATAACTCATTAATAAGGATGCAATTATTCTTATCATTAAATCTTGCTGTAAGTTCTTTATTTTTAATTTTGAATTTGCAATTGCGAACACTCCAAATACTGTTAATAATATTGATAAGATAGAAAACAAATGAATACTTTCAATTCCTAATATTACATCGATAACAAAAGCAATTATAATTCCTAATGTTAAATATGCAGATTCTTCATAAGGATTTAAGTATTTAAGGCACCCTACAATAGTGTGCTGCTTTTTGTATCTTAAAAACATTGCAATAATTAACAAAATGAAAGGAATTATATTTAACTCAAACTTTAATTGATTTGTTAAATATTCAATTATTACCATTATTATAGAAAATGGAATCATAGATAAACACATATAATAAAAATAATCTTTACGTGTTATTCCTTTATTTACTAAATGTTTATCTATATATTGCCCTATCGCTCCAAATATTCCTGCTAATATTACTATATATAGTAATAACAATGGATTCACCTCACTTAATTAAACTTATTTAAATTTCTCATTCTAATAGTTAATTTTTTCTTTTTCTTTCTTTACTTATACATTATCATTTTCTAACATAATCCACTTTCTTCAGCTGTAGCTGAATAATCTTAAAACTTCAATATTTTTTTGTACTATATAAAACATTAATAAACAGATACCATTTTTATTTCTGAAACAAAGTTACCAATGTGTTTATCTATTCTTAAATCATGCATCTAAAATTTTCAAAAAAAACTTAGATCTCTAAAGTTTCCTAAGCACATCTCATTAAACCTTGTGGATTACTTATTGATAAAATACAATACTTTTAAATGAATTTTATTAAAAAGATGTGTTTTATCTCATGACTTATCACTTTCATTATTTGACTTGTGAACCCAATTTTTATATACTTCGATTAAGTCGGCATCATTTTGATTAGACGGCAATTGATTGATATCAAAAAACTTCATCTCTTTAGATTCGGAATCCCACTCTATTTTACCTTTGTAGTTTTTAACGCAATACAACACGGTATTATTGATTACGACATCGCCATTGGGATATTCGTTTTTTCTACTAAGTCCGGATACAATATCTACTAATTCCAACTCTTCTTCTCTTACATCTAAATTAGTTTCTTCTTTGATTTCTCTTACGATTGTATCTTGAAATCTTTCTCCTAATTCTTGGCAGCCACCAGGTAAGCCCCACTTGCCACTATCGGATCTTCTTTGCAATAAAATTTGATTTTGACTATTTAAAATGATGGCAGCGGAACCATCCTGTAATAAAACAAATTTATGTTTTAATTCACCCATACAGAGTCTAGCAAACACAGGATAACCGATTAGTTTACTAACTTCCATGATTTCATCTGATGTCATATTGCGAATCAATGTTACTAATTCATCATACGATAATGCCCGTCTTTCCTTAGGTGATAAACTTCTAATTTGTTCTAAATTGTTCATAACTGACTCCTTTTCTGCTAAATTATTTTAAGATTTCATAGTCTCTTCGATTTTTTTAATATCCTCTATTCGCAGCACATTTGGATTGTAAGAAATATTCAAAATCAATTTTTGCTCTGCCGATGTGGCATCATCAATATAATTATAATTGCTATCTACTTTCTCAATCCCATCCATTTCAAATAGTCTGTCCATTGCGGATGCGATACAAATTTCACAAAAAGCTTCTTTCTTTATAATTTGATAGTTTTTTGTTGGTTCGGGAGAATGTTTATCAAATGCCAAAAGAGATGGTGTTTTTATTAGATTTAAAAACAGCGTGATTTCCATTTTAATTACTTTACTCTGTATTTTTTTAGAATCGTATTTCACATCAATTTCTAGATACTGTTCATTTTCTATTTTTACTTTTGAAACTCCATTTAAAGACAAAAGATAATCTTTCAAATCTTTATGACCAAAACTAGAAAGGATAATGGTTAATTCTGACATTTTTATGTTCACCATGCTTTCAAAACATTTCTTTTTATAAACCTTTCATTCAAAAGGATAAAATCAATATGGTGTCCACGGGCAGAATCGAACTGCCGACCTACCGCTTAGGAGGCGGTCGCTCTATCCTACTGAGCTACGTAGACACAAGACATATTTATTATACTTCATTTTAGGCAAAGAAAAAAGAGCATTTTGCTCTAATCTACTAAAACCGTATCTTTTAATAATACCAAATTGGCATCCATATTTTGATATTCTCTTAACAGAAGAGGATCGTCATCGATGATGATAATCACTTCATCTCGATTGATAAAAGAAGATACGAACTCTTTCTTTAACTCTATCGTGTGTTTTAGATAAGTTTCTTTCGAAAGGATATGTCTATGTTCTGAAGTAAAGAACGGTGCATATCGATCTAACCATTTCTCTTTTTCTTCTATATTTTTATCTTTTCGACATACAGATAAAATATGCAATTCTATATTTGGAAACGTCGATATTTCTTTTAATTTTTGAATGCTTGTTAAGAGTGGTCTTTTATCTAGAAAATGATCAGCATCTCCTACATCATAATCTGCTATGACACCATCCATGTCTACAAATATAATACATTTTTTGTCTTGGTACTTCGCTAACAATTTTTTTAAATGCATATTACTTACCAAAGTTTACCAATAAACAGATTAAGAACGTTGCTGCTGCTGAAAATTGATAACGAACTGAATAACATTTTTCATATAATGCGACCAAATCATCTACTACGTCGACAATCCAACTTTCCATGTATTTTGGAACCGTTTTACAAATTGGGAACATATGACTTAAGATGATATCTTCTTGCTTTTTGGTTAAATCAAAATATTTTTTTGCATTGTCTAATGCAAACTGTGGATGGCTATATAATACATTGAATCGTTCTTTGCGATTACTGTAAGTATTTTCGTTTTCAAAAAAGAAATCATGTAGCAATGCTGCTCTTGCTACTTCGTCCGGAGATAAAGATAATAATTTCGTTATCTTATAGGAATAATAAGACACGCGAAGACAGTGGTCATAACGATTCAAACCGTGATGGGCCACATTCTTTAAACTCTGAAACTTTTCATTATCTAATATATCTTCTACCAGCTTGTAATAATTCTGGTCTTTCTTCTCATTTATATTCATATCTACACTCCTGATACTACTTAACGACAAGTAACAGTATATCACACTTTTTTTAATTACGCAAATTTTATAAAAGAGGGCCATGCCCTCCATCTATTTCCACGTTACTGATGTAACGGCTAATATAGTTTATGCAGGGTTTGTTTGAAATAATCTTTTTTTCACTAAAAACCGTATAGTTCCGTCTAGAGCAGTTGAAAAATAAGTTGGATTTGCTAGGCACCATAGGTTTACCCATAAATATTATATTACACCAATTCATATTCTCTAGCAATTACTCTATCATCTGAGCAATATTTTATTACATACTTATTATCTTGCTTGCAAATTATTATTCCTATCGTTTTATCTTGATTTATCTTTTTTAAATTTTTATCTATATAATTCATATATACTTGTATTTGACCAATATGCTCCTTTTTTAGTTCCGTTACTTTTAACTCAACAACAACATAACAATTATATTCTATATTAAACAATAATAAATCAATATAGTTAAAACTGTTTCCTACTCTAATCTTATATTCACTTCCTATAAAAGAAAATGAATTACCAAGTTCTTTCATAAATGATTCCACGTCTTCTAAAATTAATTTTTGCAATACTTTTTCTGATATAAATTCGTAATTGGAATGATTTCTAATTATTATAGGATTTTTTACAAAGTCAATTATATTTGATTCCTTATTAGTTATTAATTTGTTTTTGTTTCTTTTGGTAATCTCTTATACTCATCTAATTTAATTATTTCTTCTAATTGTCTTTTAGATAGATTTCTTTTAATAATTTGATCAATATAATAATTTATCTCATTATCATCATTTAACGGAAAAAGAAGTCTGTAATGAGACATTGTTAATTGTGCACCCAGTGGGTGCACTTTTGCAAATAAGTATAATTTTCTGATATCATACAAATATCTAACACTATATTTTTTACCAATGTCTTTTGTAAGTTTTGCAGAATATTCTTTCATTATTCCTTCGCCATAACTATTTCCTGCCTCTAACAAAAGCTTACCAACATTATAATATTTTTGAAGTTCATATTTATTCTTACTATAATCTTTTATTTTTTTATTTACTTCATTATCTAGAAGTTCTTTCTTAATTTCGTTATAATAATTCATATCTATTCCTTTCTATGATAAGTATGTTTCTATTTCTAATTTATTATTTTTAATCTTAAACATAATACTACCATCTTGATCTGTTCTATATATTTGACTATCAATTAAATTATTTAAAACACTATCGTTAGGATGCCCGTAAAGATTATTCTTTCCAGCACTGATGACAGAATACTTTGGCTTAATTTCGTTTATAAAACTTTTACTAGAACTTGTCTTACTTCCATGATGTCCTACTTTTAATACGTCGATATCTGTTAAATTATATTTTTCTATTAAATCTTGTTCCACTTCTGCTCTAGCATCTCCCATAAATAGAAACTTATAATTATTTATTTCAGTATAAATAACACTGGAATTATCATTCTCATTTCCATAATCTTTATGATTTAAAAAATATAATTTATTGTCACTTATATTTAATCCTTTAATACATGAGTAATATGATATTTTCTTTTTATTTAAAACTTCGATTAACTCCTGCTCTAACTCATCAAAAGCACCACAATTAAAGATTACTTTTTTAACTTTAAAATCACGAACTAAATGAATTGCCCCACCAATGTGATCATAATCACCATGAGTTATGATTAAGTAATCTATCTTTGATATTCCTAACGAGCGAAAAAATGGAATCAGTTTGTTTGATACCAGTTGTTCGGTGCGACTTTCTTCTATTGTTCCGATTCCCATTATGCCACCTGTATCGATTAAAATCGTTTTATGGTCCATCCGAATTAACGTAGCGTCTCCTTGCCCAACATCTAAATAAAATACATCCTGTCTAGGCAGCAAATTAGGTATTAGGTAATGTAAGAGAGCAAACGATAAAATAGGAACTATGTACTTCCATTTCCTTTTTATGACTCCTAGTAAAAATACGGCCATGCAAAGATAACAAAGAATTAAGAAATAAACAGGTAATTTGGCAAACGTTATTTTTAAAAATGAAGTGTCGCTCAAGAATTTCGCAATTGCTGTCAAGCCATCAAAATACGGATTTAATACAAATTGAAATGGGATTATCGTATTGAGTAACACTCCGATAAATCCTAACCTAATCGCATAGAGGATAAATGGTTGAATGAAAAAGAGAATCGGATGAAAATAGAAGTTTTGCGATATAAATATTGGTAACGTCATAATATTTAAAAGATACGATATTACAATTGGATTGTAGATACGGTTTTGAATGAGAATGACTAAAGTACCATAGATTATGCCGATATAGAAAAACGTACTTGTAAACAAAATATTTGGTTCTAGAATCACTCGAAATAGCAACGTCAAATATAAACTTTTTGAAAAGGATAGATGATGAGTTCTTAAATAGAATAAGAAGAGCAAGGCTAAAACTTTTGGGGCAAAGTTCGTAGTGAGTGCTAGCAACAAAAGCATGTACAAATACCATTTTTTCTTTTTTCTTATTGGACGTAAAAGAAGGCTGTACATACTAAAAAATGGAGCCCAATTTACCTCTTGAAACGAATCCAGCAACTTTTGCGAATTTAAAAAGAAATAAACATCCGTGTATTCACATTCGTACTTGTGAAACCAACGATATAGATAGGAACGCCATGTCGACTTTACCTTTTGGTATGAGATGAGTTCCATCGTATAAAACTTACCTTCTCTATTAGCATACTCTTTGTAAGAGAACAAGTTCGGATACGTTTGATTGGTGAGTTCTTTTAAAGTTCCTGTGACTTGTAATTTATCTCCTACAGAAATCAGTTTTTGAAATATTTCTCGGTCTTCTTCTGTTTCCAGACTTCCATAAATTGTAAGTGGTTCTTTTGCTACTGCCTCTATCGTTACCTGATTATCTTGGATCTGGTAAGACTCTACCGTAACTGTTAATGTAACATCGCCTTCCCGGTAATTACTTTGCTTAGGACTCAATTTATGATAGATTCCGTATCCAAACGCTATGATACTTAGAACAATCAGTATGATTTTAGACTGTAATATAATCTCTAATCGATTCAAAGATGGCATCTCCAATTCCCGATACGTTTTTGATGTCTTCAATCGTTTGGAATAATCCAGTTGTCGTACGATATTCGATGATACTAGTAGCTTTTGCTTCTCCAATGCCTGGGATACCCATCAATTCTTCTTTACTTGCTTGATTGATATTCACTTTTCCCGTTGACGTCGATTGATTATTCGATTCTTCCGTCGAGGTACTTGGTGTTATCGTACACTCGCCATTTAAAAGAAGCTCACCTGGCCCACACAGCAAATCTGGATTTGCTTTTACTGTTCGGTCTTTGATTTCTTGGACCTCTTCTTTACTATAAATAATGATGACCATTTCATCCGTCACTTTTTTACTCAAATTGGTAAGTGAAGTGTCGGCATTGTTCGTAAGTCCTCCTGCTAAAAGAATGACATCAGAAAGACGCATGTTGTCTTCTACCGCATACGTTCCTGGATTTACAACCTCCCCTTTGACATCGACCATCCACCCTTCTTCGCGGATTACAGTTTCGCTTGTCGGAGTTGGAGTGATGGCGAGCGGAGATTTTTGTATCTCTTGCTGTGAATCCTCTATGATAGATGCTTCTTCTCGTAACGATAAAAATCCAAATATGGCAACAATGATGATTGTAACTACTATTAGTATCACTGCAATTTTTTTACCATGTGTTTCCAATAGTTCAAACCAATTTCTCTCCATAAAAAAATAACCTCCCATAGAGATTATTTTCCGTTTGGCGCTAATTTTTTTGTTTTTTTCATATTTTGTTTCATTTCTTTTTCTCGTTCGTTTACATTTTCGATATTGACTCGTTGAACAATTGCTAATGCTGACAACGTACAAATCGTATAACTACCACCGTATGATAAAAACGGAAGTGGAATTCCCGTCATCGGTAACCAGCCGAAAATTCCCAGTAAATTGACGACGATATGTATTAAGAAATAAACTGCAATTCCATAGCAAAGCATTGCACCACGATCCGTTTTGCTATCTTTTCCAATCTTGACGATGCGACCGATTAATAAGAAATACAGTAAGAGAATCACACCTGCTCCGACAAGTCCTAATTCTTCCATAATAATACAAAAGATAAAGTCCGTATATGCTTCTGGCAAATACAAATTCTTTTGAATACTGTTTCCTAATCCTAAACCAAATAATCCGCCATTATTGATGGCAATATATCCGTTACATAGTTGGTTTCCTTGATCGTAGAAGTTTTCACTACTGCATGGATTGGACATTGACATAAAAATTCTTTCTCGTTGATGTTCTTCTAAAAAACTAAACTTAGTCGTTACACCGATTAGGATGATCATTACCACTAAAAAGAATAACAACATACCAATCTGTTTCTTTATCTTTTTGCTAATCGGGGATGCAAAGAACATGTACATGGCAATAAATGAAAAAATCAATGCCGTTCCTAAATCTGGTTGAAACATAATCAAGAAAAAGAATACGACGGCAACGATAACTGGGAAAAATACAAACATGTACTGTTCTAAGTTTTCTTTCTTTTTCGTATCGTAGTAGGACGCCATCCATACGATTAGAATGACTTTTGCAAATTCACTCGGTTGAAATAAGAAAGGACCTAAGTCATACCATCCTAAAGTATCGTTACGAACGGTACCAAGTACAAATAATCCAGCAAGCGCTAAGCCAATTCCAATTACGGCAGCCCAGGAGAGTGCTTTATAGGAACTCGTTTTAAACTTTAATATGACGATGGTTGCTACTGCACACACAGCGAGTACCATCAGTTGTCGTTTGAGATATCTGTAAGAGTCACCAGAAGACCGAAATGCAGCAACATTAGATGCCGAGAAAATCATGACAAGGCCGATGGCAATTAAGATGATGGTTATGATTAGCAAAGGTTTATCAATTTTCTTGAACCTTTTTAACACGAATCTCACCTCTATTATTAATCATACCATAAAGATTCCTTCTTTTTAAGTTTTTTTGGTCATTTATAATAGCAAAATGTCAATCTTTGGAATACTTTATATTAGAAATCTAAAAAGGAGGGATATCATGTATTATTATGGTGGTGGGAACAGTTGCAACCAAACACCAATCTACTCTACACCTTGTATGACATATACGAATAACAACTCTTCCTATGCAATTATTTTAGTATTATTTATTTTGTTAGTAATTGTACTTGGTGCCAGAGGCGCACGTTAAGGGATTTTATCCCTTTTCTTTTTGTCATTTTTTTGATATAATCTATTGGCAGGTGGTAGTCTATGTTAAGAACAAGAGATATTTTAGATGAAAAAAATAAAATTCTTCACCAAAAAAGCGAGGAAGTTACTTTCCCACTTAGTAGTGAAGATAGAAAAACGATCGATGAAATGATCGAGTATTTAACAAATAGTCAAATTGAGGAACTTGCTAAAAAATACGATTTGCGTCCTGGTATGGGAATGGCGGCAGTACAACTTGGAATTCCAAAACGGTATTTGACGATTGTATATGAAGTTGAAAATGGTTTTGAAACGTACGTCGTTATCAATCCAAAAATTGTCAGTAATTCTGCCGAGATGATCTACGTCGAAGATGGCGAAGGATGCCTTTCTGTCAATCGTGAAGTGGATGGAATTGTCCCTCGTTATGCTAGAGTTACCGTAGAAGGATACGATATGGATGGAAATCCAATTCGCATTCGTGCTAGGGAAGAACTTGCTATTGCATTCCAACATGAAATCGATCATTTAAACGGCATCATGTTTACAGACAAAATCGATTCTAAAAATCCATTTAAAGGAAAAGAAAAATATCGGGCCATTTAATGGTTCTTTTTTTTAATAATTTTTATGCCGTAGGAAGCTGAATCGTTACCGTTGTACCGTGACCTTCTTCCGATTGATATTGAATCGTGCCGTTGTGACGCTCGATAATCGTATTGGCAAGGCTTACCCCTATTCCAGTTCCATTTGTTTTCGTCGTATAAAACATTTCTCCACATCTATTAAGCGTTTCTTTACTCATTCCAACACCGTTGTCTTTTACCGTAATCGTCACTTTATTTTTGCTTTTTTTCATCGTGATTTCTAATTTCATCTTGCGGTGTGGTGCACGGGCCTCCATGGCATTTTTCAGTACGTTTACAAATACTTGTTTGAGACGATTATAATCTCCTAAAATATCGATTTCGTCTTTTGATAAAACGATTTTCGTCTCTACTTTTTTCTCTTTTAGAAGCGGTTTTAACTCTCGTAACAGTTCTTCTAGTAACAAGGTGATGTCCATAATTTCAGGTGTGATCTTTATCTTTGTATAATCTAGAAAGTCATCCATCAAAACGAGCGTTCTGTTAATTTCATTTTTGATGATTGGGATGTATTCCATCTTTTTTTGAACTGTCGCCAAATCCATCATGTCCAAGTACCCTTTGCACACGGCAATTGGATTTTTAATTTCATGCGTAATTTGAAATAAGGATGCTCGTAAGACTTTCTCTTTTTCTAATTCTTTTAATATCGCATTTAAATCTAAAACGTCATCTCCTTTTTGAATGATCCAAATGATTCCTTCGGTACTTCCATATAAAAGAATCATAGCAAGTAATATTTGTGGAAGTTGAACGATTGGTTTTTCTTGATACGTCGATGCGATACTCACAGTAAATACAAACGTCGTGATGATTAGAAATAATTGAATCAGTTTCTGACCTTGGTATTTTTTTTCTAACCAGATATAAAGCACAAAATAGATAATGGTCGTTAAAATTCCTGCAAATAAGAAATTCGGATAGTTCCATGCCTCATAAATTGCGACGAAAATCGACATCAAAAGAGCAAAGCCTTTTTGACGAAAGTAGTATGCGATTAAAATTGGTAAATTGACAAAGGCAAACTGATAAATTCCGGTTTCAGTAAAATGACCATACTTTAATAATAAGTACAAAGAAGAGGTCAACATCACATATAAAATCAATTCTTCTTCGTTCTTTTCTAAGTTATGGCAATGCATCTTATATACTTGATAAATCAATAATGGTAATAAAATGCATACCATGTTGATTAAAAAACAATCAAAAGCATTCAAAAAAATTCCCTCTTTCCATTGTTATTATAGAAAGAAGGAATGTCAGATTTTGTCGAATTCCGTAGAAGTTCGTTGAATTTCGTAGAAAATCGCTATAATTTATGATTTTAAGATTTTAAATCGTCAATGTATTTTTTTAATTGTTTGGATTCTGATCCTAAAATAATTTTCAATTGATTATCAATTTCTACAATCCCTTTGGCACCAAGTTTTTGAATTGCCTCTTTATCTACCTTCGATACATCTTTGACTTCTACTTTAAATCTAGACAGATTGGTCTCTGTCCGAATGATGTTTTCTTTTCCCCCAAGATATTCTAGCAATTTGTTCATCTCTAGATGGGCATCTTTTTTGGTTGCTTTTAAAATTGCTAAAACGATAATTAAGAAAAATACTAATATTATGATATATGTCCAATCCATTTCGATCACCTATTCTAAATTATACTAAATTATTCTATGTTTGTAAATTATTTCTGGTATAAATTGTAATTAACTTGTGATAATGTCATAGTGTAATTAACTTTTGAATATGTCATA
>ENA-ORTN01001971-ORTN01001971.1-human-gut-metagenome-genome-assembly--contig:-NODE-1971-length-18260-cov-47.668882_pt1 | contig 18260 bp, 17 predicted proteins | sample MGYA00242070_ERZ509189 | MGnify/ENA primary metagenome ERZ509189 (study PRJEB26280, sample SAMEA2338821) | human gut metagenome | biome: human gut; feature: human-associated habitat; material: faeces...
GCCGCACCTCGCTCGCCGTATCGGCACTTAGAATTATGCGGTATTGCCTTAAAAAAATTATACTTCCAAAATTTTTGCCAGTTTCCCCAAATCCGTATAATCCCCAATCACTGCATCCACACCCAGCGTTTCCAGCTCGGCGGGCTTTTTCATGGAAGCAATGCCGACCACCTTTTTGGCTCCCGCGCGCTGGGCGGATTCAATGCCGGCACCGGAATCTTCAAAGATTACACAGGTTTCCGGTGCAACGCAAAGGCGCTGGGCGGCTTTCAGATACAGATCCGGCGCAGGCTTGCCGGGCAGGGTGCCGTCGTTGTAAATCACTTTGTCCAAATCAAACCAGCGGTCCAGCCCCAGCGTATCAAAAAAGAAACGGACATTGTTCCCGCAGGATGCTGTGGCAATCGTGCGGGGAATCTTATGCGCCGCAAGGAAATCCAAAAATTCCACCAGTCCGTCCGCCAGTTTGTAATCCGGGCTCTGGCGGCAGAGGGCGCGGTAAATCGTTTCCTCGGCTTCCTCTTCCTCGTCTGCTTCCTGTTGGGTAAAGGGGCGGCCAAAGAAATACTCCAGGGTATCGCCTGTGTTGCGGCCGTGGACCCAGGTCTGGAACTCTTCCGGTGTAATGCGGCGGCCCAGTTTTTCCGTCATGTACTGCTGCCATGCTTTCTCCTGGAATGTTTCGTCAAAAAACATGGTGCCGTTAAAATCAAAAATAGCGTTAAGCATGCCAGGCTCCTTTCTGTATGGAGGTCAGCGCTTGCCGCCGCGCTTTAAGCGCTGGTCGGTGCCAAAAAACTTGAAGATCTGGCAGCTGCCCAAAATGCGGCTGGCTACTTTTTCGGTGTAGCGGGCTTCAAAAATGGAACTATCCACAATGTTGGAAGTGTAAATGGTGGGCCGGTGGCAGAGCATACGGGTGTTGATCAGCTCATACAATACGCTGATGGTCAGCTGGCTGATGTACTCGGTGCCCAGGTCGTCCAGAATCAGCAGGTCGGCCTCCTTGCAGGCATCCAGCCAGGGGTCTTCGGCGGCACGGTCAAAGTGTTCGCGCCCCAGCTGAGCGGCCAGCGCGGCGGAGCTGGTGTACAGCACATCAAACCCGCGGTTCAAAACTGTGTCTGCAATGGCAAGTGCCATGTGGGTTTTTCCCAGCCCGGCACTGCCAATAAACATCAGGCCGCGGCTTTCCGGCGTAAAGCTGTTGGCGTACCGCTGGCAGTAGGCCAGCACTTTGCCCATGTAGTCCCGCGGGGTGCCACCCAGCTCCGGCTCCGGCTCGGCGGGGTAGCGGTCCAGTTCGAAGGTATCAAAGCTGCACAGGGCCAGCGGGCTTGCGGCGTTGATCTCCTCCCGCCGCAGGGTGCGGGCTGCTTCGGCCACGCAGCTGCAGGGACGACCGTTCACCATGCCGGTATCCTTGCAGGTGGGGCAGGTGTAGCGCGGAACAAAACCCTCCGGCCCAAGGCCCAGCGTGGCATAAGCAGCTGTCAAGCGCTCGTCTGCCGTTTTCAGTGCTGCGGCTGCGACGGTCTGGTCCGCGCCGCGGGCGGCGGCCAGCGTCAGGGTCAGCCCGGCGTGGGTGCGGGCGTCCTCGGCGGCGCGCAGCTCCGGGTGGGCAGCCAGCGCTGCGGCACGGTCACGCTCGGCTGCTGTTACGGCCTGCTGGCGGCGGGCCGCAATGTGGCGCAGTGCTTCGCGGAAGAGTTCATCTTTGGTGCGCATGGCTTATCCCTCCGTGTCATCGTCAAAAACATCATTCCAGTTGGTCTGGAACAAGTCGGTTTTGGGGGCGGTTGGCTTTGCCCCGGTGGTCAGAATGTTGCTGCCCGCCAGCTGGCCCTGACCGCGCACCGCCGATACCGTGGTTAGTCCCTGTGCGTACCAGGAGCGCAGAATGCCGTCCACATAGCGCACCGTGCGGTGATTGTCCGCCCGCAGCAGGGCTTCCTCAATCATGTCCGCGCCAAAACGCCAGTCCTCGTGCCAGCGGGCAATGGCCCCGCGCTCCCAGCGGCTGAGCTGCGCAGGGGCGATGCCAAACAGGGCGGCAGACTCGATGCACCAGCTTTCCCGCTGGGCCTGTTGCTTTAAGTAACGTTCGGCGTCCTCGCCGGTTTCCACCCCGGCATCCCGCCATTTCAAAAGTTCACGGCTCAGCGCGCCAACGGTGCGGCGGCCCTGGCGGGCAACTTCGGCGCAGCAAAGCAGCACAACATCCGGCTGCCAGCCATCATTCAGATACAGGCTGACCAGCCGCTGCATCTCGGTCCGGCTGAGTGCCTTGCCGAATGCGGTCTGCGCTTCCTCGCATAGGACCGAAACATAAGGGTCGTTCAGGGTGGTCAGGTCGATGGCGGAAGCTTTCTGCACTTCGGTTTTGGGCAGGGGCGCATCCCGGTCACTGACCAGCAGCCCGGCACCGGCCCAATACTGCATGGCGCGCTTGGCGGCCTCAATGCTGGGCATGCCAAGATCCCGTGCCATGGTGCGGGGGTCGGTTCCGCCGCCGCCCAAAAGATACAACGCGGCGCGGATGGTATCGCCGTCTGCGCGGGCCAGGTGCGCGAACACCAGCCGCGGTACGGCAACACTTTCCCCATTTTGTTCCGCCAGCCTGTAACCCATGGCGTCAGATCCCCCTTTTACCCCAGTATAATATTAAATATTATACCATTGGCAGGGTAGGGTGTAAAGCGGCAAAACAAGACAGCAAAAACGCAAAAAATAGCAGTTCAACCAAATTGCAGCCCGGCATTTTGTACGGAATTGCCACCAAAAAGCTCTTGCATATGGGGATGTTTTACAATAAAATAAAAGAAAGAGAGCGATTTATCGGTTGAAATGACAGAACAGGAGTGAGACACATGGCAATCAATATGGTCAAATTACCCACCCAAAAACAGGATCTTGTACTGCGCGTGGCAAAGGGGCACTTTGCCACAAGTCACAGCCATATCAATTATTACATTGACGTTACCATGCAAAAGACCCGCCTTTCCGAAGCGCGCGCCGTGGCACTGGAACTGGTCAGCTCTTATACCCACACCACCATCGTGGATACCATCCTCTGCCTGGACGGCACCGAGGTGATCGGCGCCTGCATGGCCAGCGAGTTGACCCGCGACGGCTATGTAAACATGAACGCCCACCAGACCATCTATGTGGTCACGCCGGAACACACCACCGGCAGCCAGTTGCTGTTCCGCGAAAATACCTCTCCCATGATCGCGGGCAAACATGTGCTGATCCTGGCAGCATCCGTTACCACCGGTTATACCGCGCAGGCTGCTGTGGAAGCGATCAACTATTACGGCGGCCAGGTAGTTGGCATTGGCGCAATCTTTGCCACCCAGACAGAGTGCGCGGGTTACCCCGTTACTTCCATCTTTAACCCCAACGACCTTGGCGATTACCAGAGCTATGATTCCCGCGACTGCCCGTGGTGCAAACAGGGCAAACGCATTGATGCACTGGTCAACAGCTTTGGCTATTCCAGCCTGTAACATAAAAATATACAGCCTGTGGTGGAACTGCGCCTGCAATCCGCCGCAGGCTTTTGTGTTGCCATAGGAAACAGAGCGGCACCCGGTAACATGGGTGCCGCTTTTGCTGTCACAAAATGTGGGGACGGCGTGTTAGAGAAGTGAAAGGCCTTTCTGAATAAAGGAAAAAGGAGGGAGAAGAGAATGTTCTCGGCAGATACCTTGCAGCAGGCATTGGTGCAGGATTATGGCCGCCTGTGTACGTTGGCAAATAAAATTTTGCAGGACAGCCATCTGGCGCAGGATGCTGTGCAGGAAAGCTGGCTGCGGCTGAACCGGGCACGGCCCGATACGACCGATGCGGAAAAGCTGCGCCATTTGCTGCTGGTCACGGTGCGCCATACGGCCCTGAACATGCGGCGGAGCCGGCGGGCCGAACCGGCGGAAGATGCAGTATTTGCCGCCCTGCCGGATGCTGGCCCGCTGCCGCAGGAAAAGCTGGAACGCAGCGAGGCCATGCGCTGCCTGCTGGCGGCAATGCAGGCGCTGGAAGAAACCGACCGCGCCATCTTGCAGCTGCAATACGGGCAGGGCATGACCGGGGCACAAATTGCGGCAGCACTGGGGCTGCACGCCGCTACGGTGCGCCAGCGCAGCCGCCGCGCCCGGCAAAAGCTGAAACAATTACTGGAACAGGAGGGCCTGACCTTATGAAAGAACCATTGGATGAACTGCTGGTGCAGGCGTGCGCCGCCCAGCAACGCGCGGATCTGGCGGCACTGGAACAGCTGGAACCAGCCAATGTGCCAATGCCATTTGTGGCGCAGGTGCGCCGCACACCCCGACGGCTGCTGAAAACGGTCATCATAGCCGCCGTCTGCGCAGTGCTGGCAACAACCGCCTATGCCTTTTGGCCAAGAGTTGCCGTGATCCTGGAGGGCAGCCGAGCATACCTTGCCGTGCAGGAAGCGCCGCAGAACAGCATCCCCATGGAACAAATGCAGCTGACCTGGCTGCCGGATGGCTGCACCGTGACATGGGATGACAGCACCTATCAGAAATACGGCGCGTACTCCTGCCTGATCGATAACGGCAAGCAGAGCAAAGAACACCAGGTGCTGGGCATTGCCCAAATGCCGCTGGAAAACAAAGTCAACATTCAGGGCCGCGGGCCGGATGATGCCATTACCGAGGAAGATAAAGCGAACATAGAACAACAAATCATGATTGTGGATGACATTGCTGCTTTGACTGCGGAGCAGATTGAGGATTGCAGTGTGGTGGCATGGACAGCAGGGGACAGCTACTATGTGGCATCGGTGTACCGTTGGCAGGATAAAGCGGAAGTGGTGAAGATTTTGCAGGGGATACGATAGCTTTGTAAATGAGCAATAACAATGAAAAAAATTATAATAGCAATTAGTATGATGCTGGCTATGAACATCTTTTTAGCAGTTCCTGCATTAGCAGAAAATTATCAGGAGTATGGTCTATATGATAGTGATGGAAACTACAAGGGGATGTTTTATTCGATAGAAGAGATTAATGATTTTTTAGAAGAAACAATGACAGCAGATGCACGATATATAAAATGCGATGGGGTAAATAAACATGGAGACAAGACTTATACAGTGATTAGAGAGACGGATTACTATTGGTGGATAGATAATAATATGAAACGTGTATACCAGCGTATAGTATATTGCGCTTATTGCAATGTCCAAATAAGTTGTGAAGATTTCGTATACTAAACGGATGTAGAAAACATAAATAATGAACGCATTTTAAGCAATATATACTGACAAAAATCCGCCCCTTTTTTGCAAAAGGAGCGGATTTTTTAGCTTAGTTCAGTTTTAGGCGCTTGAGCTGGAATATAGGTGGAATTACAGCAAGCCTTCGTTGCCCAGAACTTCCTTGGTGTCGCGGGCAATCATCAGCTCTTCGTTGGTCTCGATGACCAGGGTGCGAACCTTGGCACCCCAAGCGGTGATTTCCACAACATCTTTGTTCTGCTTGTGGGCGTTGGCGTTCTTGTCGGTATCCACGCGGATGCCCAGCCAATCCATGTGGTGGCAGATCTTGGCACGGGAGTCAGCGTCATGCTCGCCGATACCGCCGGTGAACACGATGGCGTCAACACCGCCCATAGCGGCAATGTAGCTGCCGATGGTCTTCTTGATCTGGTAGTTCAGCATATCGCTGGCCAGCTGTGCGCGCGGGTTGCCGGCGGCTGCTGCTGCCTCAACGTCACGCTTGTCGCTGGAAACGCCGGAGACACCCAGCAGGCCGGACTTCTTGTTCAGAATCTCGTCCAGCTGGTGGCCGGTGATGTTCAGGGTGTACTTCAGGTAGTTGACCACAGAAGGGTCGATATCGCCGCAGCGGGTGCCCATCATCAGGCCGGCCAGCGGGGTCATGCCCATAGAAGTATCCACAACCTTGCCCTGGTCAACTGCAGCAATGGAAGAACCATTGCCCAGATGGCAGGTGATCAGCTTCAGGCGGTCGATGGGCTCTTCCAGATATTCGGCAGCGCGGTGGCTGACGTACTTGTGGCTGGTGCCGTGGAAGCCGTAACGGCGCACGCCGTACTTCTCGTAATATTCATACGGGATGGCGTACATGAAAGCCTTCGGCGGCATGGTGGAATGGAAAGCGGTATCAAACACGGCAACATTGGGGATATCGCCAAAGACCTTTTTGGCGGCCTCGATACCCAGGATGCCGGCAGGGTTGTGCAGCGGGGCCAGGGGGCTCAGCTCGCGCAGGGTCTCGATCACTTCGGGGGTGATCAGGCAGCTGGCCTGGAACTTTTCGCCGCCGTGGACCACGCGGTGGCCGATGGCGTTGATCTCGCTGACATCATCAATGACCTTGCCATCGCCGGTGGTCATCTTCTTCACAACCTCAGCAAATGCTTCGGTGTGGGTGGGGAAGATGGCCGGGGTGGTGGCTTTATTGCCGTTGGCTTCATGGGTAATCATGCTGCTTTCCATGCCAATGCGCTCGCACAGGCCCTTGCACAGCACCTTCTCGCCTTGCATATCAATGAGCTGATATTTCAGGCTGGAAGAACCACAGTTGATAACAAGGATCTTCATTGGATTTGTCCTCCTTCAAAATTTAAGAACCATGCCGGGCGGGACCCGGTTTTTGTATTGGCCCTTTTGTATCAGACAAATTTATTATATAATGAAGCAGAAAACATTGCAAGGCTCTTTTCGGCACAAGCGAACAGAATTTGCGAAGAATCAGGGGTAGACGATATGAATTTTGTCGGCATCATTGCAGAGTATGACCCGTTCCACAGCGGCCACGCATTGCAGCTGCGCATGCTGCGGCAGCGGGGGGCCAGTACCATCGCGGTGTGCATGAGCACCGGCGTTGTGCAGCGCGGTGGGGTACCCATCCTGCCGGAAGCTGTGCGGGTGCGCGCAGCGCTGGCTGCCGGGGCGGACCTGGTGGTGGCGCTGCCTGCGCCCTATGCCAACGCCAGCGCAGAACAGTTTGCCGCTGCCGGGGTACATCTGCTGGCCGCGCTGGGGTGCGATACCCTTGCGTTCGGTGCCGAAACCCCGGAGCCCGCCCCCTTGCAGGCAGCGGCTGCCGCGCTGTGCAGTGCGGCGTTCCCGGCGGCGCTGCGCAGCCAGCTGGAAAGCGGCCTGCCCTTTGCCGCCGCCCGTGCCGCAGCCGCCGAAACATTGTGCCCCGGTGCTGCGGATTTGCTGCAAACGCCCAACAACATTTTGGGGATCGAATACTGCAAGGCCATTCTGCGGCAGGGGGCAGCCATGCAGTTGCTGCCCCTGCCGCGTCTGGGCGCAGCCCATGGCACCGCCCAGACCGGCCAGGTGCAGGGGCAGGCACTGGCTTCGGCTTCCCATATCCGGCAGTTGGTGCATACGCAGGGAATCAAGGCTGCCAGCCCCTTTGTGCCGCAGGCAGCCATGGAACTGTACCGCCAGGCCGCGGAACAAGGTCAGCTGGCGGACCCGGAAAAGTTTAGCACCGCAGTGCTGACTTTGCTGCGCACCAAAACGCCGGAGCAGCTGAGTACCTTACGCGGCGCGGGCGAAGGGCTGGAAAACCGCCTGTATGCCGCAGCCCGCGAAGCAGAAACGGTAAATGATCTGTATGACCGCCTGAAAACCAAGCGCTACCCCACGGCTCGCCTGCGGCGACTGGTACTGGATGCTGTGCTGAATGTGCCCACCGCGGGCCTGCCCGCGCTGCCGCCGTACCTGTTGGTGCTGGGGGCAAAGCGCAGCGCGCTGCCGCTGTTAAAGCACGCAAAAATTCCGGCGGGCACCAGCCTTGCGGGTTTGGCGGGACAGGACCAAAAACTGCAAATTGCTGCTGATATGCACAGCAAAGCGGTTGATTTTTCGTTACTTTGCCGGTACAAAATACAGCCCATGGGGTTTGCGTACACGGCGCATGTAGTGCTATTATAATATTATAAGTATGGATAAAAAGTGCGCGGAGTTGAAACTTTGTTGCAAAATGAGGAAAAACAATGGCACTACATGTCATGGACGAAGCCAACCAGTGTCTGGGCTGCAAAAAGCCGCGCTGCCAGCAGGGGTGCCCCATCCAGACCAATATCCCCGAAGTGATCCGTCTGTTGAAAGCCAACAAGCTGGACGAAGCAGGCCGCAAGGCGGGAATTGTGCGGTGTTGCCTTAAGGATAGGGGATAAGGGGGCGTTATTCCGTTCCGCACAGCTCAAATTCGTTTTTGCGGCAGCGGATCAGCCCATCGTCCCGCATTTTGCCCAGCTCCTTGGAAAGTGCGCTGCGGTCCAGGTTCAGGTAGTCCGCCAGCTGCTGGCGGTCAAACGGGATGGAAAAATGCGTGCTGCCCGCCCGCACTGCCTGCGCGGAAAGATAGGTCAGCAGCCGCCCACGCGCACTTTTTGGTGTGGTGCACCGGATGCGTTGGGAGAGCGCCAGGTTTTTCTGCATAGAAAGCAGTAACAGGTTGTGCAAAAACTTGGGGTACCAGCTGGCGGCAGTGTTTTGCTGCTGCAGCATGGGTACAAGATCCAGCCATAAAATTTCGCACGGCTCCGCGGCGGCCACATCCACCATCAGCGGCTCGCCGCACAGGGCATAAGTTTCGGCAAACGCCTGCCCGGCTTCCACATGGCTCAAAATGCTTTTGTTGCCCCACAGGTCGTTGGATTCTACGTTTACGCTGCCGCTTTGCACAATGCCGATCTCATGTACCACACGGCCCGCATGGTAGATCAGAGCGTTTTTGTCATAACGCTGCACACGGATGCAGTGGGCGGCGCGCAGGGCGGCAAGTTCGTCCGCCGTCATGCCACGGAAAAGCTGGATGGGGGTGCTGGCTGTTTTTTCCATGGGATTCCTCGCTTTTTGTGGTTATAACCACAGATTTATTGGCCTGATGGCATTATAATACAAGCACAGCAAAAAGAAAAGAGCAGCGCGCCGCACAGCAATGCACGGCATTGAACGGCGCGGAGAAAGGAACACCCTCTATGATTCGCAAAATTATCCAGATCGATACCGATAAATGCAACGGCTGCGGTGCCTGCGCCAATGCCTGCCACGAAGGTGCTATCGCCATGGTCAACGGCAAGGCCAAACTGATGCGGGATGACTACTGCGATGGCTTCGGCGACTGCCTGCCCCATTGCCCCACCGGCGCTATCACCTTTGTGGAGCGCGAAGCCGCCGCTTATGATGAAAAGGCTGTGGAGGAAAACAAGCGCCAGAAAGCCGCAGCCGCCCAAAAGCCGCTGGGCGGCTGCCCCGGCAGCGCGGCCCGCGGCGTGTTCCACCAGCCTGCGCCGCAGATGCACCACGGCTGCCCCGGCAGCCAGATGCGCCAGATGCAGCATAAGCCGGAACCGGCAGGGGAGGACATGCCAGCACTGCGGTCTCAGCTTTCCCAATGGCCGGTGCAGATCAAACTGGTTCCGGTCAACGCCCCCTACTTTGATGGGGCCAAACTGCTGATTGCAGCGGACTGCACGGCCTATGCTTACGCCAACTTCCATCAAAAGTTCATCCGCGGCCATATCACGCTGGTGGGCTGCCCCAAGCTGGACGATGTGGATTACAGCGAAAAGCTGACCCAGATCATCCGCGAAAACAACATCCAGAGCGTGACCGTAGTGCGGATGGAAGTGCCCTGCTGCGGCGGGCTGGAACGCGCCGCCAAGGTGGCCTTGCAGAACAGCGGCAAGTTCATTCCGTGGCAGGTCGTGACGATTTCCATTGACGGCAATATCCTCAGCGAGCTGTGAGATAAGCCCGCTTTTGACAAAAAACAAATTGGATAAAAATAAAACTGCCTGGATCGTTTGCACACTGCAAACAGGTTCAGGCAGATTTTCTATTCTTTTCAGATACACCCTCGTGTTACCGGCGGGCAGACGACCGGCAGAGGCTTGCCCTTTGCGGGAAACAGCGCTGCGGGCAGCAGCAGAATGAAGGGGTCGGCGGAGAACAAAAAGCATTTGTTTTCCATCAAAAAGTAAACCAGGATCACCGTCAAAAACAAAGTTTCGCCCGTGCAGCGGTTTTGGCACAGCCGCCACATCAACAGCAAAAAGATGACCCCAATCACCACAGCGCCCAGCACACCCTTGTTCATCGGGATGGCAAGGAAAGAGTTATCAATGGCGTGGTGCTCGTCTCCATCAGTGGCAAGGCCACCCAAAAGGGTAACGGCCTTGGGCATGGCATCATGGTACCAGCCGGGCACCCCGTCCTGCTCCGGGTGGTAGAGGGGATACCCCCAGAACACATGGTGCCAGATCTCAAACCGGCCGGAAAGCAGGCCGTTCAGTTTGTCCAGCAGCGGGGTGGCGGTGGGATGATCCGGGTCAAACAGCCGCCCGGCCAACAGGCTGAACCCCAGCGCCAGCGGTGCGGCAGCCAGGGCCATGCCGTGCCAGATGCGGCTTTCAAAAAAGGCGGGCAAGGCACGCTGCAGCAAAAACAAAACCAGCAGCAGTACCATGGCAATGCCTGCCCCGCGGCAGCCGGGCACCAGCAGCGTGTAGGCTGCCAGGGCAGCCAGGCCGCCCCAGTCCCACCAGCGCAGGCGCGGCCAACGCAGCCAGCCCCAGGCAAAAAACACACCGGCCAGCCGGGCACCGTACCCGTTGTAATGGCCATAGCCGTAATCCCAGTTGCGGCAGTAGTACAGGTAGGGCACCAGCGGCGTTGCGGCGTGCAGCAGCTGCACCGCCAGCAGCCCGCCAGCCGCTGCGGCAAGGTAGACCTGCAGCACCCGGCGCAAATCAACATCCTTGGCACCAATGCCAAGCAAAACGGCAAACAAAAACCATTGGTCGTGCCCGTATGCGGTGGTAAACACCGCAAAAGCGGCCAACGCGGCAGCCGTCAGCGCCTGTTGTTTGGTCTGCCACTGGGTCAGCAGCAGGCTTTTGGCAACCAGCAGCACCGCCGCCGTAACGGTTAAGGCAATGCGGCACACATGGCTGAATGTGGGCAGTGTGTTTTGAATGTTGGAGCTGAATACCTCCGATAAAACCAGCAGCAGCGCCACGGCAGCGCAGAACACGCGCTCGCCCTTGGCCTGTGCTGCTGGGCTGACCGGGCGGAAAAGCCGGTCAGGTGGTTGTGTGGTCATCAAACCGGCCTCCTTTCCGCATTGGTTCGGTTTGAATTTTGTGTATAGGCAACACCGCACAATTCCCGCCGAAGCGGTGCTTAGAATTATGCGGTATTGCCTATACTTTTTAGCATACACAAACAGTATACCATAGTTTTGTGCAAAAGAAAAGCAGGGCCGTGCCGCTTTTGCCGCAAAGCAGCAAAAGGCAAAGCACAACCCTGCAAAATTACTTATTCTACCCCAGTTTCAGCGGCGTACTCTTCAATCAGCTCGCGCTCCAAAAACGGCGTTTTAACACCCTCGCGGTCACGGTAGGCTTCGTGGCCTTTGCCAATTACGGCAATCAGGTCGCCCTCCTGCGCGTGGTCAATGGCGTAATGCAGGGCATCCAGCCGGTCGGGAATTTCCACATACTTAGCGTCCGGGTTGCCCTTGGCCATGCCGTTTTTGATGTCCGCGATAATATCTTCCACTTTTTCAAAGCGGTTGTTGTCTTCGGTCAGGATGCTGAAATCCGCCAACTTGGCGCACACTTCGCCCATGCCGTAACGGCGCAGCTTGCTGCGGTTGCCGCCGCAGCCGAACACCACGACCAGGCGGTTGGGGTTGTATTCCCGCAGGGTTTCAATCAGGCTTTCGGTGGCGGCTTCGTTGTGGGCATAGTCGATCAGGATGGTGAACTTGTGGCTGATGGGCACCAGCTCCACACGGCCTTTGACGAGCGCCTTTTTCAGTCCCTCATGGATGGGGGCATCCGCAAGGCCCAGCACCTTGCCCACGCCGATGGTGGCCAGGGCGTTGTAAATACTGAACAGCCCCGGCATGCCCACCTGTACGTCCAGCGTGTGGCCGTCCGGCTCGGTCAGGGTGAACTCAACGCCCAGCATCTCCTTGTTGCGCAGCAGGCGGTACTGCTCGCTGGCACGGTAATCTACCTTGGGGGCGTGGATGCCGTAAGTAACCAGCTTGCAGGTGTGGCCTTCCAGCAATGCTTCGGTGTTGGGGTCATCGGCATTTACCACGCCGACATCGCAGCGCTGGAACAGCTTGCCTTTCCAGCTGCGGTATTCCTCAAAGCTGGAATGTTCGCCGGGGCCGATGTGGTCCGGGTACAGGTTGGTGAACACGCCCACTTTATAATGGATGCCCGCCACGCGGTCCATCATAATGCCCTGGCTGGAAACTTCCATCACGCAGGCATCGCACCCGGCATCCGCCAGCTGGCGCAGGATCTTTTGCAGCTCATAGCTCTCGGGGGTGGTGTTGTTCAGGTCGTAGTGGTGGCCGGGGTAATACACGCCGTTGGTGCCGACCATGCCGACCTTGTGACCTGCGGCTTCCAGCACAGCCTTGATCATGTGGGTGGTGGTGGTTTTGCCCTTGGTGCCGGTCACGCCAACCATCGTCATTTCCAGCGCGGGACGGCCAAAATAGGCGGTGGAAAGCAGCGCCATGGCGTAACGGGTGTTCTCGAACTTGACCACGGTCACATCCGGCAAAGCGGCCAGCACCTCGGCGGGCAGGTCGTGCTGGATGGCCAGCACGGCGGCGCCTTTGGCGGCAACGTCCGCGGCGTAATCATGGCTGTCCCGCTGGGTGCCGACGATGCAGACAAACAGACCGCCCGGCGTTACCTTGCGGGAATCATAGTAAATGTCAGTCACTTCGGTATTCAGGCAGCCCTGAACAAGTGTATAGTCCAGATTTTTCAGCAGTTGTTTTAACAGCATGTTGTTATCACCTCAGCGTTTTACAAAGTATTCATCGTACCAGACTAAGAACATAAAAATGCACCAGATCTGCCGCCAGTTATCCCGCTTGCCGGAAATATGCTGGTCCAGCATGGCATTCAGCTCTTTTGTGCGGAAAAACTGCTCCGCGGCGGGGGTGTTAAATGCCTTGCGCACAACGCCCGCATACTGCTCATCCCGCAGCCAGGCGCGTACCGGAACAGGGAAGCCGAGCTTCTTTTTGTCTGCCGTTTTGGCGGGAATGGTCTTTTCTGCCGCGCCGCGCATCGCAATCTTGGTCTGGGTGGCGTTCACCTTGCACTTGGTCGGAATATGACTTGCCAGTTCAAATACTTTGCGGTCCAGGAACGGCACGCGCAGCTCCAGGCTGTTGGCCATGCTCATCTTGTCGGCTTTCAGCAGAATATCGCCCACCATCCACAGGTTCAGGTCGCAGGTTTCCATCTGGGTCACAGCGTCCTGCCCTTTGGAAAGCTCAAAGTACGGGCGGGAAAGGTCGGTGGGCAGCTTGCCGGGGTGGTAGTTTTTCAGCAGCTTTTTCTTGCGGTGCTCATCCATCAGGTTGGTGTTGCCGATGTAACGCTCCGCCAGCGGCTTGCCGCGGCGCACCAAAAAGTTGATGCCATGCACCGGCGGCAGCAGGTCCGCCACCGCGCCGATGGCCCGGCGGATGGGCAGGGGAATCTTGTCATACCAGGTTACGGTAAACGGCTCTTTATAAATGTTGTACCCGCCGAAAAATTCATCGGCGCCTTCGCCGGACAGGCAGACCTTGACCTGCTTGGATGCTTCGCGGTTGACAAAGTACAGCGCGACCGAAGCGGCATCCGCCAGAGGCTCATCCATGTGGTACTGGATCTTGCCCAGGTTGGCCCAGTATTCCTCCGGCGTAATGCGGTAAGCGTAATTCTTGACCCCGATGTGCTTGGAAAACTCCTGTGCATAGTCGGTTTCGTCATACTGCTTGTTGGCAAAGCCAACGGTGAATGTTTTGTCCACATGGGCCAGTGCGGCCATATAGCTGGAATCCACGCCGGAAGAAAGGAAGCTGCCAACCTCAACATCGGCGATCTTGTGTGCCTGCACGCTCTCTTTCATCGCCGCGCTGATCTCGTCCTCCCACTCTTCCAGTGTGCGGGAATCATCGGGGTCAAACTCGGGCTGCCAGTAGCGCTGCACCGTCAGCTGCCCGGCTTTCCATTCCAGCCAGTGGGCGGGCATCAGCTTTTTGACGCCCTTGAAGAACGTATCCTCCCCGGGGGAATACTGGTAAGAGAGGTACAGCGGCAGCTGCTCTTCGTTCAGCTCTTTCTTGAAGCCGGGGTGGGCCAAAAAGCTTTTGATCTCGCTACCAAACAGCAGCTCGCCGGCATCGTTTTGGTAATAATAGAACGGCTTGATGCCAAAATGGTCGCGCGCGCAGAACAACGTTTCGTTCTTGCGGTCCCAGATGGCAAAAGTGAACATGCCGCGCAGCTTTTGCAGCATCTCTTTGCCCCACTGCTCGTACCCGTGCAGCAAAACTTCGGTGTCGGACCGGGTGGCGAAGGTGTGCCCGGCGCGCATCAATTCGGCGGTCAACTCCTGGAAGTTGTAGATCTCGCCGTTAAAGATGACGGCGAGGTTCTGATCCTCATTGAACATGGGCTGTTTGCCGCCCTCCAGGTCAATGATGGAAAGGCGGCGCTGGCCAAGGGCTGCCGGGCCTTCAATAAACTGGCCCTGGCCATCGGGGCCGCGGTGGGCGATGGCATCCATCATGCCCTGCAAAATTTCCTGCATGTCGGCGCGTGCGCCGACAAAGCCAACAATTCCACACATGGTTATAATCCTCAACTGGCTGCGGAGCTAAAAACAAACCGCAGGTTATTACTTTCTTGCCCCGGCGGAAACCGGTACTGTTTGTACGATATGCCCTATTATACACGGTTCGCGCCGTAAAGAAAAGCATTTTGCGGCGAATGCTGCTGGAATTTTCGCCCGCGCAGACAAAAAACGCCGTGCCTGCACCCCCAAAGCAGGCGATATTGCCGTTTGACATGTGGTGGCAATGGCGGTAAAATAAAGGATAACCAAAATGGGAAAGGTTTGGTATTATGTCTGATTTTTTACCGGTACTTCTTGGCAGCGATGCCAATGTTTATGGTATGGCACGCAGCTTTTACCAGCAGTATGGCGTGCGCAGCGTGGCCATCTGCAAGGGTGCGCTGGTTGCAACTTCCAACACCAATCTTGTAAAAATTGCCGTGCTGGAACCTGATTTGGAAAACGATGAAACGTTTGTAAAAACGCTGACCGATTACGCAAAAGCCCATGCGGACAAGCCGCTGGTGCTGGTTTCCTGTGCGGACGGTTACACCGTGTTGATGGGCCGCCACCGCGATGCCCTGAAACCCTATTACCACTTTGCCTGCCCGGAACTGCAAACCGTGCTGGACCTGGATATTAAGGAAAACTTTTACCGTGCCTGCGAAGCACACGGCCTGAGCTACCCCAAAACGGCAACCTGCAATGCGCAGAACTATAAAAATATAGAACTGCCGTTTGCGTTCCCCGTTATCATCAAGGCGAGCAATTCCCCGGCGTATTGGAACTGCACCTTCCCCCACAAGAAAAAGGTGTTCCTTGCCAATAACCGCGAAGAATTTGATGCCATCACCGCCGCCATTTACGGCAGCAGCTACCAGGACGAATTGATTCTGCAGGAGTATATCCCCGGCGATGACAACTGCATGCGTGTGCTGAACGCCTACTGCGGCCTGGACCACAAAGTCAAGCTGATGGCTTTGGGCCGCCCCCTGCTGGAAGAGCAGACCCCCGAAGGCATCGGCAACTATGCGGCCATCTTGTCTGACCCCGAATACAATGATGCTGCCCTGCTGGAAAAGCTGAAAAACTTTTTGGAAGATATGCAGTGGGAAGGCTTTGCCAATATGGACATCAAGTACGACGCCCGCACCGGCGAGTACAAGATGTTTGAGATGAACCCCCGTCAGGGCCGTTCCAGCTACTTTGTCACCGCGGCAGGGTATAACCTGTCCAAGTGGCTGGTGGAGGATGTGCTGGAGCACAAGGAACTTGGCCTGACCATTGCCGATACCAAGAGCCTGTGGATGATTGCCCCCTACGGCGTGATCAAAAAATACCTGAAGGACCCGGATCTGCTGGCCCGTGCGGATAAGCTGAAAAAAGAGGGCAAATGTGCCCACCAGCTGTTCTGCAAAGAGGATTGGAACCTGAAGCGCTGGCTCTGGTACATCCGCAGCCAGCTGAACTACTACCGCAAAACCGCCCGCTACTATGGCAATAAGGGCCTGCGGGATTGATGATAGAATAAAAGTTATCACACACGATAAATAAAATCGCTGGCCCCCGTAGGGGCGCACATTGTGCACCCGCCGCCCTTTTGGCAATCATAGAAACGCCAGCCTGTAACAAAACAAACCATTATAATATAGAGAGGGGAAAGCGCCTATGTGTGGCATTACCGGCTTTGCTGAGCGCAACCATAAAGCGGAAACCGCCCGCCGCATTGTAAAAGGAATGGCGGACCTGATCACCTACCGCGGCCCGGACGGCGAAGGCTACTATGTGGACGACCAGGTAGCCCTGGGTCACCGCCGCCTTTCCATCATTGACCTGGAGGGCGGCAAGCAGCCCATGTTCAATGAGGATGGCAGTCTTGTCTGCATTTTTAACGGCGAGATCTATAACTTCCAGACCCTGCGCGAGGAACTGATCGCCGCAGGCCATACCTTTGCCACCCGGTCCGATACCGAGGTGCTGCTGCATGGCTATGAGCAGTGGGGCAATCAGCTGCCCGGCAAACTGCGCGGCATGTTCACCTTCGTGATCTGGGACCAGAAAACCAAAACCATGTTTGGTGCGCGGGATATCTTCGGTATCAAACCGTTCTATTATTATAATCAGGATGGTCTGTTCCTGTTTGGCAGCGAGATCAAAAGCTTTCTGGCTCATCCCGGTTTCAAAAAGGAACTAAACGAGGAACGCCTGCCGGAATATTTGAGCATTGAGTATATCCCCAATGAGGAAACCATGTTCAAAAATGTCTACAAGCTGCCCAGCGGATGTATGTTCACCTGGGAAAATGGCGAGCTGACAGTGGAACGCTACTATGAGATCAAGTACCATGTGGACGATTCCAAGAGCCTGGAAGAGTGGGAAAAAATCATCACCGATACCTTTGCCGAAAGCGTTGCCGCCCACCAGATTGCCGATGTTGAGGTTGGCTGCTTCCTTTCTTCCGGTGTGGATTCCAGCTTTGTGGTCAACGAGGTTGCTAAGGGTACTCCGCATGTCAAGAGCTTCTCGGTCGGCTATGCGGAGGAAAAATACTCCGAGCTGCCGTATGCCCAGGAGTTCAGTAAGGAAATCGGTGTGCCCAGCATTGCCAATAAGGTGGATGCCGAACAGTTCTTTGAAGCCAACCGCCTGATCCAGTGGTACCTGGATGAACCCATGCCCAACCCGGCGGAAGTTCCGCTTTACTTTTTGGCCCAGAACGCCCGCAAGTACGTCAAGGTCGTGCTTTCCGGCGAAGGTGCCGATGAACTGTTTGGCGGCTATCCCATGTACTGCCAGGCGGTTCACTTTATGGATTACGAGCATAAGGTGCCCAAAGCGCTGCGTAAGGCCGCAGGCGCAGTGGCATCCAAACTGCCGGACTTTAAGGGCAAGCACTTCCTGGTGCGCGGTGCAGAAGAACCCTGGCAGCGCTATATGCGCGCCAACTATGTTTTCCTGGACCCGGCTGAACGTGACCGCTGCCTGAAAAAGAACTACCACAGCCCCCGCCCGGAACAGTTCTTTAAGCCTTATTTTGATAAAGTGCAGGGTCTGGATGAACCCACCCAGCTGCAGTGGGTGGACATGCACACCTGGATGCTGTATGATATCCTGCTGAAAGCCGACCGCATGAGTATGGCCAACAGCCTGGAACTGCGCGTGCCTTTCCTGGACCGCAACATGCTGGATGTGGCACTGTCCATCCCGCAGAAATACCGCTCCGGCAAAGAGTCCACCAAGATCGCTCTGCGCGGTGCCGCCATGAAGCAGCTGCCGGAAAGCGTTGCCCATCGCAAAAAGCTGGGCTTCCCCGTGCCGCTGAACGACTGGCTGCGGGAAGATAAGTACTATAATATGGTAAAGGAAAAGTTCACTGGCCCCGTTGCCGAAAAGTTCTTTAATGTGGACGAAATCATGCGCCTGCTGGATGATCATAAGGCGGGCAAGGCCAAGAACATGACCAAGATTTGGAGCTTCTATTCCTTTATTTTGTGGTACGAGCTGTATTTCGTAAACACCCAGGCCCCGGCAGGAATCTATTAAGGCAATACCGCACAATTCCCGCCTAACGGCTCAAGCACCGCTCCGGCGGCTG
>ENA-ORTN01001976-ORTN01001976.1-human-gut-metagenome-genome-assembly--contig:-NODE-1976-length-18222-cov-6.138328_pt1 | contig 18222 bp, 18 predicted proteins | sample MGYA00242070_ERZ509189 | MGnify/ENA primary metagenome ERZ509189 (study PRJEB26280, sample SAMEA2338821) | human gut metagenome | biome: human gut; feature: human-associated habitat; material: faeces...
AATTTGGCTTAACTCTCCTCAATACCAAACACTTACTTTATTTATCCAAATTTTGCCGTTTTTTTGCGAGTTCTTGTTATATTTGACTTCATCCAATATACTCGCGCTCGGTCGAGTTAAAATAAATTTTGCTCGGCACTCGACTTATTCGTATATTTGCAAAAGGCGAATTTGCGTGCGGACAGGTTACATGCCGTAAAACGATGTTTTGTTGGCGGCCGGATGTCTTTTCGCCGGATATTCGAAGCTGCCGGTATCGGCTCGAACCCGAATCGCGTTCGTTCTCGACTTTTGCTGGCAGGAAGAACAAGACCGATATAAAACCTTATAAGAAATGTCAGAGATTACAAAATTAGAACCGAAGCTCGTCTGGGAGCTGTTCGATGCCATTACGCGGGTGCCGCGTCCCTCCAAGAAAGAGGAAAAGATCCGGGAGTTCCTCGTGGATTTCGCAAAAAAACACAACATCGACTACCAGACCGACGAAACGGGTAATGTCGTGATGCGCGTACCCGGTACGAAAGGGTATGAGAACCGTCCCTGCGTCATTCTTCAGTCCCATATGGATATGGTGTGCGAGAAAAATTCGGACACGGCGTTCGACTTCGACAAGGATCCCATCCGCACGAAGATCGTCGATGGCTGGGTGAAGGCCGAAGGTACGACGCTCGGTGCCGACGACGGTATCGGTATGGCGGCAGCCCTTGCCGCGCTGCTCGATCCTGCATTGGAACACGGTCCTCTGGAGGCGCTGTTCACGGTGGACGAAGAAACCGGTCTTACCGGTGCTTTCGGATTGGGTAAAGGAATGCTTACGGGCCGTTACCTGGTGAACCTCGATTCCGAGGACGAAGGCGAAATTTTCATCGGCTGCGCCGGCGGCGTTGATACGCTGGCTACGTTCCGTTATAAGACGGAGGCCGCACCTGAAGCCCACGCCTTTTTCCGGGTTCGGGTATCCGACCTTTCGGGCGGACACTCCGGCGACGACATCGATAAGGGTCGTATGAATTCCAACAAACTGGTCGCACGGTTGTTGTGGAACGGCGCCCAGCGTTTCGGATTGCGCCTGAGCCGTTTCGACGGCGGCAACCTGCGCAATGCCATTCCGCGCGAGGCGTATGCGGTTTTCGCCGTGCCGAGCGGTTCGAAAGCCGGCTTCGAGGCTTTCTACAAGGAGTTTGCCGGGGAACTTGCAGCCGAAGCCAAGTTCCGGGAACCGAATTTCAAGATCGGAATCGAAGAGGCGCCGGCCGCATCGGTGATCGATGCGGCGACCCAGCGCAACCTGCTTTACGCGCTCGTAGGACTCTCCAACGGAGTGATCGAGATGTCGCTGGCCATGCCGGGACTTGTCGAGACATCGACCAACCTCGCTTCGGTGAAATTCGAAGGGGACGATCGGATCGTCGTGACCACTTCGCAGCGCTCCTCGGTGGAGAGTGCCAAGGTCTATGCGTCGCAGATGATCGAATCGGTGTTCGCTTTGGCGGGTGCCGAGGTGTCGCATTCGGAGGGGTATCCCGGCTGGGCGCCCAATCCCCAGTCCAAACTGTTGGAAATCACGGTTGCCAGCTATGAGAAACTTTTCGGTGTGAAGCCCAAGGTGCGTGCGATCCATGCCGGATTGGAGTGCGGCTTGTTCCTCGAGAAATATCCGCATCTGGAGATGGTTTCGTTCGGTCCGACGCTGCGCGGTGTCCATTCGCCCGATGAGCGGCTCGAAATCGCAACGGTTCCCAAGTTCTGGGATCTGTTGGCCGATATCCTGAAAAAAGTCGAGTAAGTTTCTGCGTGGAATATTGATTCCTGAATCATATCGTTTGGTCGATCAAGTCATTCATTTGATAATGAATGACTTGATTTTTTGATTATGCGGATCGTAGGAAGATGGTTTACACGGATAATTCGGGATGATATTCCCGATCTTTTTTATTGTCGAAGGGCGGATATTCTGGATTTTATGACAATGAAAACCTATTGTTCGACAGGTTTGTACGGGTATTTGTGCTGCGCCCGCCTTCCGGCGAGGTGCAACAAAGGCAGAAGCTCGGAGAACGGAGCCTTGCGGGATACGCAGGACACCGGCGATTTTTCGATTATCCGAATGGAAAGCGTATAACGTACTGAATATACACAGCGAAAACGACCGTGATGTCGTGCGATTTGAGAAAGTCCGTTCCGAGCCTTTGGATTTTCCGATCAATTGTCCGCCGCCGTCGAACGGAATAGAATGGACCGGTTGCGAAAAAAATTAGGAAAGATAATTTCGGGGGATTGGTATCCGAACCGATCCTTAATCACAAAATGAATCAATATCGGTATTATGTTAAATTTTAGAAGGGATTTTTTGCATCGGCCAATATGTCGGCATTTACGCCGGTGATTATATAATGATTTATAAAACAGGTATTACCCGTGATTTCTTTGTGTTTTGCCGGAGGCAAATATGCTTGTTGCAGGAAAGTTTTGTAATGTTGCGGACCGATCGATCTTTGATCTGGATGTGGTCAATTCGTGCGGATGTCGTTAATTTTAGTAAATTTGCAGGTAAATATATTTGTCTATGTTTCGAAAAATCGCCGTATTTTCGCTGATAATACCGTGGCTGCTTTTCAGCGGCTGTGCGTCCCGACCCGCCGACGAGCGGCCGACGATCTTCGTATCGATTCTTCCTTTGCGCGGGATCGTTTCCGAAATCGTCGGCGATGACTTTCGGGTCGAAGTGCTCGTTCCGCCCGGTATGAACCCGGAAAGTTTCGAGCCGACACCCCGGCAGATGATCGATCTGAATCGTTCGCAGTTGATATTCAATATCGGTTGGATCGATTTCGAGCAGAATATGCTGTCCAAGATCGAGGACCGTCGAAAGGTAATCGACCTGAATCGTGGTATAGAGCCGATTGCGGGCAGTTGCTCCCATGCGGACGCGGATAAAGAGCACCGGCACGGCGTCGATCCCCACATTTGGACCTCTCCGCGCGAATTGCGCACTATGGCCGATAATGCTTATCGGACGATTCACGAGCTGTATCCGGACTCTACCGGATATACGGTTAATTATCAGCGTCTTGCCGATAAATTGCAGGTGCTCGATGATTCTGTTGCCGAACGGCTGAAGCAGAGCGGAGTACCCTATTTCATGATTTACCATCCGGCCCTGACCTACTATGCCCGTGCCTATGGAATCGAGCAGGTTGCCATCGAGCAGGATGGCAAGGAGCCTTCGGCTAAACGGCTGGTCCGGCTTATCGAGCAGGCTCGCCGGGACAGTATTCGTGTCGTATTCTACCAGAGCCAGTTCCCGGCTTCCGCCGTCGAAGTGATCGCCGAAGATATCGGGGCGCAGAGCGTCCGGATCGATCCGCTGGCCGAAGATGTCGTCGGCAATATTTCCTATATTACGGATCTCATAACTGCCGAACGTCTATGAAAACTCCGCTCGTTTCGCTTCGCCGCGTCAGCGTATCGTACGATGGTCACGATGCGCTCAAAGAGGTCGATTTGGATATTTATCCCGATGATTTTCTCGGTATCATAGGTCCTAACGGCGGAGGCAAAACTACGCTTGTCAAGGCCATCGTGGGAACGATCCCCTATCGCGGTACGATCACCTATTCGCCGCAGTTGTTTCGGGGAAAGGAGCGGTTGATCGGCTATATGCCCCAGCAATCGATCTTCGACCGGAGTTTTCCGATTTCGGTGCTCGAAGTGGTGATGTCGGGGCTTCAGGGGCAAAGGGGTTTCCATGCCCGCTATGCGTCCGGGGATCGAGCGAAGGCACAGGAGCTGCTGCGGACGGCCGGTATCGACGGGATCGCCCGCAAACCTATCGGCGAGATTTCCGGCGGTCAGATGCAGCGGGCGTTATTGTGTCGGGCGGTGATTTCGGATCCTAAATTGTTGATTCTGGACGAGCCGGCCAATTTTGTGGACAATCGTTTCGAAAACGAGCTCTATCGGATGCTCGCCGAGCTGCACGGACGAATGGCGATCGTAATGATTTCGCACGATCTGGGGACGATTACGAGTGTCGTGCGGAATATCGTTTGTGTGAATCGTTATGTTCACCGGCACGATTCGAACATCATTACCGAGGAGCAGCTTCGTAATTACGACTGCCCTATTCAGCTTATTTCCCACGGCAAGGTGCCGCATACGGTGCTTGCATCGCACCCGCACGACTGTTGTCCGCATACCCGTACGGAGGAGTAGCCCGGCTTTTCCGGTATCTATCTTCACCGATGAAGATTACGACCGGGCCAAAGCCATGTACGACGAACGCATGGCCAACTACGGAAGCGGTGAAAAGTAACTCCCGGATTCTCTGAACGAATAGAGCCGCAATAGCTATTGCGGCTCTATTCGCTTCCTCCCCTCTCGCTGTCCGGCAGACAGAGTACCTCGTTCCGGAAAAAGTGTTGCGCCGGATCAACAAAATGTATTCCGGCATATATGCGTCCGTTGGCTTGCCGCCATTGTTTGTTGTCGTACCTGTTGCCTGCACATTGGGCGGCGATGCCGGCCGCAGGATCCCGATCGTTTGTGGACATAAAAAATACTTACGGAGTTGCCCCCGTAAGTATTCGAGTATGATTCGGGATAATTCTCTATTTGTTGATCTCGCTCAACTTTTCGAACAATTTGCCGAACGAAGCCTCGATTTCGCGGCGCAGCGCTGCAAAGTGCTTGCGCACCAGCGAAGGATTATGTGCATCGGCCGGATTGTTGGCCTTGACGAAAAGCGCGTTGCGAAGAGCCACACCCTCCTGCATCACTTCGAAAATCTCTTTCTCTTTGGTCGGCTGGAAGCAGATCGCCATGTCGCAGTCGAACACGAGTTCCTCCAGACGGTAGTCGATCTCTTTTTTCAGCATTCTTAAATTTGCCATATCTCTATTCGGTTTTAATATAATTATTCCTGTAAAAAATCATACACGGATCCACGTACCTCTCCCCGACTTGTCGGAAGCGTTCGCCGCACTCTGTCCGATGCAAAAATTAAAAGAGTGCGAGCAGTCGCCAACCCTGTGATTTTTGTTTCCCTTTGCCGGACAGATCCGCACCCGAATACCTCCTATTCGTTTTTCAGTCGTCGGCTGTCCAAATCAATCCGAGCCGGCTTACCTGCCGCAAAGAAGAACTGCATCCTATCCTCTGCAAAGATAGTGAAAGCCGAGAAGAAAACGGGAGCTCGTTCACAGTTTTCCGAGGCATATCCTATCTTCTTGCAAAGATAAAAAAATCTTCCGGAAATCGAGTGCAGTCAGATCACAAAATTCAATTACATCCGCTCCGGTACGTCGATTCCGAGCAGCGCCATGGCCAGACGGATCGTGCGGGCCACCTGTTCGGCCAGGCGCAGCCGCATGTCGCGGGTCGTCGTACACTCCTCTTTGAGGATCGAATGGTCGTGGTAGTAGCCGTTGAACGATTTGGCCAGTTCGTAGGCGTAAGCGCCGACGATCGACGGAGCGAAATTCGCGGCGGCGGCCTGTACGGTCGCCGGATATTCGGTCAGCGCCTTGATCAGTTCGATCTCTTCGGGCAGGAGCGCCGCAGCTTCGTCCTGGGTGCGGAAATCGATCCCTGCCTCCTCTGCTTTGCGCAGGATCGAGCGGATGCGTGCATGCGTGTACTGGATGAAAGGACCTGTATTGCCGTTGAAGTCGATCGATTCGCGGGGGTCGAACAGCATCGTCTTCTTGGGATCGACCTTCAGGATGAAATACTTGAGGGCTCCTAACCCGACCATCGATGCGATGGCGTCGGCTTCCTGCGCGGTGCAGCCGTCCAGTTTGCCCAATTCGTCCGACATCTCGCGGGCGGTCGATACCATGTCGGCGATCAGATCGTCTGCATCGACGACCGTTCCCTCGCGGGATTTCATCTTGCCTTCGGGCAGCTCGACCATGCCGTAGGAAAGGTGGTAGATGTGGCCGCTCCATTCGTCGTATCCCAACTTCTTGAGGATCAGCTTGAGCACCTGGAAATGGTAGTTCTGTTCGTTGCCCACTACGTAGATCATTTCGTCCAGCCGGTTCTCCTCGAACCGGCGGAACGCCGTGCCGAGATCCTGCGTCATATAGACCGATGTGCCGTCGCCGCGCAGCAATAACTTCTGGTCGAGTCCGTCGGCCGTGAGGTCGATCCAGACAGAACCGTCCTCCTTGCGGAAGAAGATACCCCGGGCGAGTCCCTCTTCCACCAGGCTCTTGCCCAGCAGGTAGGTTTGCGATTCGTAATAGACCTTGTCGAAATCGACGCCCAATGCCTTGTACGTCACGTCGAAGCCTTCATAGACCCACCCGTTCATGGTTTCCCACAGCGAATATATTTCCGGATCTTTGGCCTCCCAGCGGCGCAGCCACTCCTGCGCCTGTCGCATGATCGGAGCGTTTTTCTTGGCCTCCTCCTCGCTTTGCCCGGCGGCGACGAGCTCCTTGATCTGGGCTTTGTAGTGCTTGTCGAATTCGACGTAATATTTACCGACCAGGTGGTCGCCTTTCATCCCCGACGAGGCGGGCGTTTCGCCGCCGCCGTAGAGTTTCCAGGCCAGCATCGACTTGCAGATGTGAATACCGCGGTCGTTCACGAGGTTTACCTTGATGACCTTGTTGCCGTTGGCTTTCAGGATCTGCGCGACGGAGTATCCCAGCAGGTTGTTGCGGATGTGTCCCAGGTGAAGGGGCTTGTTGGTGTTGGGCGAGGAGTATTCGATCATTACGGTACGGCCCGTCGGTGCGGCCTGCCCGAAGGTGTCGTTTGCCGCGACCTCCCGGAAGCGTGCGGCCCAGAATGCACTGTCGAGCGAGAGATTCAGGAATCCCTTGATTACGTTGAACGCCTTGATTTCCGGCGTATTGGCCACCAGGTATTCGCCGATCTCCGTCGCCGTGGCTTCGGGCGACTTGCGGCTGGCTTTGAGCAGGGGGAACACCACGAGCGTATAGTCGCCCTCGAACTCTTTGCGGGTTTTCTGAATCTGCAACGGAGCTCCGGCATTCCCGTAGAGGGTGCTTACCGCCGCTGCGACTTTATCCGTAAGAAACTGTTCAATATTCATCGTATGTCGAATTTGGGTGCGAATTTACGCTTTTTATCCGAATAATCCGCGTCGTCGCCTCTCAATAATGCGTCGGATAGCGAATTGCATCCGTCGATTTTCGGAAAATTGCAAACTATTGTTATATTTGCAAACCGTATAGGCTGTCCCCGCAGCGTCCGAATGGTTCGGCGTTGTTGCGTCGTGCGATTCCCTGTCCGAAAACAATCCGGGCCGGATTCGTCCGCCGGGGTCGAAGGCCGGAGCCATCCGGCCCGGCTTTCGGTATGGACCGCCTTTCGTTTTTTTATTTTTTCATAGCATGGAAATATTCATAATCCTCCTGCTGATCCTGCTCAACGGTCTGTTCGCCATGTCGGAGATCGCCCTGATCTCGGCTCGCAAATCGAACCTCACGGCGCAGGCCAAGCAGGGCAACAAACGGGCTCGCCAGGCCCTCAAGCTGGCGGAAGATCCCAACAAATTTCTTTCGACCGTCCAGATCGGTATTACTCTGATCGGTATTTTGACCGGTATTTATTCGGGGGCGGCCATCGCCGACGACCTGCGGGAAGTCTTCGTCCGCTGGGGAGTTCCCTATGCGGCTCCCGTAGCGCAGACGCTCATCGTGATCGTGGTGACCTATCTGACTATCGTGTTCGGAGAGTTGATTCCCAAGCGTATCGGCATGACGGCCGCCGAGCCGGTCGCCAAACTCGTGGCCGGCCCTATGAAGGTGCTGTCGGTCGTCGCCTCCCCTTTCGTATGGCTCCTTTCGAAGAGCATCGAGGGCATTTCCCGTCTGTTCGGGCTGCGCGATACCGACAGTCCCGTAACGGAGGCCGAGATCAAGTCGATCGTGCAGGAAGGCGCCGAGGACGGAGCTGTGCAGGCTGTCGAGCAGAAGATCGTCGGCCGTGTCTTCTCGTTGGGTGACCGCAGCGTGGAGTCGATCATGACCCACCGCAGCGACATCGCATGGCTCGATGTGAATATGTCTGTGGATGAGATCCGCGACCTCGTTCGTCGGGAGCCTCACGGACGCTATCCCGTCGGTGAAGCTCATGTTGACCTGACGGGCGCTCGACCGGCTGGTCGGCGTCGTCTATCTGAAGGATCTTTTCTCGCATATCGGGGACCCTGGATTCTCGCTGCAGCAGATTCTCTCTCCTGTCAAGCTGTTCCACGAGGGAGCGGAGGTGTATATGGCGCTGGAACAGTTGCGGACCGAGCAACTGGGTTATGGCATCGTTTGCGACGAGTTCGGCGTTACGCAGGGTATCGTGACTCTGAAAGATATTTTCGAAGCCCTTGTAGGCGAGCTGCTCGAAGATCGTGAAGAGCCGGATATCGTCGTGCGCGAGGACGGCAGCGTGCTGGTGGACGGACAGTGTTCGTTTTACGATTTTCTGGCCCATTTCGGATTGGAGGATGTTTATTCTTCGGCCGAATACAATACGATCAGCGGTTTGATTCTGGATGAGCTGGAACATATTCCGCACAGCGGGGAATACCTTCAATGGGAGTGTTTCCGGCTCGAAGTCGTGGATATGGACGGAGCACGCATAGACAAGGTGCTGGCGACGATGATCGACACGTCCGATAATAAAAATAAATAGAGCCTTCCCGTGCGGAGTTTGTTTTTGATGCCATGAAGATTGCCGACATAGAATTGGGTGACCGCCCGCTGTTCCTGGCTCCGATGGAGGATGTGACCGATCCTTCGTTCCGCTATATGTGCAAGCGGTTCGGTGCCGACGTGGTATATACCGAGTTTATCTCTTCGGACGGGTTGATCCGCGATGCGGGCAAGTCGCTCGCTAAATTGCGCATCGCCGAAGCCGAACGGCCCGTGGGTATCCAGCTTTACGGTCATCTGGTGGAACCGATGGTCGAGGCGGCTCGGATCGCCGAGGCGGCCGATCCCGATATCATCGATATCAACTTCGGTTGTCCGGTGAAGAAGATCGCCGGTCGGGGCGCCGGATCGGGTATGATGCGCGATGTCCCCCTGATGGTCGAGATGACCCGCCGCATCGTCGAAGCCGTGAAGAAACCCGTGACGGTCAAAACCCGTCTGGGATGGGATGAAGAGTCGAAGAACATCGAAGAGATCGCTCTGCGCCTGCAGGACGTGGGTATCGCCGCACTGACGATCCACGGCCGCACGCGGGCCCAAATGTATCGCGGCGAAGCGGACTGGACGCTCATCGGCAAGGTGAAGAACAATCCGGCGATCCGGATTCCGATCATCGGTAACGGAGATATCGACTCCGGTCCTAAAGCCCGCGAAATGTTCGACCGCTACGGAGTGGACGGGGTGATGATCGGGCGGGCGACCTACGGGCGGCCCTGGATCTTCCGCGAAGTGAAACACTTTCTTGAAACCGGCGAGGTGATGCCGCAGCCGTCGGTGGCGGAGCGGGTCGAAATCGCCAAAGAACATCTGGCCAAATCCTTGGAGATCAAAGGTGACCGGGTTGGAATCCTGGAGATGCGCCGCCACCTGTCGAACTATTTCAAGGGGCTTCCCAATTTCAAGGAAACCCGCCTGAAGCTGGTGACTCTGTTCGATCCGAACGAACTGTATGCCACGCTCGATTCGATCGCCGATCGTTGGGGCGATTTCGACGTGAGCGGGGTCATCCCTGCTCCGCTTTCGCATGATGTGTAGCTTTGTTCTGCACGAGAATCGCTTGCCTGTCGATTCCTAAGCGTATATTTTCAACAAGGGCGACCAAATCTTTCTGCCCGCCCGAAAAGTCCCGGCAGCGTACCGGTGCCGAATTTCGTGGTGCCGGAAAATTGTCGCTTCGTGCGTAAGGATCTCCTTTTTATTCGTTATTCGATTCCCCGTCATTTGTTTATTCGATAACTCTGTAAAAACGAAGCGCCGCGAGAGAAGTCGCGGCACTTTTTATTATCAACGTCCGGGGTTATTTCAGGCTGCGTTGGATATAGTCGGTGTAATCCTTGACTACGGGCGTGTAGTCTTCCTCTTCGAACAGCGGGGAGGAGATCAGGAAGTCGGCCGTTGAGCGGTTTACAGCCGTGGGTACGTTGTAAAGCGTCGCCAGGCGCAACAGCGCTTTCACATCCACATCGTGCGGTTGCGCCGACATGGGGTCCCAGAAGAAAATCAGGGCACTGATCCGTTCGTCCGCGATCAGGGCGCCCAGTTGCTGGTCGCCGCCCAGAGGACCCGATTTCAGCCGCGTGATGTCGAGTGCCGGTTGCTCGTAGTGGTGGGATGCCGAGTGATTGAGCAGGGTTTCTTCGACGATCTTGCCTGTCGTACCCGTACAGACGATCCGGTGTTTGCTCAATTTTTCACAGTTCCAGTCCACCCATTCCGCCAGGTCGTGTTTCATGTTGTCGTGCGCGACGAGCGCCATCATTTTCTGTCTGTTCATTTCTTTCATCCGTTTTTTTGAAAGCCGCGTTTCGGCTTTCGGTTGTTTTATACTCGATTTACGGCCCCAAGATGCGAATAAGCCGAGTACAAAAGCAAATTTATTTGCATTTTGCCGAGGCGAAGTATTTAAGACGAAGTCAAAGATACGAAAAGGAGGGAGCAATCGTGCGGGTTTGTACGCAAGAATTGCCGAACCGCTTCCTATTTTCTGCAAAGATAATATGCAGCGGCATCTTCCGACCACTCCCGGCGCAGGTTTCATCGAATTGTAATGTCGGGAAAGTTCGGTATTCCGCCCGGAAACCGTTACCCGTTGTTGCTTGCCTTGAGCCCTCGGATCACCGCCGAAGTGAATCCGGCGTGTTCCATTTCGTTCAGCCCTTTGATCGTGATTCCTCCGGCTGTGGTTACCCTATCCACCTCCTGTTCGGGGTGCGAGCCGTTGGATTCGAGCAAGGCGATCGCCCCGCGCAGGGTTTGCAGAACGCCTTCCCTGGCTTTTTGCGGGTAAAGGCCCAGCTCTACCCCGCCCTCCATCGCTGCCCGGATATAACGGAAGGCGAAGGCGATACCGCAGGAGCAGAGCCGGACCGAGTAGCCGCTCTTCCACCAATTCCGCTTTGCCTAATGCACCGAAAATATTCAAAACCAGTCTGTTCTGATCTTCGGTCGCATTCAGCCCCGTGATGAAAGTCATGCTTTGCTTTACTTCGATGGCCGTATTGGGAATTGCGCAATAAAGGGCTCTGTCTTTTCCTGCCCATGTTTGCAGCTGTTCCAGGAAAATGCCCGCCGCTACCGAAATGACGATCTGTCCATCGGGCCGCTTCCCTGTCAGATGCTCTTTTATCAGTGCCTCCACTATCCAGGGTTTCACGGCGATTACCACGATGTAGGCCGTAGCCAGAGAGCTGTAGTCGCCCGTAACGGCCTGCAATTCCGGATTGAACTCCTGTATTTCGGCGGTTTTGCTCGCGCGGCGGTTGATGACCGTAATGTCCTGTGGTCGGAACAGGTCGCAGGTGGATAGTCCGCGAGCGATTGCTCCGCCCATATTACCTCCTCCGACGATCGATATTTTCATGGGTCGCATGGTTTTTTATTTATAAAAATGCTCCGTCCGGCAGGTGCGGAATCGGAGCTGTATTGTCTATTCGGGCAAAGGTTCGGCAGCGGTGCACACCTGTCGAAAGGGAGCACCGGCGAATCTTTATGCTTCCTGCTCTGCGGGCAGTTTGAATTCGGTGAACCCGGCACCCACGAGGGTATTGAACCAGGAGAAAACCTTCTTCATGTCCGATACGTGGACCCGGTCGCGGTCGTATTCGGGCAATACTTCTGCGAAATATGCTTTGAGTTTTTCCGGAGCCTCCTTGTGGCTGATGGCTGGCTGTCCCTGCGTATGTTCGTAAATTTTGGTGAAAACCTCTGCGAGCGGGATGTCCTCGCCCTCGGTGAAGATGGATATTTCGGTCAGTGCGCTCACTTTGGAGTTGCTTGCGGCATTCATGCGTTTGCCGTCCGACAACGACTCGACGATGACGCCGCGCGACGATTGTGCGACGTATTTGTACAAACCGGGTTGGCCGGAAATGGCCAGAATCTCTTTCAATTCCATAATTTTTTCTGTTCGATGTATGTTTGAGTTTGGTTCTTCACTGTCCGTTCGGGCCGTGCGGGGTGAATCCGCTCCGGCTCGTACCGTTCGAAAATGCGGTTTCAGATGGCATATACGCTGTATTGCTGGGCTTCGGTCACGGAAGAAAGGCCGTTTTCGTTGGTCACGACGATCAGCCAATATACCGTACTGCCGGCTTTCTGTGCAGGGATGATTGCTTCGTAAAAGACCGTGTCGGAAGTCGCCTTGAAATAGTAGGCATTGGTCGATTTCTGCTCCGTGTGCTCTACTCCGTTCTTATCGGTCCATTTGACGTCGTATTTCACCTGAGCGTAGAATGCACCGTACTGGTTCGATATATTGGCCTGCACATAAACTTTCTGAACCGAAGATACCCGACCTCCGTCTTCGATGGTGGCTCCTTCGTCCGTGATGACCGGGAACGTCGTTTGTTCGGGTCCTACTTCTTTCAGTTCGCACGAAGGAATCGCGCAGGCGATGAAAATCAGAAATAAAAACCACTTTTTCATAATGGATGCGGATTGGCTGTGTGTGGTTACTCTTTGGTCAGGTGAACGTCCATCTGCGGGAACGGGAAGTTGATTCCCTTTTCAGGTAATGTTTTGTAATACAGCTCGTTCATTGCGAAGAAAACGTCCCAGTAATCTTCGTTTTTCGTCCAGGCCCGAACGGTCAGATTGACCGAATTATCGGCCAGGGCAGCGATATATACCGCAGGCGCCGGATCCTGAAGCACCCGTGCGTCTTTGGACAGCAGTTCCAGGATAGCCTCCCGTGCCGTTGCGAAATCGTCGCCGTAAGAGATGCCGATCACCCACTCCACGCGACGTGTTTCGGAGGTGGAATAGTTGTTGATGATCGCGGTAGCGATCGAGCTGTTCGGGATATAGATGGTCTGCTTGTCGGCTGTGGTGATCTTGGTCGAGAAGAGCATGATCTCCTGCACGGTACCCGACTGTCCCTGGGCCGAGATGTAATCGCCTATGCGGTAGGGCTTGAGCAGCAGGATCATCACGCCACCGGCGAAATTCTGCAATGTGCCGCTCAGGGCCATACCGATAGCCAGACCGGCCGAAGCGAGCAGCGCGACGATCGAAGTGGTGTTGATACCCATGACTTGAATGATCAGGAGAATCAGCACGATGTAGGAGATGGTCTTGATCAGGTTGCGCAGGAAGATTTGCAGCGAACGATCCACCTTGCGCTTTTCGAAAGCCGTCGAAAGCAGTTTTATGAGGCGGCCGATAAGCCAACGCCCCGCCATGTATATCGCCAGGGCGAGGACGATTTTCAGGCCGACCCAGATACTTTCCGAAACCAGATTCGTCAGGACTTTTTCCAAATCCATATTAGCGATTTTTTCGACCGTTTCCGCGAATTTGGCTTTTTGTATGCTGTCCGGAACGATGAGTTTTTCGGTTTGCTGTGCTGTGATGAAAAGAAATCCCATGAAAGAATTAAATTTGATAGGTTAGAGTTGCAAATTTAATCAAAAAAACCGGAAATAATAGTAACTTTGCTCTATAATGTGTTTAACGGATTTTGCTATGGAAAGTAAGATAGAGATAATCCAAATCAATATTTCGGGCGAAGACAAGCCCGGCATGACCTCTTCGCTGACCGATATTCTGGCCCGGTACGACGCGTTCATCCTCGATATCGGCCAGGCGAATATCCACCAGTCGCTGACTTTGGGCATCCTGTTCATGACCACCTCCGACAAATCGGGCGCCATCCTCAAGGAGTTGCTTTTCAAGGCCTCGGAACTGGGCGTGATGATCCGCTTCACCCCCATCACCGAGGAACATTACCAGGCCTGGGTCGGTCGTCAGGGCAAGAACCGCTATATTATCACTCTTTTGGGACGTCAGGTTACGGCGCGCCATATCGCAGGGGTCACCAAAGCGGTCGCCGAACAGGGACTCAACATCGACGCGATCAAGCGACTTACGGGCCGTATGCCGCTCGAGGAGGAGAACCGTGCCACCCGCGCCTGCATCGAGCTTTCGGTGCGCGGTACGCTCGGCGATAAGGCCGTATTGCAGAAACGCTTCATGGAGCTGTCCAACGAGGGGGTCGATATTTCGTTCCAGAAGGACGACATCTTCCGCCGCAGCCGACGCCTGATCTGTTTCGATATGGATTCCACGCTGATCGAAACCGAGGTGATCGACGAGTTGGCCGACCGTGCCGGCGTGGGTCCCGAAGTGCGGGCCGTTACCGAGAGCGCCATGCGGGGCGAGATCGACTTTACCGAGAGTTTCACGCGCCGCATCGCCCTGCTTCGGGGACTCGACGTTTCGGTGATGGAGGAGATCGCCCGCAACCTGCCGATCACCGAGGGGTTGGAGCGCCTGATGACCATTCTCAAGCGTGTGGGATACAAGACGGCCATTCTGTCCGGAGGTTTCACTTATTTCGGCAACTACCTGAAACAGAAATACGGCTTCGATTACGTTTATGCCAATGAGCTGGAGGTCGAGGAGGGCCGTTTGACGGGCCGTCACGTCGGCGAGATCGTGGACGGCCGCCGCAAGGCCGAGCTGCTGCGTCTGCTGTGTCAGGTTGAAAATATCAACATCGCTCAGTCGATCGCCGTCGGCGACGGAGCCAATGACCTTCCGATGCTCGACCTGGCCGGGTTGGGCATCGCGTTCCACGCCAAGCCCAAGGTGAAAGCTACGGCCAGCCAGTCGATATCGACGATCGGTCTGGACGGCGTACTCTATTTCCTCGGTCTGAAAGATTCCTGGATCGAATAAACCGCGATGCTGCGCCTTTCCCTTCTTCTCTTCGCCCTGCTCGCCGCCGGATGTTACGACGATGCCGGGGTTCCGGCTCCGAAGAACGATCCGCTTCCGGAGGCGAACCTCTCCCTGCCGGACCTCTCCGCGCGGTGCGGGGATACGCCCGTGCGTATCGTCCAGGACATCGTAGTCGCGGGGCGGGTCACTACGTCCGACGAAGCGGGGAACTTCTTCCGCTCGGTCGTGTTGCAGGAAGACGGAACGGGCGTGGAGCTGATGGCCGGCCTGGACGACCTGTTTCGGGTCTATCCTCCGGGATGCCGCATCGCGGTGCGTCTTCAGGGGCTAGCTATGTGCCGTCGCTTCGGAGTGGTGCAGATCGGTACGATGCCTGCGGCGGGAGATTATGCCGTGGAAGCCATCGGTGTCCGTGCCCTGCTCGACCGGTACGTCGCTTGCGAAACCGTCGATGTTCTCCGTCCCGTTCCCCGGATCGTCGCTTTCGACGAACTTGCGCCCGACATGTGCGGCTGCCTGGTGCAGATCGAGGATCTGACGCCGCTTCCGTCGGAAGAGGATCCGACGGATTGGAAATGGGAAGGTTATCGGCTGTTCGAGGACCGGGCCGGAAACAGGATCGCCACCTATACGAGCACCTATGCCCGGTATGCGGCTTCGGAAATTCCGAAGGGGCCGGTTACGCTGGTCGGCGTTTTGCAGTACGGCAATGCCGGGTCGATCGGAAAATCCTATATGATTAAAATGCGCGATGAGAACGATTGTTTTCGGTAGCCTGCTGCTCTTCGTGCTGCAAGCCTGCGGCAATGCTTCGTCGCCGGAGTACGAATCCGGGGACGGGACTGCGCGGCATGTTTCTATTGCGTATCTGAAATCGCTGTGCCGGGGCGTTTTGCATCCCGTTACCGAGGATCTGTGGATCGAAGGCTGTGTCGTGGGCAACGATCTGTACGGCGAATTTCCCGATGCGCTCGTCGTGGAGGACGAAAGCGGCGGAATCGAAGTATTGATCGACGCGAAGCGTCTCTATCGGACTTTCGACTCTGGAAGTACGGTGCGCGTTTATTGCAATGGGCTGGCGCTGGGTGATTACGGGGGCAAGGTACAGTTGGGGCTTCCGCCCACCGCAGAATATATTCTGGACCGTATTTCGGCAGAGTCGCTCGGACGTCATGTTCGCCGCATCGGGGACGGGTCGGTCGATTTCGTGCCTCGGGAACTCTCCTTCGGGGAGGTGGCTGCAAGCCGTATCGCCACTTACGTACGATTCCGCAGGGTCCGGTTCGCGCACGAAGAGGTCGGTCTGCCCTTCTGCCTGCGGGATTCGGAAACCGGCCGATTGCTGGCTACCGACCGCCATTTGGTCGATGAGCGGAACGATACGCTGATCGTCCGATTCGCAGCTTCCTGCACGTATGCCGAGGAGCCGGCCCCGGCTGGAATGGGAACGGTCAGCGGTGTGCTCGACTATTTCAACGGCAATTATATGTTGCGAATTACCAATCGTCTGATGGAATTCCCTTGATTTCCGCGTTTCGATGCGAGGGTTTGCGACGCACCCGATAGAGTTTATGCCTAAATTGTTGCTCATACTCCGTTTTTATCGCTCGGCGATGCTGTTTTTCTGCGGGGCCGTGAGCGTGGCGTTGGCCTGGCTCGTGACCGGATACGGTCCGTCGGTCGTGCCGTTGTGCCTTGCGGGGAAAATGGTCATCTATCCGGTCTATCTGTATGTTTGGATCATACCGCGTTATAACGATGAGTTCGACTATTACCGCAATCTGGGGGTTCGACGACGTATGCTGTTGGGTGCGAGTTGCGGCATAGACTTGCTGGCGTGTTATATGCTGCTGATATTCGTATCCCTTGTACTGTATGAACCCCTCTGAAAAACATATTCTTGAAATAGATTCGGTCGAGTTGTCGTTCGGTGATCGGGTGATTCTTTCGAGTGTATATCTTGCCGTCGAAACCGGCGGAGCAACGGCATTGCTGGGACGCAATGGCAGTGGAAAAAGCTGCCTGATGAAGATACTCTGCGGAGCGTTGCGCCCCGGATTCCGATCGATGCGCATCGACGGCAAATGGTACGATCGTTTCGGAAGCAGCCAGGTGCGTTATCTTCCGCAGCAGGGGTTTACCCCCGGGTGGCTGACTGTGGAGGCGGTTTTGCGGGACTTCGGTCTGGAGTGGGATGACCTGACGGTCTGGTTTCCGATATTCGGGAAGTTGCGGAAGGCGAAAATCCGAACCCTTTCCGGCGGGGAGCGGCGTATTTTGGAGTGTTTCGTTATTCTGCGCAGCCGGAGCCTTTTCGCAGTGCTCGACGAACCTTTTTCACAAGTCGCGCCATTGCATGTTGTAACTTTGAAAGCTTTGATTCGGGCGGAAAAACGAAATAAAGGCATCCTGCTTACCGATCACATGTATCGCCATGTAACCGACGTGGCGGACCGGCTCTATGTGTTGGCAAACGGACAGACCTATCTGACACAGGATGCCGAAGACCTTGTGCGTTACGGTTATTTGAACCATTTGTAGTATTGACAGGAAGGTTTTCTGCCGCCGGAGTTTTCGATAAACCGGCCTTGTTTCCGGTTTTCAACTGCATTTTGAAGGGATTCTGCTTCGGACGTGTCCAAATAAATTTGGCACTCCTCCCGGCTTGCACTATCTTTGCAGCGGTAAATTCCGGTTCGGAAAAGGTCGTGTCGCGTATCGCCGCTGCCGGCCGAAAATTTCCGCACCTTAAATAACAAGACTTATGGCAGGATCGAACTTTGTAGATTACGTGAAAATATTCGCCCGTTCCGGACATGGCGGCAGCGGGTCGGCGCATTTCCGTCGCGAGAAATTCGTCGAATTCGGCGGACCGGACGGCGGCGACGGCGGTCGCGGAGGACATATCATCCTGCGCGGCGACAGCCAGTATTGGACGCTGATCCACCTTAAGTACCAGCGTCACCAGTTCGCGGAGGACGGCGAAGGCGGTTCCGGAGCCCGCTCCTCGGGTAAGAACGGTAAGGACATCGTCATTCCCGTACCGTTGGGAACGGTCGCCAGACGGGTGCTTGAGGACGGTACGACGGAATATGCCGGAGAGGTGACCGCCGACGGCGAAGAGCTCGTCCTGCTCAAGGGCGGCCGGGGCGGACTGGGAAACTGGCATTTCAAGACCTCGACCAACCAGGCTCCGCGTTACGCGCAGCCTGGCGAGGATCGTCAGGAGGGAACTTTCATTCTCGAACTGAAGGTGTTGGCTGACGTGGGATTGGTGGGGTTCCCGAACGCGGGCAAAAGCACGCTCCTTTCGGTCGTTTCCGCTGCAAAGCCCAAGATCGCCAACTATGCCTTCACG
>ENA-ORTN01001977-ORTN01001977.1-human-gut-metagenome-genome-assembly--contig:-NODE-1977-length-18219-cov-7.086435_pt1 | contig 18219 bp, 20 predicted proteins | sample MGYA00242070_ERZ509189 | MGnify/ENA primary metagenome ERZ509189 (study PRJEB26280, sample SAMEA2338821) | human gut metagenome | biome: human gut; feature: human-associated habitat; material: faeces...
TCTTTATTTTAGCAGATTTTAGCTCGCTTGGCTAGATGTTAAGTTAATGACATTGCCATGCTGGTTGCCAAGGTTGCAACTGCCATCACAGCTGCCACCATTTTGTGAAATCGTTTCATCATTACACGCTCCTTTTCAATTGGTTAAATCGGAAAATAAAAATATGAATTCAAGATGATTCTGTTTCCCTTCATCATCTTGAGCTTATTATACAAAAAAATTGATAAAAAGTCAATCTGTTTTATCACTATTTTTGAAAACGAAAGCAAATCCAGAAATAAATATCATATCTTTTCCGGCTCGACAAGATTCGACAATTTTTCTACGAAAAACAATCAGAAAAAAAGCACCTCCATTTCGGAAGTGCTTTTTGTGCTGATAAAATCTCAGTTTATTGTGCATTCTCTGCGGTCGTTTCGGGAACAACCGTTGTTTCAGCAGCATCACCAGTTGCATCAACGGCAGTGGTAACGGCTGCTGTTCCTGCCTCCTGATAGGCAACGATAAATCCGCCGACATTATCGCCGGAAACTGTATAGGTTGCATCCTGCGGAACGGCAATTTGTGTGCTGCCGCTGGTGTTGGCTTGCATATAGAAAACGTTCCATTCTCCACCGTCGGTATCAATTGTCAACGGCTTATCTGCGGAATAGCCCTGAATCTCTTCTAAGTATTCTTCTAAACAAAGCCCATTTTCATACATATAAAGGGCATGCGGAACGCCAACATACCGGAATGTATACGCTCTTGGACTGATGCCGGTTTTATCGGCTTTTCCGTCCGGATACCGCAAAACAAATCCATACTCTGCGGCATGCTCTGCAATCCACGCATAGTCGCCAGTCGCTGCATAATAATTGGAGGTTGTCCCATTCGGATAAACCACCAAATCAAACGACCGTGCTGTATGATAATCAGAATATCCGCCCGGCAGCATCGTCTTTTTGCTTTCATAATAGGCAGCCTGTTCTTCCCGTGTCCGGTATCCGCTCACAATCATAATATCATTGTTGTCATAGATATTATAATACGCCTGCATCAGCTGATTGAAATGGTCAATGACATCTGTATCCAGAGAAACTTCCATATCACTGACACCATAACAACTGTTTCTGCCCTCATAGACTGTTTCTAAGCTGACATCATCTGCGGCAAATGTATAAACATGGTCGGCATTGACCAGAATCAAGCTACCCTTATGGACATCTTCCGCCGTCAGTGCCAATGTTCGTTCCAGCGGCTCTGTGGAAATCTGTGTGGTGGTTGCTGCCGCACCGGAGGAACTGTTCCCAGTCGTATCCTTTTTTCCACACTGTTTCACGCCCAGTACCAGCAGACAAATCAAGCCAATCAAAACCAGTGCAACCAGTACAATCCGGTCATAGCGAATTCTCGGTCTTTTGCGTCTGGGTGGACGGTTGCCGGATGGCTGCGGATTCGGATGGTCTGCATGTTGTGTTGTATCCCAAGCTGACATATGGTTCTTCCCCTCTTTCTAAAAATCATTCTGCAAACGGAAACGCTGTAAATTCGTCCCATTTTTCTCTTCTCATTTTACCACAAATCAGACGATTTGTAAATATGCCTTTTCGGAAAATGGCACATAGCACAATTTCCAGCTTTTATTTTTGGACAATGCTGACAACAATTGCAACACATTTTTGTCACAATTCTACGGCTTTTGTCGGGAAACTGCCCCGTATTTCCGACGATTTTTCCATCAATTCGACCTGTCATAAAAAATTTACATTTTCAAAGAAACTATTCTTGACATTCCGCAGAAACTATGATATAATAGAAAAACCGCATGGGTTCAGGTCAATTGAAACACCTTTTTTCGTGTACCTGAAACAGCGAGTTTGAAAAGAAGGCAGGTGCATACACATGTACGCAGTCATTGAAACCGGCGGAAAGCAGTATCAGGTAAAGCAGGGAGACGTTGTTTTTATCGAAAAGCTGAACGCTGAAGAAGAATCTACCGTTACATTTGATAAGGTTGTTGCTGTTAGCAAGGAAGACGGTCTGACCGTTGGTGCTCCTTATGTTGCAGGTGCAACTGTAAGTGCAAAGGTTCTGAAGAACGGTAAGGCAAAGAAGATCACTGTTATGACTTACAAGCCGAAGAAGTCCGAAAAGAAGAAGCAGGGTCACAGACAGCCGTATACCAAGGTACAGATCGAAGCCATCGAGGCGTAAGTTCCCTGTATCATGATTACCGCCACATTTTATCATCGCAATCAGCGGCTGACGGGTGTTTCCGTTTCGGGACATGCCGGATATGCCGATGCCGGACAGGATGTCATCTGTGCAAGCGTTTCCGCTTCTGTACAGCTGACCGCAAACCTGCTGACAGAAATCTATCAGCTGCCGGCTGAAATTGCTGTAGAGGAAAACTGCATTTCTATTTCTGTGGATGCGATCCAAAACGTAAATGCAGAACGGCTTTTGCAGGGCTTGCTCCTGCAAATGCAGCTCTTAACCGAAGAAGCCCCGGGTTGTATTCAAATCCGGAATGCTTCCGCTTCCTGATTCGTTCAGGGGCAATTACCATAAAACACACGGAGGTGTAAATAACCATGTTAAAGATTAGTATGCAATTCTTTGCACATAAAAAAGGTTCTGGTTCTACCAAGAACGGCCGTGATTCTGAATCCAAGCGGCTGGGTGTAAAGCGGGCAGATGGTCAGTTCGTTAAGGCTGGCAACATTCTGGTTCGCCAGAGAGGCACACACATTCATCCGGGTAACGGCGTTCAGATCGGTTCTGATGATACCTTGTTTGCAACAGTAAACGGTATTGTAAAGTTCGAGCGTTGGGGACGTGACCGGAAGAAGGTCAGCGTTTACACAGCTGAATAAGCGTTTCTATCGAATAACAGCAAGGATTCTCCCACTGCTACAGGTGGTGAGCGGAATTGCAAGTCAAAACGTCAGCGGCGGGCGAAGAGAAATCGGTATCCCCCACTGACACGAGGCAAACCACAGTCAACCCTCTGATGATACGTCAGGCTCTGTGAAATTACCGACTGTGGATTGAAACAAAGCATCTGACAGAAATCCCGAGCTTTTCCGCTTGGGATTTTCTTTTCATCCCCCATCCATCCGTATTTGACAGAGAGTATGAGGTTGCTATGTTTGTTGATAAGGTTAAAATTTATATCAAAGCTGGAGACGGCGGTGACGGTGCAGTTTCGTTTCATCGGGAAAAATATGTTGCTGCCGGCGGTCCAGACGGCGGAAATGGCGGCAAAGGCGGCAATATCGTCTTTCAGGTAGACACCAACTTGTCTACGCTGCTCGATTTCCGTTACCACAAAAAATATGTCGCAAAGCGGGGTGAAAATGGCGGTGCAAAACGCTGCACCGGAAAAAGTGCTCCCGACCTTGTGATTAAAGTTCCACGGGGAACGATTGTCCGGAATGCCAAGAACGGCAGAATTATGGCGGATCTCTCGACCGATGAACCGCAGATTCTCGCAAAAGGTGGCAACGGCGGCAGAGGCAATTGCAACTTCGCAACCTCTACCCGTCAGATTCCCCGTTTCGCAAAGCCTGGCTTCCCAGGCGAAGAGTTCGAGGTCATCCTCGAACTGAAATTGCTCGCTGACGTGGGATTGGTTGGTTATCCGAATGTCGGAAAATCCACCCTCATTTCCGTTGTCAGTGCAGCAAAACCAAAAATTGCAAATTACCACTTCACCACCCTGACTCCTGTTCTAGGCGTGGTGCAGTGCAACGCAGAATCTTCTTTCGTCATGGCAGATATTCCGGGACTAATTGAAGGGGCAAGCGATGGCATCGGCTTAGGTCACGCATTTCTCCGCCATGTAGAACGCTGCCGGCTGATTCTGCACGTTGTAGATGTTTCCGGTTCGGAAGGCAGAGATCCGATTACGGACTACGAAACCATTCAACAGGAACTGGAACGCTTTAACGCTGACCTTGCTGCTCGTCCGCAGATGGTTGCAGCAAATAAATGCGATATGGCAACCGAAGAACAGATTGCCGCATTCCGCAACTATATCGAACAGGAAAAAGGACTTCCCTTCTTCTGCATTTCGGCAGCCACCACGCAGGGAACGAAAGAACTCGTTCAGGCAATTGGTGCAAAGCTGACCGAACTGCCGCCGATTCTGCAATATGAGCCAGAACCGCTCACCGCTGAAGAACTGGCAGAAACCACCGAAAAGGGAACATTTGAAATTGAAGTCGAAGACGGCGTTTATTATATCGATGCAAAATTCCTCGAACCAATCCTGCGAACCGTCAATTTGGACGACTATTCCTCGCTGCAATACTTCCAGAAGGTGCTCCGCAGCAGCGGTATCATCGACAAGCTGGAAGAAATGGGCATTCAGGAAGGCGACACCGTCAACCTCTATGGATTTGAATTCGACTTTGTATCATAACACCGAAAGGATCTCCCTATGACACAAACTCCGCTCAGCCCGCACGATGCCAAACAATACAGTCCCCTATCCCTCGCCTTTTTAGGCGACAGCGTTTTTGATACGCTGATTCGGGAACAGCTGCTTCGCACTGCCAATCAGCCGCCAGCTGCCCTGCATCAAAAAAAAGTGGCACTGGTCTGTGCAGGCTTTCAGGCAACTGTCATGCGGGAACTGCTCCCCACTCTCACCAAGGAGGAACAGGCAGTCTTTCTACGGGGCAGAAATGCCGCTCCCAAGCATGCCCATCAGGCAGAATATCGCTATGCGACCGGGCTGGAAGCGTTGTTTGGATATCTCTATCTGACCGGTGCAGCCGACCGCATGCAGAAACTGATGCAGCAGATTCGGCAAACTGCCGCATTCCAAGCCGTTTTGACGGCAGATGCAGCAGAAAATCAATCGAAAGGATGAACACCCATGTCCGGACATTCTAAATGGAATAATATCAAACGGAAAAAAGAAGCGACTGATGCCGCAAAAGCAAAGATTTTCACAAAAATCGAAAGAGAAATCACCGTCTGCGTCAAAGAGGGCGGTGCTGACCCGAGCAGCAACGCAAAGCTGCGGGACTTGATTGCAAAAGCAAAGTCCAACAATGTACCAAACGATAACATCGACCGTGTCATTAAGAAGGCTGCCGGCGGCGGCGATAAGAATAACTATGAATCCATCGTCTATGAAGGCTATGGCCCGAACGGCGTTGCAGTCATCGTAGAATGCCTGACCGACAATAAAAACCGGACGGCTGGCGACATTCGCCATTACTTCGACAAGTTCGGCGGTAACCTCGGTACAAGCGGCTGTGTTTCGTTTCTGTTCACCGAAAAGGGCATGGTCGTTCTCGAAAACACCGGTCTGGATGAAGATACCGTTATGGAAGACTGCTTCGCATTTGATGCAGACGACCTCTCTGTCGAAGACGATGTGGTAGAAATCAGCTGTGACCCGTCTGTTCTGCCAGCCCTGCGGGACGGCATGACCGAAAAGGGTTATCATGTGCTCTCCGCAGAAGTAGAACAGATTCCAGCAACCTACACCACCCTGACCGATGAAGACCAGATTAAAAAGATGAACCTGCTGCTCGAACACCTCGAAGAAAACGACGATGTTCAGAATGTTTACCACAACTGGAGCATGCCGGAAGACATCGACGAATAATCCGTATTCACCATCCCAAACCCCTTGTTCAGAATGGAAGCGTATTCGCACGTTCTACGAATACGCTTCCATTTTATGCAAAAGAAAGGAAGCAACATGCAATTTCAAAATACAACGCTCTCCGCAGAAATGTTACAGGCGATTGCCACCCAGAATTTTACCGAAATGACCGAAATTCAGGCGAAAACCATTCCCCTGCTGCTCGAAGGCAAAGACGTCATCGGAAAATCCAACACGGGTACGGGCAAAACTGCCGCATTCAGCATTCCCATTATTGAACAAATTCCAAAGGATGCAGAACCCTTTGTTTACGCTCTGATTCTCTGCCCGACCAGAGAACTTGCCATGCAGGCTTGCGAGGAAATCGGCAAGTTTGCAAAATTCAAACGGTGGGTAAAACCCGTTGCCGTGTATGGCGGTGCTAGCATGGAACGGCAGATTCACGCTCTGAAAAACGGTGCAAACATTGTTGTTGGCACACCGGGCAGAGTTCTAGACCATCTCCGCCGCCGTACCCTCAAACTCGAACATCTGCGAACGATTGTATTAGATGAAGCAGACGAAATGCTGAACATGGGATTTCGGGAAGATATCGAATCCGTTCTGGCTCAGACACCGGAAGACCGCCAGACGGTCTTGTTCTCTGCAACCATGCCGCCGGCGATTCTTGCCATCACCAAGCAGTATCAGAAAGACCCTCAGATGGTACAGATTCAAAGCCCACACCGTACCGTTGATGCCATTGCACAATATGCCATCAATGTTCCGATGGGCAGAAAGACCGATGCCCTGCACCTGCTGCTCGCATCGAAAAAGCCGGTTTCCTCTATGGTATTCTGCAACACCAAGAAAATGGTGGATGAACTGACCGAAGCCCTGCAAAATCGTGGCTTTGCAGCCGTTTAATCCCATGGTGATATGAAGCAGATGCAGCGGACACAGGTCATGAACAGCTTCAAAAACGGCAGATGCAACATCCTGATTGCAACGGACGTTGCTGCAAGAGGCATTGATGTCAAAGGCGTTGATGCCGTATTCAACTATGATTTGCCGCAAGACCATGAATATTATATTCACCGTATCGGCAGAACCGGACGTGCCGGAAAAGAAGGCACTGCCTATAACATTATCAGTGGCAGAAAACAGGAACAGGAACTGCGTGCCATTTCCCAATACACCAGAGCCAACATCGAAGAACTGAACCTGCCGACTTCCGCAGAGATGAAGCAGGAAGCGTTAGACCAGTTACAGCAGCGGTTACAGGAACAGTGCAGCAATGCTGCCCCATCGGAAGAAGCCGTTCAGCTGGCAGAACAGCTGATTGCTGCCGGAACACCAGCGGAAACTCTGCTGGCACTGCTGTTGCAGGAAGAAATTACAGCTGCAACCAAAAATCTGCCGGCATTCGATATTCCGAAGCCGATTCGCAAGGGCAAGCGGAGCGGTGCAGCAACTGTTAAGCTGCACATCAATGTTGGACGCAAGGAACGCATGGCTCCAAACTTTATCTTGGGAGCACTGGTGGAAGCAACGGAACTTTCCGGTTCAGAATTCGGAAAGATTGACATCTACGACAAATTTACCACCGTTGAAGTACCGGCTGCGGAAGCATCTAACATTGTTGCTTCGATGCAGTCCACGAAAATCAACGGGCATGCTGTAAAGGTGAAACTCTTTGAAGAACGCAGCAACTACCGTTCCGGCGGCGGACGCTCCGGAAATGGTCGTTCTGACCGCTTCCGCCGTGACCACGCTTACAGCAGCAAAAATAATTCCGGCAGCTATAACCGCAAAAAACGGCGTGGTTAATCCCACGCCCCGCACAAACGGAGGAATTTTATGAAATCAGAAAAGAACCGTTCCAATCTGATGCGGGTGCTCCTGTTGATTCTGGCGGCTGTCATTACAGTCGGAGCCATCTGCCTGCCCTTTGTCGGAAGTTTTCTATAAATAAAAAGACAAGCACCGTTTCGCAAACCTAACATTTGGCGAAACGGTGCTTCCTACTTCCAATCAAATATCTGCATCAACGAAAAAAGCGAGGAAATCGAAATGATTCCCCCGCTTTCCTGTTGTGGTGAGATATGAGGGATTTGAACCCTCGACCCTACGCTTAAAAGGCGTATGCTCTGCCAACTGAGCTAATATCTCATCAGTCAACTATTACATTATAGCACACCTTTTTGCATTTGTCAAGTGTTTTTTTCAATTTTTTTCAGATTTTTTTGCACGGCTTATCAGTTTTTCTTATGGTACTATATTTATTTCTTATTGAAACGAAAAAGCAACCAATTTATCGTTGACACTCGTACCCATTTTTTGTATAATGAATAATATCCGGTGAAAAAGGAGGTTATATCATGAAAGATTCCGGTATTATGCGTCGGGTTGACAGCCTCGGTCGCTTCGTTCTGCCAAAGGAACTAAGACGGCAGCTTCAAATCGACTGCAACGATTATTTGCAGATTTACACAGAGGGTACGAAAATCATCATCCAGAAGGCTCAGAGTTCTTGTGCCCTGTGCAATAAAACGGAAGATTTGATCGATTTTAACGATAAAAAGGTCTGCCGTTCTTGTGTAAAACTGATCAAGGATTATCTCTAAGAACCAAATAGAAAAAGTTGCCTGCTGCACAAGGCAACTTTTTTCGATTTTTTCAAAATTTTTTTGAAAAACCCCTTGACAAATGCAAAAAGGTGTGCTATAATAAATAATGTTGTAAGACAGATGTGCCTATAGCTCAGCTGGATAGAGTGACTGGCTACGAACCAGTAGGTCGGGGGTTCGAATCCCTCTAGGCACGCCACAATCCGCAGAACCGCTTGATTTCCCAAGCGGTTCTTTTTTTCCGGATTTCCCCGCTCAAAAAAATTTGAAAAAAATCGAAAAAAACACTTGACAAATCCGAGAAAGTATGCTATACTATAAAAGTCGTAAGCCGATGTGTCGGAATGGCAGACGAGGCAGACTCAAAATCTGTTGTAGGCAACTACGTGTGGGTTCAAGTCCCACCATCGGCACCAAAACGCTTTTGCAAATTGCAAAGGCGTTTTTTTTTACCAATTTCATTGAAATGCGTGACAAGCATTCCGAAATGTGTTATAATAGATTCCAAGCCCATTCCGGACAATCCGGATTTTCTATCTTTTCAGAAAGGAGCGACCCCACCCTTGACACTGACCCTCCAAAATCCAGCATGGCAGTCCCTGTTCAGCGTGCCCACTGCGGTTGTAGACCAATATCTCAAACTTGCAACCCCCTCTCAGCTAAAAGTCCTACTCTACCTGCTGCGGCATCAGCCGGAAACGATTGACACCGTACAGGTTGGAAAGCAAATCGGATGCCTGCCGGAACAAGTCGAAGAAGCTCTCTTATTCTGGGAACAAACCGACCTCTTCACACCACCAGAACCACCTGCTCCAGAAAAGCCGCAGGAAGTTGCGGCTCTCATTCGCACCAGTTCGGAATTGTCCATCCTGCCAACTGCCATTGCAGATGCTGTTCAGAGTTCCGAAAGCTTACAGACGCTGTTCCGCATGGTGCAGCAATTATATGGCAGACCGCTGAATTTCATGGAAGAACAGTCCCTCGTCTGGCTGCACGATTACTTGAACTTTTCCAGCGACATCATTCTCATGGTGGTTTCCTACTGCCATTCCATTCAAAAGTGCAACGTACGTTACATCGAACAAATTCTAATTCGCTGGTGGAATCAGGGCATTACTACCCTACAACAGGCTCAAGAAGAAATCAAAGACATGGAACAGCGGCACAGCTATTTAGCACAAATCATGCGGCTACTCGAAATGCGACGAAATCCAACGCCAAAACAGATGGAATTCATTGATGACTGGAAACAAAAAGCCATTCCGATGGATTTAATCCGGTACGCCTACGAAAAAACCGTTGAAAAAACAGACCGGCTCTCGTTCCCCTATATGCAGAGCATTCTAAACGACTGGATGAAAGCCGGCTATAAAACTCGTGCCGAGGTCGATTTAAACGACAAACCGCCGGAATCTCCTCGCATCCGGAAGAAGAAACAGCCGGAAATTCCCGTCAGTGAAAATGCAGAGGCATACGCTTCTTTGATTTATAATCTAGATGAACCAATCGGAGGCAACGTATGAACGAACGGTATTTACAACAGGCACTCTCTGCCATCTCTGTCCGCAGAAACAATGCTCAAACCATACAGCAACAGCACCTTGCGGAAATCGCACAAACCGTTCCGGAAATCATGGAAATCAACCAGCAGCTGTTTCACACCAGTCAAGACTTAATCCAGATTATCCGTTCCGGCGAAAATGTTGCAGAACGAACCCAACGCCTTGCCCAGCAGAATCAGCAGGGACAAGCCATGATTCGGAAACTGCTTGTGCAGCACGGGTATCCGCAGAATTATTTAGATATTGTCTACCAGTGCCCCGACTGCAACGATACCGGCTATGCAAACGGAACGTTTTGCCACTGCCTATTAAAACTTGCCGGAAAACTTGCCACAAAAGAACTGAACAAGTCAGCTCAAGTGCAACTCTGTCGGTTTGATACGTTCTCGCTGGACTATTACCGTGGAAAAACAACAGAACACGGTTCAGACTGCTACACGGCTATGCAGAAGATTCTCGCTTACTGCCAAAACTATGCCCAGTATTTCCATAAAAGTTCCCCTAGCATTTTGATGTTCGGGAAAACCGGACTCGGAAAGACGCATCTTTCCCTTTCGATTGCCTCCGTAGCACTGGAACGGGGTTATAGTGTTCTCTATGATTCTGTCATCAATTTTCTCCGCAAGATTGAACGGGAACACTTCGGAAAAGAACATCCGGAAACTGACACCATGGAACTGCTGCTGACTTGTGACCTGCTGATTTTGGACGACTTGGGAACAGAGTTTGACTCATCTTTCTACCAGTCCACGATTTATAATCTGATTAACACTCGACTGAACCGCTCTCTTCCGACGATTATCAGCACCAATCTGGATTTTAACGGCATCTCCAACCGCTATGAAGAACGGATTACGTCCCGCATTTATGCGAACTATTCAATTTTACGCTTTGTCGGGCAGGATGTTCGCATTATGAAAGCCCAGCAGGCATTCCGAAAAGAAAAAGAACGGGGAAACCGTCCTTAATTACAAGCAAATTGGAAAGAAAGAGGCGTGTTCTATGTTAAAACGCATTGTCACCATTCAAGATATTTCATGTTTCGGGAAATGTTCCCTGACGGTTGCCCACCCGATTCTATGTGCGATGGGGCTGGAAACGGCTGTCATTCCGACTGCGGTTCTCTCCACACACACCTATCAATTCAAAGACTACACCTTTCGAGATTTAACCAGTGATATTCCGGCGATTGCAACGCACTGGAAATCCTTGAACTTACAGTTCGATGGCATTTATACGGGCTACCTAGGCTCACAAGAACAGGTGCAGATTGTTTCTGACTTTTTCGACACATTCCGCAACGAACACACCTCTATCATCGTTGACCCTGTCATGGGCGATGCTGGAAAGCTGTATGCAGGCTTTACCGCTGATTTCGTGCAGGAGATGAAAGCCCTCTGCAAGAAGGCAGACATCATTGCACCGAATATGACGGAAGCAGCCCTGCTGTTAGACCGCCCGTATCGGACAGATTACACCGAAGCAGAGATACAGGAACTATTGAAAGAACTGACCGATTTGGGTGCACCGACTGTGGTTCTGACGGGTGTTCAGTATGCAGACGGCAGACATGGAGCAGTTGCCTATGACAGCCAATCCAACCAGTATCATGCTGCTTTCCGGAAACACATTGGCGGTTATTTTGCACATGGAACGGGCGATATTTTCAGCAGTCTGCTTTCCGGTGCGATTGTCAAGGGGGCATCGCTGGAAAAGGCAGTTTCTCTTGCGGTCAACCTGACGACGGACTGCATCGAAGCAACGCTGCCAGATAAAGATACCTATTGGTATGGGGTTTCGTTTGAAAGCTGTATGGGAAAGATTGCACAGGAGGCAGCTGCATTATAATTGCTGTTCGGCTGCTCTTAGGGAAACCAATTGCGTACGGTTCGGCAGAATGGCGAACAGCAGTTTCCTGCTTTTAGATTTTAATATGTTCTAATCAATCCCTTTGTTAAGGAGGGCAGCTTGCCCTCCATTTTTAAAGGATGCCTTGCCCTTTTGTCCCTTCGGGACATTTCCCCACACTGTGGGGAATCATCCACCTCGCCGAGCTGAGCCAGCTCGACCGCATTTGCCTGCAGCTCGTTCCCGGAAACGCTGCTGCAAAAACGAATTTTTCTCCGACCATAGACAAACTTCTCCATTTATGCTACAATAAAAACAAGTGCATCTTGCACCGGGAATCTCCTGCTTTGCAGGAATACAGAAAGGAATGTTATCATGAAATCAACTGTTCAGATTATCAATTGGAAAGGTATGCCATGCCTGCAACTCTCCAGCGGCGGCTATACAGCTTGGATTGCTCCGGAAATCGGTTCAAATGTTATCCGTCTGTTCCATGAAGAAAAGGGACTGGAATTTTTCCGCTTTCGGGCAGATAATACACCAGAAGCCATTCAGCAGTCCGCAGAAGTTTGGGGTTTGCCAACGCTCTACCTGCCGAATCGTTTCGCAGACGGCGTGCTGAAAACATCCGATGCGGTTTACCATCTGCCAGTAAACGAAGCTGCACCATATAACAACCACATTCACGGTTTCCTGCATAAGCGGAAACATCGAGTGATGGAACTTTGTGCAGATGAATCCGCAGCATGGGCAAAGACCAGCTACACCTACGATGAAACCGACCCATTCTTTGCAAATATGCCAATTCCGTTTCGGGCAGACTTTACGTTCCGCCTGACCGCAGAAGGTCTGTTCTATAGTGTTACCTTTACGAACTGCTCAGACAAGCAGATGCCAATGTCACTGGCAACCCATACCACCATCAACAGCCCGTTTGTAGTTGGTGCAGCCGAAGCAGATAGCCGGATTACCGTTCCGATTACAGAAAAGTGGGTGCTGAATGAACGCTGCCTGCCAACTTGTGAAATTCTGCCGCTGTCCGATTACGATTTGCAGTATAAGAACGGCACAATGTGCCCAGTTCTGAAGAACATCGACAATGACATGTATACTGCAACCGCTCAGACTTTGAACGGAAAGCCGTTCTATGGTCTGACCGCAGTGGATACCAAGACCGGCAAGGGCATTGGTTATGAAGTATCTGAAAATTATCGGTTCTGGATTCTGTGGAACGACAAGGGTCACAACGGTTATTTCTGCCCAGAGCCAATGACTGCTATGATTGACGCACCAAACCTGAATCTTCCAAAGGAACAGACAGGTTATCAGGAACTCGCTCCGCAGGAAACCTTCACTGCAACGCAGCACTTCTTTGCCCTGTAAACAGCAGTTTTTTTGCATTTCAGATAGGCTGTGAAAGAATCATTGTTGTTATGTTGCCTTTTTCCCGTTCTCCTCTGTGAAAACTGTAAGAAACGCTGAAAATCGAGAAACGGTTTGACTTTTTGTTTCAAATATGTTATAGTAAAGTTGGATTTTATTATTAATGGATTTGGAAAAAGGAGATTCAAACAATGAAAAAAGTACTTGCATTTTTGAGTGCGATCGTTCTGGCAGCTGGCGTTGTTGGCTGCGGTTCTGATGCAGATTCTTCCTCTTCTTCTTCGGAAGCTGCTACTACAGAAGCAACCACAGAAGCGGTTACAGAGGCAGAAACGGAAGCGGAAACTGAGGCTGAAACCACAGAAGCAGAAACAACGGAAACAACAACAGGCTCAGATGATGCAGAAGCAGATGCAGAAACCAGCGAAACCGAGGAAGTTGACCTTGAAGCTCTGGCAGCAGAATTGACACAGGAAGAAACGGTGGACAACCTTACATTGAAGGTTTCTCCGGATTGGACAAAGAGTGAAACACAGGGCTATCCGATGTGGTATCTGTCAGATATGACGGGTGCACTTTTTGTACAGCAGTTCGATGCATCCAGCATGGGTGTTAGCCTTGATGACCACAAGAAAGCACTGGAATCCGTTGGTGCAGCAATGGATGCACAGGCAACGGTTGTAGATACCGAATGGGATACATTGAATGGTGAAGATGCATATGGTGTTGTTTATACCGTGGATGTCAGCGACATTACCACCACGAATATGTCTGTTTTCTTCTTTGTAGGCGATACCATTTGCGGCGTTACCTTTACAGACTTTGGCGGTACTGGAATGATTATGAACTATGCACAGCCGATTTTGGATACCATCAAATTCTAATGTATTTTTGTTTAGACAAATAGAATGAATCAAAAAAGGGGCTGCCAGTAATTCGACAGCCCCTTTTTACAGGCAAACAACAACCCCGATCATTTGCTTTTTATGCAGGCAGACGGTCGGGGTTGTTTGTTGTAACTTCTTGCAGTTATCGTGTCCCCAGCAGCCGTTCTTGTACTTCGCAGAGGGACGGCAATACTGCTTCCGCCCGTTGCTGGAGTGATTCCGACAAGATTGCTTGGTCAGGAACAAGCAACACTCGCATTCCTGCTGCACAAGCACTCGTTCCGCCGTTTTCAGAGTCCTCAACAGCATAGGTTTCTTCCGGTTTGCTGTGCAGTTTTTTGCAGGCAGTCAGATAGATTTCCGGATTGGGCTTGCCGTGCTGGATTTCATCCCCCGTGACAATTACAGAAAAATAGCGAGTGAATCCAGATAATTCTAGATGATGCATGGTAGTTTTTCGGCTGGTGGAGGTGGCAAGGGCAACGCTCCAGCCAGCATCCTGCAACGCCTGCAAGAGAGATTCTGCCCCTTTCATAGTGGGCATGCCGTCCTTGTCCAACGCTGCCAGCATACGATTTCGTTTTTCGGTTTCCATGGCGATATAGGGGAAATCTGGATAGTGGCTTGCGAAAAAAGCACGAGTATCCGTGCGGTTTCTGCCCCGACACTGCTGTAATGCTGCGGTCATCTCAGGCGTTCCCCGTTCTTCCATCATCTCTTTCCAAAGGCGGTCGCTGAGGGCTTCTGTGGCGAACAATACGCCGTCCATATCAAATACAATTTGTTTCATAGAATTGTCATCCTTCCTGATTTTGTAAACTTTAAAGAGGCAGCTCCGACTTTTAAGGTTATTTTAAGGTTTCTGTGCTATCTTAAAAATTGGATTTCATAATCCCCAATTCCCCTTGTTTTTGTTTTATTTTCTATTATTCCTTCTTTTCCTGGTGGCACCGTTGTCATCAGGATATTTTTTTGCCTATTTTTCGGGCATTTCAGGGGTTGGGGGAACGGTAAATGTTTTCTGGAAATATCGTTTTCGGAACGCTGCCGGTGTGCAGGCATAGCATTTTTGAAAGCATTGAATAAAATGGCTCTGAGAAGAAAAGCCGAAATATTCTGCAATATCAGCATAAGAGTAATCTGAAAAACGAAGCATGTTTGCAGCTGCCTGTAATTTTTCCTGTCGGATGTACTGGCTGACAGAGCAGCCGGTTTCCTTGGCGAACAGGGCAGAAAAATAGCTGCGGTTTACAGAGAGGGCAGCGGAAACTTCTGCAACGGTTAACCGTTGATGCAGGTGGCGGCAGATATATTCTATGCCTTTAATCACATGAATCGAATAGCCGTGCCGTTTTGGGAGGTCTGCCATTTTCTGCGTAAAGTCTAACAGCATATCATTTTGCAGGGAAATAATCGCTTCTGCTTGTTGCAGTTCGTCCATTTTATTGATGTAGAGGTCGCTCATGGTATAGGCAAGTTCCTGTTCCAGCCCGTGTTCCACACAAAGGCGGGTAATCATTGCAACGGATACAACAAAATGATATCGCAGATTGCGGAGGGGGTCTTTGGAGAGCATGCCATATTCACCGTCATTGTATACAACAATATCTTTTGGCTGGAGCAATTGCAGGTGAATGCGGTCTAATCTGCCGTTTGCAACGTCCTCGTAGTATTGAAATTCCTGCTGGTATTCCATGTGGTGTACCTGTTCTTCTTGTTGTTGGAATAGGCGGTGTTGGAGTTCTTGATGGTAGGTCATAGGTATGTTACCTCCTTTTGTTTATTATAGAACAGATTTGATAAAAGAGCAACGGATTTTGTATGAATTTTATGGGAAAATGGGTATAATGACAGATAGAGAGCGATGAAAAACTGCTGCACCGAAAAACTTTTTATTTTGCCTGCGGCTCGTTTTTTGCAACCAATACAGACGATTTTATACACCCCATTACCAATACAGAAAGGAAGATTTTACATGAAAACATGGAACGGATTTGAAAAAGGAATCAACCTCGGCGGCTGGCTTTCCCAGTGGGATTTGACCGACCGGGAACACCTCGAAACATTTATCACAGAACAGGACATTCAAGACATTCGGGCAATGGGTGCTGACCATGTTCGCTTGCCTGTAGACTATTCCCTCATCGAAGAGGAAGACGGAACACCGAAAGACGAAAATTTCATTTACATTGACCGGTGTTTAGAATGGTGCAAGAAAGCAGGGCTGCATGTTCTGTTAGACCTGCACAAGACTGCTGGCTATGCATTCGATGAAGCAAAGGATTGTGCATCCTTCTTTGAAAGCCCAGCTTTGCAGGAACGGTTCTTGTGCCTATGGGATAAGCTGGCAGCCCGTTACGGAAAATACTCCGATTTTGTTGCATTTGACTTGCTGAACGAAATTGTAGACCCTGACGTTGCAGAAATTTGGAACGCATTGGCACTGCGTGCAGTAGAACGAATTCGCCGTGTGACCAAAGAAACCGATTTGCTGATTGGCGGTGCGAGATATAATAGTATCATGTCTGTAAAAGATTTGATTCTGCCGCCGGATGAACATATCGTTTATTCGTTCCACTGCTATGAACCGATTCTGTTCACCCATCAGGGGGCATATTGGGTAGATGGTATGCCGGAAGATTTCCGGATTGGCTATCCGTTGGATACTGCAACCTGCAAGCAGCTTTCTAAAAAGATGATGCCCGTGGAAATGTCTGATATTTTGGATTTGGTGGCTTCTGATGCACAGGGAAAGGACTTTTTCCTTGACTTGTTCCGTCCGGCAGTGAAAATTGCAGAAGAGCGGAATGTTGCCTTGTATTGTGGCGAATATGGCGTGATTGACCGGGCAAATCCGGAAGATACTGTTCGCTGGTATGAGGCAATTCATGCAGCCTTTACCGAACTGGGAATTGGCAGGGCGATGTGGACGTATAAGGCATTGGATTTCGGTCTGGTGGGTGAACACTATGCAGGTGTTCGCAAAGACTTGATTGCATTACTCTAAAAAATAGAGGGATGGATTGGATGACAATCTTACTTTCCATCATTTATCTGGCGTTTATCAGCTTGGGGCTACCGGATTCTCTGCTGGGTTCAGCGTGGCCAGTGATGCATTTGGAATTGGGCGTGGCGACTTCTTATGCTGGAATCATTACCATGATTATTTCATTTGGAACGATTCTTTCCAGCCTGATGAGCGACCGATTGAATAAAAAGTTTGGGACAGGTTTGGTAACAACGTGCAGCGTCTTTTTGACAGCTGCAGCACTGTTCGGGTTCTCGTGTTCCAACTCCATGCTAGCACTTTGTCTCTGGGCAATTCCATACGGATTGGGTGCAGGTGCGGTAGATGCCGCCTTAAATAATTACGTGGCACTGCACTACTCCTCCAGACAGATGAGCTGGCTGCATTGTATGTGGGGCGTGGGTGCAGCCATTAGCCCCTACATTATGAGCTTCTGCCTGACCAGACAACTTGGCTGGCAGCAGGGCTATCGAACTGTTGGAATCTTGCAAATCATTTTGACAGTGATTTTAATTTGCAGCCTGCCGCTCTGGAAACGAGTGGCTGTTCGGAAACCGGAAGCGACTGCGGAAACACCGCCGACGAAGTCTATCGGTGTGTTGCAAGCAGTTCGGATAAAGGGCGTTCCGATGGTGTTACTGGCGTTCTTTGCTTATTGTGCACTGGAGCAAACTGCAATGCTCTGGGCGAGCAGTTATCTGGTACAGAATCGAGGTTTGGAGGCAGAAACTGCCGCTCAGTTTGCAGCGATGTTTCTGATTGGAATTACTGTTGGGCGGTTTCTCAGTGGTTTTTTGGCAGACCGATGGGGCGACCGCAACATGATTCGCTGTGGAGCAGTCATTGCAATTGCAGGAATTCTGTTGGTTCTGATTCCGGTATCCAGTCCATTGCCGGCACAAATTGGGCTGATGATTACAGGACTGGGCTGTGCACCGATTTATCCGGCGATTATTCATGCAACACCAGCACATTTCGGGGCGGAGTATTCGCAGGCAATCATTGGCATTCAAATGGCGTGTGCCTATGTGGGAACAACCTTTATGCCACCGCTGTTCGGTGTATTGGCAGGGAAGATTGGAATTGGCTGTTATCCGGTTTACTTATTGTTGTTTGCTGTTTTAATGGTTGGAATGACAGAGTGGCTGAACCGAACAGTTTCTAAGCATTGATAAAAGAGCAGGGATTTCTCGAATCAGAGAGATCCCTGTTTTTTTATTGGAATTGTGATAGAAGAACCGAGCCGCAGGCAACGAAAAAGTTTTTCGGTGCAGCAGTTTTTCAAAAATGCTGC
>ENA-ORTN01001997-ORTN01001997.1-human-gut-metagenome-genome-assembly--contig:-NODE-1997-length-18043-cov-12.291083_pt1 | contig 18043 bp, 21 predicted proteins | sample MGYA00242070_ERZ509189 | MGnify/ENA primary metagenome ERZ509189 (study PRJEB26280, sample SAMEA2338821) | human gut metagenome | biome: human gut; feature: human-associated habitat; material: faeces...
GCTTTCAGCCGGGGCGATTCTCGTTTGGCTGGAACGGCAGGTGGAGCTACTGCACCGGGGGATGGCGCTGTGCCAACGGGATGACCGCAGGCAGAGCAGAATTTAGCGGTATCTGAGATTTGATGACCGCAATTTTCACAGAACATAGATCTGAACCTCCTATTGATTTAAACTTGCTTCAAAAAATGCCCCCGGCATCTGGAGGATGCCGAGGGCGGATGGTCGAATTAGTTGCGGGTGCGGGAGAGCTGGTACTCCAGGCTCTGTTCAGCCGTGAGACCATTCTGAAGCAAGCTAACCAGATTGGGGTAGAATATGTAGAGACGAGATCTGTTCGGTACGTGGCTTATGTAACCGGCGGCTACGAGATTGCGGAGACCGTGGTATGTTATATCATAACCTTCGCTCCGTGCACGGCGAGCCGCACCTGTTAGTGTAAGAAAATCCTGTTGCTTATCAATCATAATTTTTCTCTCCTTTCGTATTTCGTAAAATGATGGAAAGCACAGGCGGCTTTTCATAATAAGCATATCTTTTTGAGATATAGGACTCTTAAAGGGCGATTAAGGGTACCAGGGAAGATCTGGCATTTTTTGAGAAGTCATAACGCTCCAAAGAATGCAAATCAGGTTGTACTTCCTCATATTGGGCGTTTAAAGGAGGAACGACATAGCCGCAGTTAAAGAATAGGCTCTGGTCATGCAACAGGACACCATCACAATCGATGTATCCGCAATCGCCAGAGTAGCAACATGGAGGCTCTGTAAAGTGAATTGGAGCGCCCATAGTTGAAAGCAGATCAGCGTACTCGGGAGAAATAGGGTTTTCAAAAAATCCATCTGGGATGTTCATGATAAATCCTCCTTAAAAATGATTGACAAGCGAAGCATTTAAAGCTTTACTTATATTACAAGAACACTTGGTTATAAATTTCTGCCTTTGAATGCTGGCAATGGAATCAGGTGCTCGATTTCGACAATGAAGCCGATGCAATGTCTTCCAGATGACTGACGTTCACACAAATAGGAGCACGAGTTGGCTTAGTGTCTTCTCCAATATAGATAGGTCCTTGAAAAACGCACTGCCCAACATCCAAATTTCGTAAAAGGTCAGAAATCTCAGCCCGATGCTGTGGAGAAGAGAGAAGCTCGGCATAGTACTTCACCTCCAAAAGTGCCGGGTGAAAGAAAAGCTTGTGGTTCGCCTGGCAGAGCATCGTTCTTTCGGATGCATTGAACTCACGAATACTCTGACTGGCAAGGATCACATTCAGAGAGTATTTTCTTCCTTCTGTCAGGATTTTGCCAAGATAACAGTCTTTGTCGATGGAGAGGTTCTGCATCTCATCTATGTAGATGTAGCGTGGCGGTTGTCCTCCCTGTGATGCAGTGCGAAACTCATCAAAAAGAAGTAAGTCAATAATCACGTTCTTGAAGAGGGGCGGAAACTTGCTTAGGCTGATGTTTTCGATTCCGAAAGAATAGTTGACAGATTGATGTCTAAAAATATTGTGCCGCAGGAGAGGCGCAAGATAAGCCATTGCGTTTCTTGATGCTTTCGTGTCAAATTCTTCAAGGGCTTTGAGAACTGCTGGAAAAATGTCTGGATTATTGTCGCGGTCTGAAATTGCATATTCAAGAGATTCTGAGAGGGCGGTTGTTGAAGAACGGCTTAACCTGAGATGGCGAGCTATAATATTGGAAAGCGTATAACTCAAATCTTCTGGTGATTCCGTGGTTCCATCTGCATAGTGCAATGGTTCGAAGAGCGTTGTTGGAATTGGCGTGTTGTATGCATCAATTTTTGAGGACAGCTGTTCAAATGACTTTCTGAAAGTTGGAAAGAGATGTTCCGGGGCAGAGGAGTCATGAATATCGAGGCTACGGACGCTATAGCTCTGATTGGCCTTTTGCAGCACGATACTTTGGGCAGCAACACTCTTTCCGTAGCCGGATTCACCGAGGATAACATAAGAGTCGTTATCCTGTCCGGGGATGCTTTTCGTGAAAACGGATAGCTCTTGGCCTCCTTCGCAGTACTTTCCTATGTAGGTTTGTGATAGCATTGGCATAATAATCAAACTCCTTTTGTTTTTTAGACTTCAACAAGGTCACGACTTCCGGGTTGATGCAGGTTGCTTCTTAGAAGTGTCCGAAAGCGAAAATCTTTCGGTTCGTTTGGTGCAAGGGTGAGAGTTTTTGGGACTGATCCAGAAAGCACGCCGGTAGTTTTCAGACGATTGAGCACATCGGACGGCATGTAGGACGAGAGATGTACTTTGATGATTTTTTTCAAAAGGGCAGTCGATGTATAATAATAGGTATCATCGTAGAGAATCTCCTTCTGACATTCAAAACTGCTATCGACATCTTCGAGTGGACGAAAACAAATCATATCACTTCGCCGGGCTGCATAGAGTGCATTTCGGAAAGGTGTAAGGATGTTGCCATCGTTGATTCTTTCCCAGTAGCGAGTGTATGTTTCAAGGTATTCGTCACAGCGGACGGAAAGCGTTTGTGGAGGCACTTGCATGGAGTAATGCCACTTTACAACATCAGCTATCATAGATAGTGCTGCGATTTCCCGTTGTACAGAACAATCTTCGCCAAGATCATCGAAGACTTTTGTAAAAGAACGTTCCACTGTCGAATTGAATGCATTGGCGTTATTCATAATCGAATTTATTAGCCCACCGATAGAATCAATCGAATTTGTAGCTTCATAAGGATCGATAAAATCTTGTATTGGTAGACAAAAGGTTCGCTGACGTGGGGTAAGATTAGACGAAACAACCATATATAGAGGGTGCTTCTGGTTGCTTTGCGTAGAATTCATCAGCGCTTGATAGTTTTTGTCCCGACTATAGGCACTGGAAGACTCATTGAAGTTGATGTTTTCAGAACGAATCCATACAATGGGACGGTCACGCAAACTTTCTAGTGCTTTTTTGAATACGTAGGGTGTGCTATCAATGCATAAATCTGTGTACAGATACTCATGTGTTAGGATGCAGATTGGGCGTCGAATCCACATCTTAGAAGGCAAACGCTCTTGAAGTATCGCGTATAGTGATACGAGCTGGTACAATATTATATCGGGTGTAGGCGGAACTGTGAAGCTCAGTAGCACAGCATTAAGATCAACCCATTCACTTTCTTGAAATCCCCAGTGCTTTTCAGAAAAATACCATCCGGGAGAGTATTTTATCTGCGGAGGAATGGAAGCGAGTCCAGATGCTGTATAACGTGCAATTAACTCGGCACAAATGGTAGCTGGAAGATTTGCATCGACAATAAAACCATTGTCTTGTAGTAAATTGTAACGTTGCAGGGCGCTGCAATCAGCATCGACTATAACGCTCCTGTGTTCTTCTGTAGGAGTATCGAACGTATATTTGATGAATCCCTTTTTTGTGTCATGTTCTATTATCTTTTGCGCCTGTAGATTTCGGCAAGGGCTAAAAGGTTTTCCCACAGTATTGATGCCGTTGCTATGCAGGATAAGTAAACACCCTTGAGAATCAGGGGCTAAGGTAGAATTATCAAATTTGAACTGTTTCTCTCTATAAGCCTTTTGGGAATCACTTACCCATTTGGCTTGAAGCTTTTGTATGGTTGTTTCGATAGGATTGTCTTGAGAAATGGGGTGTTGAGTATTGAACGGAGCTGACACAGCTGGCTGTTGATATACGTTTGTGGGTTGAACGGGCTGGTTATAAGGCGGAGCAACTGGCTGTTGCCGCTGATTCGAGAGTGCAGATTTGCGTACATACTTGTTTGCAGGAACGGTAGTAGTGCAATTAGAATGCTGTGAATCAGACTGTTTTTGCACTGTTGTTTGTGGTATAAAATTAGGAATTACCGTTTGCATTGAGTTAGAGGAGACTTCTGTGGAGCGCATATCTGTTGGCTCATCGTCTATAAAATAGACGGCTTGCTTCATCTGCTGGTCTTTTTGATTGTTCATAATGGAGAGTGCTCCTTTCTATATTGTGTAATGGCGGACTGCGAGCAGTTTGTCCGGTCGTTTTCCGGGGATAGGCTACCCGCTAATTTAGTTGTCAAGGTGCGGAGTAGAAGAGGCTGAAGGCTTTCTTCCGAAAGTATTGTATACCCGGCTGCGAAATGTGCGAGAAGGCTTTTCGATACCAAAAAACGAAAAAGTGTAAAAATATAGCCCTGTTTTTTCAGAGCCAGAAAGGAAATGGTGCAAATGAGCAAAATTGAGGACCTTGTGATTTTTAAAAATGAAAAAGAATTGAGCGAAACGGAAAAAAGCATAGAGAAGATTTTTGGAATCAGTTTTCAGTCGTATGTGAGACGCTTGGAAATTGGACTTGACGCAGAGGGGCTGTCACATGATGATGACTCGGCGGTTGCACATATACTGGCGGATATGGGGAAAAAGGATTCAATTCTATGGATTTTCAGTTTATGCTGTGAAGATTCGCGAGAGGCTGCAAAAATACTTTATGCAAATACGATTGGTTGTGTTTTGGCGTCATTAAATTACTTATCGGCGCAGCAAGTAAAAAGTGTGGATTTGCAAAAGAAACTTTTTGCATGGACAGAGGATGAAGAAGGTAGCTTTTCTATTTACCAGAATAGACTCAAAGCCTTAAGAAAGAAAAAACGTGAAATTGAAGAAATGAGACCGTTATCAGGACAGAACGGTTTGGATTTCTTTGCAGAGTTAATTTGTCCATATGAGTTTATTCCTCCAATATCAACAAATAAGAGCTGTAAAGATTTTTTGACACCCTTATTTGAAAAAGCAGTCGAAAGTATTGTAAAGGAGGAGCGTCATGCAGTAAGCTGGAATATTTTGCGTTTAGCGGCAAAAGAGAAAGATGTATTGGTTGATGAAGCAATAACAAAAAACCAAAGGAAACAAGTAAGGACGATTTGCAAAGATTTATATAAGGCAGTAGAAAAAATTGGAAAAATTGATTTTACACAGTACGATTACAGCGAAACGATAATCCTAGCCTTTGCTAGAGAGATTTTATACCATTGCAATTTACTAAAACTACTCTTGGAAAATGAAGATAATAATAAAAAATTGCATATCTCGGAAAATGAGCTGAGATTATTACGTGAGGCATCGCTTCCAGTGGCGTTTTATTTGGACAAAATAAAAATAGAAGAGATATATGATATTGCAATAAAAAATAAGTATTGCAGGTATATCAAAATGGTCACAGTTGCTCTTGTGGAATACGCTGGTGCAAAATTATTAAGGGAGCGAAAGAAGAAAGCTACGCAGCAAGAGAAAATACAAGAAGCATATGGCATTTTAAAAAAATATACTGAATTTGTGTGGGAAGATTATTTCGCTTTTTTAGATGAGAAACCCCAAGAAAATAAAGAAAACGAAGAAGGCAAAGAAAGCAACAAAAAAATCAACATTTCAAATGAAATTGTAAAAGTGGTCTATAGATTTAATGTACATATTCATTTTGCAGTTTGTGCAGTATCGTTTCAAACACAGAATATGTTTCATATTCAGTGGGAAGCTGAGAGAAAAATGCTCGTGTCAGTAACAAATCAGTGGAAATCTGAGTTCGACGAGATGCTTCAAAATAATATCCAAATGAGGCAGTCAAGAGAAGCCGCATTGTATGGTGACGATATCGTTCGATACGAAAGCGTTCCGATAACTGCAAAAGGTCAAATGGTGCAAAATAGACGAGCTAAAATAGGTAAATAAAAAAGGAGATAGCACAATGGATAAGTTTGATGAAAAAGTGATCGGTTACGATTCGATAAAAGAGACGCTGCGGCAGATAGCAGATGTTCTTAAACGGACGGAGGCTTATAAAGAAAAAGGGGTGTCCATGCCAAGGGGACTTCTGATGGAGTCTGCCCCCGGATTAGGAAAGAGCCTGATGGCATCGATATTGATGGAAGAGTCTGGACGAAAATCCTTCGTCTTTCGAAGGATCAACGAAGGAAATACATTTCTGGGTGAGATGAAAGATATCTTTGACGTTGCAAAAGAAGAGGCACCGAGTATACTGCTCTTAGAAGATCTGAACCTTTATGTGGAATCCAATTCTCCCTATGCTCCGGAATGGGCTTGTTTACAAGCCTGTATTGACGAGACAAGCGATGCGGATATCTTTGTAATTGCCACGACAAATGATACAAGGTACATGCCGCAGAGTTTATTAAGACCGGGAAGATTTGACTATATTCTGAATTTGAATCCACCAGTTGGTAAAACGGCAGAAAACATTGTAAGCTATTATCTTCGTGATAAAAATCTGGCGAAAGATGTACAGATCTCTGATATCGTAAAGGCTATGCCGCAGGTGAGCTGTGCAACGCTTGAAACGGTAATGAATCTCGCGGCAATCAATAGTGTCTATCGTGATCATGCACATGTTCAGAAGGAAGACATTATAGATGCACTTTTAAAAGTGGTCTATAATCTCAGAAAAGCGGACTGTGAGGAGGATCCGCAGGAACATCAGATGATTGCCGTGCACGAGGCTGCGCATGCTGTTGTGGGAGAGGTTCTGCATTCTGGTAGCATTGGGATTATTACCATTCGCGGAAGTCATGGTGCTATTGGTGGTATGGAGAGTGGGTTTGCTGTTTATGCTAAGAGCGAAGAAGAATTTCAGGATGAGATCATAAAAACCTTGGCAGGCAAGGCGGGAACTGCTTTGATCTATGGAATCATGGACATTCGTGCAGCGGCTGATATTAAGAAAGCAGACCAGCTTCTGGATATCTGGCTGTGTCACTTTGCTGGTGGAGGTTTTTCAGGAGTTGAACCTAGCGAAAATAGATTGTCTGAACCAAGACTTTCCTATAATGAAGCAATTAAATCAGCAAAACTGGAAGAACTTTACCGCAGAGCCTATAAGATTCTCTATGACAACAGAGATTTCCTGCTTGCTGTCCAGAAAGAACTTCTGGAACATGAAACGCTGCTGAACAGTGATCTGGCAAAAATCCGGGAATCCTGTACCTAAACCCTATTATTCAAAAGGATAAAGCGGTCAAGCTTTTTGAGGCTTGGCCGCTTTTATCTGGCAATATGCAGTTGAAACTCAGGGTTCTTCCTCTATATATAGGAAAGCACACAGCATTTTAGTAACTGCCTCTCTTTGAACAGGAGAGAGCTTAGCCCAGAGATCAAGAAGCTTCTTTTGCTCCTTCGTCAGATAAACTGAGTCTTCCTCCTGAAAGAACTGAGAGAGGGTAATGCCGAAGCCTGCACAGATTTTCTCGATAGAAGCAACATTTGGCTGAAGATTTCTTCTTCTCCATGTTGAGATGGTGGATTGGGTCAGCCCGGAGTTTTCTGCAAGGGCATACTCGGACCAGCCCCGAGCAAGGCGCTCCTGCTCAATGCGCCCTAAAATGTCAAATGTAGGCTTCTCTCGTTCCATGGTTGACCTCCTTGTAAAAATCGTAGTGATTACTTACGATTTTATTGTTCCAAGGCTTGACCGTTAATTGCATTAGTCGTATACTTTCAATAGTATATATCGTAGCAAGCAAGTCTTTTTTAGAAATCAAGCACAGATTTTAGAAACAAAAACTTTTTAGTCAGCAAAAGAGAAGATAGACAATGCCTGTCCACCACGGTTGCTATAATGGGGCTGAACCGAAGAGGAGGGCAAACCAATGACAGCAGACACCTTAAAAACGACCCGTGTATTGGAACTTTATCAGGATTTCCTTTCTGGCAAGCTCATCAACAAGCAGAAAGCAGCGGAGCAGTACCATGTAAACGTCCGCTCCATCCAGAGAGATATTGACAGCATCCGGGATTTTCTTTCAGAACAATACCATAAAGCAGAAGTTGGAAAATGCCAAGACCCATGCAGAGTTTGACAAGCTCTTGCAGGAAATTAGTGCTGTGGATGCTGAAATTGACCATGATAACTTAACGTCAGAGCAGAAAACACATTATGACCAGTTGAACAAGAGCTGCACTGATACCATCAGTGCCAAGATGCGCCAGTTGGAGTACAAAGATAATATCGACTACAACAAAAAGGCTGTTAATGCATACAACTCTGCTTTTACAAGTTTCAAGAATAATGAATCGCGGTATAAAGATAAGAGCCAGCTTTTTGGCCTTGTTTCCACGACGCTGTTTGCATATGATGCAGGACGGTTATTTAATGAAACCCTGATTTTCTATAATCATGTCTATTCCTATATCTTTAGCAAGCTAGATGATAACGGAAAACTAGAGCTAACAAGGTATTCGATTGAGTGTGAACGAAAGCTGAGGTGAAACTTATGCTGACAGCACTAAGGAACAATAAAAGTTTGACATTCTATCAAACCACAGAATTCAGACCAAAGTTCAGCGTGGATTCTTCTTATACAGGCGGAATAACAGCAACAGCTATCTCATCTACTGCATACACCACTGCTACGGTTACAACGCAGTTCAATAATCAACTGAATGCTTTTTTAGATGCTTTCCATGCCGAAAGAGAAAGAATCGCAAATAAAGTAGCAGAAGGATTAGCAAAAGATTCAGAATATACAGGTGCAAGAAATGATGCAGTTAAGCTTGCGTGGGATTATGAAAAAGCCGATGTCGAAATGGGTGGTCGAGGCTCATCTGATTGGGATGATGCTCAATGTCAGGAAATAAAAGAAACCGGAAAAGTTAGAGGTGCTGAAGGCCATCACCAAAAGAATGTAGCAGATCATCCCGAAGATCAGGGAGATCCCGACAATATAAAATTTTATAAATCGAGAAAAGAACATCTTGAAAAAGGGCATAACGGTGACTTTCACAATTCAAGCGATGCACCTAAAATTGACAAAGACAAAATGCTTAAGAAAACAAATAGCAAGAGAGTCTTTAGAAATGAAATAAAGGGCATTGGAATAGCTGCTGCAATAGGTATTGGTGTTGGTTTTACTATTGGCTTTGCAGTTTCGTTGGCGCAAACGGGTGTTACCCCTGATTCCATTAAGTATGCTTTAATCAATGGCGGTAAGTCTGGACTTTCATCGGGTATTCAATCCACCATTGGATACGGGATAGGAAGAACCGTAGGACAACTAGCATCTCAAGCATTGACGGGAGTTTTCTCCAATGTAGGACTTGAAATTACGGAAAATATAGCTAAAATGTGTAATATGGGTGCTGTTGGAGCTATAACAATAGGTGTCTTTTCAACCGTACAGTTTGTAAAGCTGGTTTGCAAGGGTGAATCGTTGAAAACAGCGGCTATCCAAGTTGGCAAGCAGGCGTTGTTCTCGCTTTCACTACTAGTGGTATCCATTACTGCACAAGGTATTTTTGGCGGCCCAAGTGGAATCATTGTGTCTGTCGGAGTTGGAATCATCTTCGTAACCTACACGATAGCTGATACTGTTCATCAGCGGAATTATTCGGAAAAACTTCGTGTTTATATGATTGAAAAATGCAAACCGATATTTGCTTAGGAGGTCCTTATGTTGATAGATGACTTTGTCAGAAGTGCCATTAAGCAAGATAAGCGGAACGTTTTTGAAAAAACAAAGCTGCTTTCCACTTGCCCAGAGGTTTTGAAAGAATTTTATCAACAAGCGAACCCTGTGGATGTTGAAGTGACCATGGATGGTAATGCGGTGAGATTCGTTCCGGCAGATGAGTTGGAAACAATTCAATCCGATTATTCTATGGGCAAAGAGCGATTCGTTTTTGCGACTTGCAATGGAGATCCAATATATGTATACGATAAAAAGATATATACCTGTTGTCATGGGACACGCAAAATAAAAGATGAACTGATGGCAGAGAATTTCGCAGCGTTTTTGGATTTAATTGATTAACGGTTCTTCGAGTAGAAGTAAAAAAATAAAATGTGCAGGGTAGCAGCAACGCCGCCCTGCACATTTTTGTTAAGTAAAGGATTTGAGCACTTCTTTCAGTGCTTCACGCTGCTCCGAGGTAAGCTGGGCCAGAAGTTCCAAAAACTCCTGCTGTTCCTCCGGGGTGAACCTGTTTTCTGGCTCAGAATGATTTTGGCGGTTCATAAAAGATACTTGCTCCTTTCGGCAAATCCTGTTCAGCTATCAGTTCGGCACGAATCTGACGCTTATATTTATAATAGGTATTCCGGGCAAGACCTGTGAGCTTCATGCACTCGGCATCGTCAAGTGTGCCGCCAAAGGTCTTGCAATGGGTGCGGATGATCTGCTTGGCTTCTCTGGCTTTCTTCGTTTCAAAGCCAACACCCTTTTTGCGGCCAACCTGCTTGCCGTTCAGCCGGGCGGTCAAAAGGCCCTCACGGGTGCGCTGGTGCAGATCGGCAACTTCTTTTTCGGATTGCTCAAAGGCCAGCTTGATCTGCTCTTTTGCCAAGGCCATCAGATATTCGTTGATGCCCTTCAAGATGAAGTCCACATTTGTCCCTGTCATGGCAATGCTGCCGGACAGGGCTTTTTTGTAGGTCTCGGTGTCGATGTGGTGCTCTTTCAAAAACACCAATCGGACGCCCTTATGATAGAGGTCTTCATACAGAGCAAAACCCTCTTCTGCATTTCTGGACATCCGAGACACTGAATCGAACACCACCGTATCCCCAGATTTCAGAATCCGGTAGAGCTTCAGCCACTCCGGGCGAAAGATGGATGTACCGGTGTAGGCTTCCTGCACGATATGGGCAGTCGGGTACGCGGCCTTGATGTTGCGGATCTGACGGTCAATGCTCTGCTTTGCCGTAGAGATGCGGCAATAGCCATAGATGTTCATGCGTCTCCTTTCTGGCTCAAAGATAACGAGCGACATTTTTAAGACTGTGTTTTGCACCTTGAAATGGCCTGAAAACGGCTGATTTTAATACAAAACAGAATATACGGTATTTTTAATACAGTTTTAGTGGGCATAGGCAGTCATAAAATCAGAAATGGTAGTGCACGGTTTGTGATTGGCGGTGTCCTCGCCATCCAAAGGAGCGTAGTTCCAGTCGGTATCCTCGTCAATATATCGCCGCCCATCGTCCGGCAGGTCCAGCGGTTCCGCAAGGATAATGGTGCCCCAGTGGTTGACCATCACAAAGGGGGCGATTTCACAAGGGATGCCCCGGCACTCATCGTCGTGCCGGACATCGTAGGCGTACAGACCATCCGGGATGGTATCCCTCTTGATGCGGATGCTGGTGAACAGCGCAGGCTTTCTGCAAACCGTAATCTCCTCGTAGTGTTCGGTCATTGCATTAAAGGTCATAAGGCGTTCCTCCTTAAATTTCAATGATAAAAGCTCTAAACTTCTCTTTGTAGAAATCCATTGCACTCTGCGGCAGGGAAGTCAGATTCCCTTCGTTGTCACATCCGGCCAGAAATCCCGGCCCGGCAAGAACATCGGCTCCATCCCACAGCGGACGATTGAGCGGCAGGCCAAGCAGCTTGCCTTCATCATTGCAGACCAGTGTGACCGCTGAACCGGTGTCACTCAATGTGATGCATTCGATCAGCCCGCCTACAAATTTCTGCATAGCTTCAAGAGTGTTGTCCAGTTCAATCTCCTTTGGCAGCTCCATTGGCAGGAGCGCAAGGACTTTGATTTTTTCGTCTTTCACTGTGTGCCTCCAAATAAAAATAGGACAATCCACGCGGACTGTCCTGCAAAAGTAAAGGGAGAGCATCCGAAGATACTCCCCAGTAGATAATTATTTTTTTCTTACCATGCAACGTTTTTTGAAGAATGCGATGCCATAACAGAGGATGTCATCATAGTCATCCCGGAAGTCCGCTGCATACATCCGGTCATTGATTTGCTGAATGGCAGTATCGCAGGCATCCGGCAGAGCATCCAGAGTTTTGGCATACTTGGCTTCAAAAATTGCCACACGACCATTGCGGATATCCTTTACAATAACATCGCTGCGACCCTCGCCGTGCTCTTTGTTGGATTCTACCACATAGCCAGCACCAGTAAAGATGCCTGCAAGGAAAGCGTGGTAAAAATCCTCCCGGTAGTCGTGGTAGCTGATGGTCATACGCAGCAGCTTGGTCATCTCTTTTGTCAGAGCTTCGTTGTTTCCGCTCCAGACTGCATCAAACAACGGGCTGCGGTTCCATGCCTTTGCACTGTCGTCAAACCATTTGCTTACAGTGGTTTCAAAAATTTCCCGAATCTCTGCATTGGGAATCATCAGCGCAGAGCAGCCATCCGGCAGCGAATCCGGCAAATCTTTATCACGCACTTTGGTCAGATAGCCTGTCAGATACAGCACACTCCAAAGATTTTCCTCAGAGGAGTGTAGATAATCGTAGGTCAGGTTTTCTTCAATATGCTGAACAATAGAGCCGCCAGCCATCAGAGTTTCAAGCTTTGTGGTGATATTGTCGCCTGCATAGTCGATGAAAGAACGGATGATGGCGTTATCACTGGTGTTTTTCCAATAGCTTTTCGGCTTCTGTGCTACACCATACTGGAAATCCCGCAGATAACTGATTACGTCCCACGGACAATAAATGTCTGCATCGCCAAAATGATAACCGTCGTACCATGCCTTGATTTCAGCAGACTGCGATTCAAGATCAGCATCTTTCAGCATTTGATCTACATCTGCCTGTGTAAAACCAAAGGATTCGCTCAACCGGGGGGAAAGAATCGTATCCGAAACAAAATTGTTCGTCCCGGTAAAGATGCTTTCTTTTGCAATTTTCAGGCAGCCGGTAATAACAGCAAAGTCAAGCGAAGTATTGTCTTTGAGCGTGGTGCTCATCATAGCCCGCATCACGTCCAGCATCTGCGAATAATATCCGTTGCTGCTGGCTTTTGCAATGGGAACATCATACTCATCCAGAATGACGACCGCCGATTTTTTGAAGTGGATTTCCAGCATCCGGGTCAATAGCAAAAAGCAGCTTTTGGTTTCATCTATGGATGCAGTGCGTCCCAGAATTCGCTTAAAGATGCCTTTGTCATCGTCAGAAATAGCAGCGTCATCCAGAAGAAACTGATAATCCTGAAATGCAAATGCCAGTTTCATGCGCAGCATTCCATAGGCACTTTCAAAGGTCAGACCGTCCGTATCCTTGAAAGAGAAAAATACCACAGGACACTGGTTCATCCATTTTTTGCAAAGCTCTGTATTTTTGGAAATCGCCAATCCCTCAAACATCTGCTTGCTGTCTTTGCGGATGTCCAGAAAATTTGCGAGAGTGCTCATACCAAGTGATTTTCCGAAACGGCGAGGACGAGTGATCAATGTTACTTCAGCGATACCTCCGCTAAGAAGTTCAGAAATCAGATTGGTCTTGTCGATATAATAATACCCGCCTTCTCGAATCTTTTCAAAATTCGAGATTCCAACAGGAAACATTAAATCTTTCATGCAATGCTCCTTTCCGCTCACAGAGGAGAGCTTTCAGAACTCACTACTGTAAGTGTACCATGAAATATAGAATCATACAAGAATCAAGTGACATCGAAATAGAGCAGTTTTATTATGCTACGTTCAATCTGGTTGCCTTATAGCAGTCAGCGCACATTCCCTCATGGGTAGCTGCAAATTCTGCCGCCTGCATGATGGAGCCATCCTTCAGCTTGACCCTCTTGATGGGCTGGTTGCACCGGGCACAGATGCATGGAATAGGCGGCTGTTCCTGCTTCGGGGCAGCGGATCTCGGTTTCGGCTGCTTTTGCGGCTCTGCCTCCGGCTGTGGTGCAGCATCTTCCGGCAAATCCTCTCCGGCATAAACGTACAGGCCCAGACCAAACATAGCGAGGTTCTTTACCAAGCACCGCATGATGGCCTTATTCACATCGAACATGGATGCTGCTTCTACGGTGCGCTCTTCCATGCCGATCTTTTCACGGCGGCGGGTCTGAGGATTGTAGTCCCATTTCGGGGTGGTATAGGTGTAAGGCACAGCTTTCATGGCTTTGTTTGCGCCATCCAGTACAGGCAGCCACATTTCATGCGAAACGCCCTCAATCGTGACCGAGGTGTACACCATAAAGCCGGTTATGGGGTCATAAACATAGGGCAGGCCGTTGAATTTCTTGACCTCGTAGCTGGCAGTGGGATACAGCTTCTTCACCTCTGCCCAAGCGTACGCCCAACTTACATATTTCAGCTCGGTATTGCCGGACTTTTTGACTTCCAGATGATCTTTGAAGTCGATAGCAAATAATTTTACGAATGGATTTTCCATAAGAATGCCTCCAATTCTGATAAAGAAAAAAGGGCACAACAGCGTCAACTGTTGTGCCCCATGATGTGAAAATTACGGATTGAGCAGAAAATCAATGATGTTTCGATGAATGATTCCGTTTCGGCTTAAATTCATCAAATCACCACTGATAACATACTTGGGATAGTTGTCGTGCAGCCGCTCAAGATTACCGAACTCCCGTTCTTCATCGGCGGGAGTGATCAGGTAAGCAACCTGAATATAGAGCTTTTCATCTCCACGGTAGCAGATAAAATCAATTTCGGTGTCGTCCAGCTTGCCGACCTGAACTTCATAGCCACGGCTCCGCATTTCCAGATATACGATGTTCTCATACAGCTTGTTGCTGTCAAGTTTTTCGCTTTTCTTGATAACGTTCCGCAGGCCAAGATCGACTGCATAGTACTTTTCTGTGCTGGACAGGAGCGCTTTTCCTTTGATATCATAGCGGCTTGCATTCAGAAGGATAAAGGCTTCCTTGAAATAATCAACGTAGTTCAGTACGGTAGCAGTGGTTGTCTTGATTCCTTCCGAAACCATGCGTCCACTGATATTACGGGCAGAAAACGGATTGCCGATATTGTCCAGCAGGAATGCAAGGACATTACGTAATGCGGTCTGTTCGCGAATATTGTGGCGCAGCATGATGTCACGGACAATGATAGCCTCGTAAAGATCGTCCAGATAGGTGGTGATTGAATGATCGTCAGGGAGGAAGAAACGCTGCGGAAAACCGCCGTACTTCAAATAGTCTGCGAAGAGCTTTTCATCCGAAGTATAGGTTCCGTTTTCAATGCATTGCTGTTTTGCTTCGGCCAGCGAAAAGGGGAAAACCTGAATCTGGATGTATCGTCCGGAAAGATAGGTTGCCAGTTCGCCGGAAAGCAGCTTGGAATTGGAGCCGGTCAGGTAAATATCACAATCGAAATCGACACGAAGAGAATTGATTGCAATCTGCCAGCGCTCCACCTCCTGAATCTCATCCAGAAGAATATAGATTTTGCCGGTACAGCCTTCCGCTTTTTCTGCGATGTAGTCGTAAAGCGTTTCTGCAGTACGGGTGTTGCGGAAGCGCATGGACTCAAAATTGGCCTGAATAATGTTCTGTGCGGGAATGTTGCGCTGGAGGAGCACGTCCTTGATCTGACCGAGAAGGACTGTTTTTCCACAGCGCCGGATTCCAACTAGAACTTTGATCAGATCCTGATCGATAAAAGGAATGATCTTGTCCAAATAACTTTTGCGCAGAACCATCGTGCATCACCTCATATTCTTATCTTAGCATACAATTATTGTTGTGTAAACAGTATTGTGCTTTTCTATTAAACAAAAATAGCTGAAGCGCAAATTTTGTGTGCCTATAGGCGTACAAAAATTATGCTGCATGGATAATGGTAAACCTGCGGCTGCTTACATTCTTGCTGTACCGATTGAAAATATCGGGCTGTTCTTTCTTCAAACGCTGGGAATCTACCCGTTTACTTTCGGAGGATACCCAGGACACCTTGTAGCCCGGTGCTGTACCATAGGCGGCGTCCTGCATCTCCAACTTCACCTGCTGTTCAATAGAGGCTTTTTCCTGCTCCAGCTGTTCGATCTGGTCAGAAAGCTCCTGCCGCTTATCCAACAGGTCGCGGATGGGATTCAGATCGGCAGTTTTGTTTCGATCATCTGCAGAGTACAGCTGATTGATCTGCTGTGTATCCCCCTCGCTTCCGGTAGGTACAGGCGGAATTTCGGGCATCACGTTGTATTTCCAGAAGTGCTCTTCTCTGGCAATGAGGTTGTTCAGAACTTCTTTGTCGGTTGTGATCTTATGAATCACCAGCTCCTTCCCGAAAATCAGAGCAGCAATGTACCAGCAGTCAAAACCGCTGACAGCCAGATAGTGATTGACCTGAGCCATGTAATGTGCAGGGATTTTTCCATCTGCCCACTTATCCGCAGAGAACGGTGAAACCGTTTTGCACTCCAGCCCGGCCTTCTGTCCAACAATCAAACGGTCAAAGTCCGCCAGAAGCAGTGGATGTTCCTCACTTTGGTAGATGGCATTTGCACGGCGTACCTTCAGACCGGTTGCTTCGGTGAAGCGTTGTGCGACATAATCTTCCAGATCGCGTCCCTGGCGCATAGCCTCATTATCGATGTTCTCAATAGTTTCGCTGTTTTTGTCGCAGTAAACCTGAAAAGCAGAACGATAGGGATTTACACCCAGAATGGCACCTGCATCGGTGCCGGTAATACCGCACTTGCGGTAACGGAGCCAATCTTCTTTGGACAGGTTCAAAGTTGAAATCAATCTTTTCATGCACTTTGCATCCTTTCTCTCATAATTGATTCGGTAATGATGAAGTCGTATTCCACCAAGTCTTTCATAATCGTGGAAAAGTCACTGGCCAATGAATGGCAAGAGCCAACCCACAGGTCATAAAGAAAATCCAGAATATTATTTTGCACCCTGAGATGGTTCCAGTAGCGCTCCTCCAGTCTGCCCTCGGATTCCAAAACAATAATGGCGGTGCTGATGGTACTTTTCATCGTGATCTCATAAGCCATGGTAACGCTGATTTCAGAAGCACTCTTCTCAACGTTGTCAAAAAATTCCGTGAATTCCTTGAAAATGCGGTTATTTACATCATTCATGGCTTGCTCCTTTATGCTGCTGCCAGCACCATCTTGTAAGCCTTGTCGATCATGGGGTTGCCCTCTGCGGTGCGCAGGAACAGGTTTTCGTTGTAGTTTTTGGTCTTGCGGAGAGGGTCTGCGTGGGTGGCAAAATCAGAGACTGCGTTGATAAAACGCCAACCGTTTTTGCCGACCCATTCCAGATCCGGTGCGTTATAATAGCGAGCCTTCAGATCTTCCTGCAAGCGCAGGTTATTCTTCCGCTGGCAATCGGACAGGTCCTCAGAAATCGGGAAAAACTCATTGATGAATTCCTGCACCTTGTGATCGGATAAATCAATACGAGCCAGCTCTCCGCCACGGTTGCCGAGTTCAACCATATAGTTGCTGGCCAGCTGCAGGGTCTCACGGGCATCCTGCACCCGCAGCAGAACATTTTCGGTGTGGCGTGCAGTCCAGCTGCGCTTTGCGGTATTCAGCGCAAGGTTCAGCGTGTTCTGGCAGACCACACGGATCGGAGTCATGGCCACTTTCACACCAGAACTTCCGTCATGACTGTTGAAGATTACAAGATATGGTACTACTTGATCTCCAGCGATAAGATATTTCCTCGGAAGCCTTGCCAGCATCCAGACCTTCTTGCCGCCCTGCAAGGAACCGGCAGTTTCGTAAGTGACGCCCTCACCCAGCAGATCATCGGTGAACTGGAATGCTTCCTCATTCTGGACAATGCGGTAGCGGTCGGATACCACACCCAGAACAGCATCATCGGTGCTGCGGACATTTGCGCGATAGCCGGGGATCATAGCACCCGTGCCGGAATAGATGTTGCGGCTTTCCACCTGCCAATCCAGACCAGCCAGCTCCAAGGCTTCACGGCTTGCAGGGGCATCCATAATGATACGGCCAAGGCCGTGCCAAGGGGTCTCACGGACAGAGAACATCGTTTCAACATTTGCGGGCATAGTAAAATCTCCTTTTCAGTGTACTGTGATCAATTGTTGTTTTCCATTTCTTCAGCGATGCGGACGAGGACTTCCACCAGGACGGTGCCAACCTCTTTGACGATTTCGGACCAAAAGTTCATAATGCTTTCTCCTTTCTGCGCAGCTGCGCTTTAAAATACGATGGTAATAATGATAGTGATGGTGCGGAATAACAAAATGCTCACCTCCAGACATGAAAAAGCCCCTGAGTCTTTCGACTCAGAGGCTTTGGATCATGATTATTATATCTGGGTGAAAAATGGAAATTTGAGAAAGCTA
>ENA-ORTN01002017-ORTN01002017.1-human-gut-metagenome-genome-assembly--contig:-NODE-2017-length-17878-cov-5.585367_pt1 | contig 17878 bp, 17 predicted proteins | sample MGYA00242070_ERZ509189 | MGnify/ENA primary metagenome ERZ509189 (study PRJEB26280, sample SAMEA2338821) | human gut metagenome | biome: human gut; feature: human-associated habitat; material: faeces...
GGAACTTTGAGTTAGCGTCGGATCTCAAAGCTTCCCCTAACCGCCCACAAAGTGCTGCCTGCAGACCGAAGCAATGACTGCCGCTGTGCGTTGGCAAGAACTCTTGTGGTCGGTATGGGGAGATTTTTCGAAAAGCTGGAGAAAGATGAGAAAAAGGAGAAGTATTCATTAATAAGTGATAAGAAAGAGTTCTAAATAAATTTAGAATATAAAGACATAAAAAGGAAGATAGTTGTGTACGTTAAGATGTACTGCTATCTTCCTTCTTTATAGTATCTGATATTTTGCAACTTTTGCAATAATGTACACTGCCGGATAGCGATGAAAATATTTATTCCGGGTATACCAGGCGGTCTTCTTTGATGTCGGTTAAGACTTCGGTCAGGAAGCGGTTGGCCAGGTAGTTTGCCATGGACAGGTTCATGTCCAGGTAGTTACCGCAGTCTTTTGGGGATGCGCCCGGGACTTCGTCGTGGTAGTCGCGGATGAAGGTGAACATCTCGGTCATCAGCGGGACGATGTCTCCGGAGGTGTAGTCACCTGCCAGAAGGAGATAGAAGCCGGTGCGGCAGCCCATTGGTCCGAAGTAGATGGTTTTGGAGCCGAAGTCCGGGTGATTTCTTAAGAAGGTGGCTCCCAGATGTTCGATGGTGTGTACTTCTGCAGTGTTCATCACCGGTTCTTCGTTCGGGGATGTCATACGGATATCGAATGTGGTGATCAGGGAATCGCCGACCGGGTCTTTGCGGGATACATATACGCCCGGCTGAAGTTTTAAGTGATCAATAGTAAAACTTGTAATTTTCTGCATAATAAAACAACCTCCTGTGTAATGATGTACTCACAAAATCGGACACAGAAAGATCTCGGGAGTACATGGATTATCGCTCTTTTCAGAAACAGGCAGTGTCTGCACCTGTTCGCTGAAAGCTATTATAACATAGTTTGAACTATTTCACAAAATAAACATATTTTGATAACAAATTGACCACAAACCTTTTCTATACTATAGCCATAAACAAAGAAGAAAGAAAAATAAAAGAATACATTTACATAAACAGGAGGAATGACTTATGGAAGAATATGGAAGTTATAATTGGAATCAGCAGGGAAATGAACCGCAGAATAATACACCGATGGAACCGAAAAAACAGCCGAGAAAGAGAAATGGAAACGGAGCCAGATGGGCAAAGAAAATCGGTGCAGTAGCACTGAGTGCCGTACTTTTCGGAGGCGTAGCCGGGGGTGTATTTACCGGGGTGACTTATGCAACCGGTGCGACAGCAAAAGCACAGTCCACGCAGACAGACAGCAGCAAACAGGAAACAACGAAGACCACATTGCAGACCACAACATCTTCAGGCAGCACGGGAAGCAGTGCTTCCGGACAGAGTCTGGATGTTTCTTCTATCGCCAAAAATGCGATGCCGTCGATTGTTGCAATTACCAATAAATCTGTACAGGAAGTACAGGATTATTTCAGTATGTTTTCGAGAGGCAGCGGTACACAGGAACAGGAAGTAGAAAGCCAGGGTTCCGGTATTATTATTGGACAAAACGACAGTGAACTTCTGATCGCCACGAATAACCATGTAGTAGAAGATGCAGATACCTTATCTGTATGTTTTGTGGATGATCAGGCCTACGAAGCAACTGTAAAAGGAACAGATGCAGATAACGATCTGGCAGTTATCGCCGTGAAACTTTCAGATATTTCTGATGACACCATGTCTCAGATTAAAATTGCAGAGATCGGTGATTCCGATCAGCTGCAGGTAGGGGAACAGGTGGTAGCTATCGGTAATGCACTGGGCTATGGACAGTCTGTAACGACCGGTATTGTAAGTGCGGTAAATCGTCAGCTGGAAGACTCTGATTCCGAGAACGGATTTATCCAGACAGATGCAGCAATCAACCCTGGTAACAGTGGTGGAGCTCTTCTGAATATGCAGGGTCAGGTGATCGGTATCAACTCTGCAAAACTGGCATCTACAGAAGTAGAAGGTATGGGATATGCTATTCCGGTAAGTACCGCTTCTCCGATCTTTGAAGATCTGATGAACCGCCAGACAAGAACAAAAGTAAGCTCTGATCAGGCAGCTGCTCTGGGTATCAAAGGACAGACGGTGGACAGTTCTATCGCAGAAGCTTATGGCATTCCACAGGGTGTCTATGTAGCAGAAGTGGAAAAAGGAAGTGCTGCTGAAAAAGCCGGCATCACATCCGGAAGTGTCATCACAAAATTTGATGGAACTTCTGTAAAATCAATGGATGACCTGAAGAGTCAGCTGGAGTACTATGCAGCGGGAGAAACCGTAGATCTGGTTGTAAAAATCGCGGATAACGGAAGTTACGTGGAAAAATCACTGACGATCACACTGGATAAAGCAGATACTTCAACCACTGCACAGAACAGTCAGCAGGGACAGGATCAGCCGGGAGCATCCGGACAGGACGGTAATCTGCAGGGATCTATTTTGAGATAAATATACAGAAATCACAGATAACATAAAGATGGAAAAACATAAACCGGCTGACAGAAAGACAGCCGGTTGGCGAAAACAAAACGGGAAACTCGATGCAAAGAGTTTCCCGTTTTGCTATATAGTGTATGAGACTATGACATCTCGATAATGGATAAATCTGTTGAAGTGTAGTTCGACCTGTTATGCATCCTCAAAAGCCACCTGGTTTTTCCGGAAAAATTTCCGAACCATTTCATCCCACACCCGGTCCAGCTGTTTGTCCAGGGTGAAAATTTTCAGAGAAGTGCCGGTAGTACAAAGAAGCTGCTTCCCGTCAAACTGACAGTTCAGGTACAGACCGTAGATGTCTTCAGGCTTCAGTGCTATGCCGCTTTGCGAGAGCAGCTTTTCCACATTGGAAGAGGAAAGCTGGAAGACAATCTTAAAATTCAAAGGTGTGCGTTTCCCTTTGATTATGGAAAAACACTGTGCCTGCACATCTTCCCACAGACAGTACGTTCGCATGGGTTTCTGTTCGGAATCAAAAAATTCTTTATGCAGTTGTCCATCCAGAGTATAAGTGACAAAGGTGGTAAAAGAAGCTTCCACAAAAGAAAAATGTTGAAACATTTCTCCAATAAATAATTTTCCGGTAAAATCTTTCAAATCTAAAATACGAAGTGCTAACAAATAAAATCCTCCCAATGTGATATGACATAATGGTTATCCGGTATGGAAATTCAGGAAAACCAGTTGTTTTTATGAAAAATCCAGATTTCGATCAAAACAATAACAGCGCAGATACCGATCAGAATCCCGTAGGCGTGGGGAGCAGAAAGCTCCGGCATATGAGAAAAATTCATGCCATACCACCCGGTGATAAGCGACAGTGGGAAAAAGATTGTGGTTACTACGGTGAGAATCCGCATGGTGCGGTTCTGTCTGGCGTCAATCTGAGACTGCTCCATTTCACGAATCTGCAGGGCATATTCCCGAAGCATCTGGGAATGATCATAGAGCCGTTCGATCCTGGATGCATACAGAGAAAAAATCTGACATTCTTCTGCCTGAAAAAAGTGGTTGGAATTCTCTTCCAGATCCTCACAGAAATCAGACAGCTGCTGATAATAAGAATGCAGGATCAGAAGTCGTTTGCGGATGTGCATAAGCTGTGCGGAAGAGTCAGAGATCGTGTGTTTTATGATTTTTTCTTCCAGATCACTCATGTGCTGTTCCAGTTCCTGTAAAAACAAGGCATCTTCCAGTGTAAGTGTGCCGATGAGCTGACACAGAAATTCTGCGATGGTCTTACAGTTCAAAAGTTCCCCCTCTTCAAGAATTGTAAGAATCGCCTGGATATGTTTCGAATCATCAACGAGAACCAGCAGATTTTTATTCATATAGAAAGAAATGGATAAAACAGTCTCTTCAATACTTCTTTTATCGGGAATCAGAAGGGTTCCCAGGATACAGTCCTTGAACATTTCTGCTTTGCAGTATCGGATATTGTGATTTTGCATGTTCCTTGCGAGGATATGATAATAGGGGAGAGAATGATAGCGCTGTTCACACTCTTCAGTGGAAACCAGAGATATCACCACATCAGTGTCTTTCGGCTGATAATATTCATCCAGCATTTCCATGGAACTGTTCAGTAAATAATCCATACAACCTCCAAGTTATAATTTAAAAAAACAGATATCAGTATTATAAACCAAAAGACACAAAAAGAACATAGAAAATCTCTTTTCAATTTTATGAAGATATGATATAGTAAAATGTAGTATTGAAAACTATATCAGGTAGGCAAAATTACAGGGTGTGACGAAGTCCAAAAGCGAAAGCTGTAATCTTGCGATGATGAGAAAAGATATGGATACACAGTTATGTAGAAAATATATAATGCTGGAGGCAGGAAGTAATGAAATATAAAATAATTGTAGATAGTTGTGGAGAATTGACACCAGAGATGAAACAGGATGAACGTTTTGCATCGGCAGCACTGACTCTTGAAGTGGGAGCAGATACTATTGTGGATGATGATTCCTTTGATCAGGCAGATTTTTTAAGAAAGGTAGCAGCATATCCGGAGTGCCCGAAATCAGCATGCCCGTCTCCGGAAGTTTACCAGAGAGGGTTTGAGGCAGATGCGGAACATCTGTATGCGGTGACTCTTTCCGCTGAACTGAGTGGTTCCTATAATAGCGCGGAGCTTGGAAAAAGCCTGACACTGGAAGAACATCCGGATAAGAAAATTCATGTATTCAACTCAAAAAGTGCTTCGATAGGGGAGACACTGATCGCACTGAAGATCCAGGAATGTGAAGAAGCAGGCATGGAATTTGAACAGGTTGTGGAAACTGTGGATGCTTATATCGAATCTCAGCACACGTATTTCGTACTGGAGAATCTGGAAACACTGCGAAAAAACGGGCGACTGAGCAGAGTAAAAGCACTGGTGGCTTCCGCATTGAAGGTTAAACCGGTAATGGGTGCCACACCGGAAGGTACTATCTGTCAGCTGGATCAGGCGAGAGGAATCAATAAAGCACTGGTTAAAATGGTTGATTATGTAAAAGAAGGAGAAAACAACAGCAGTGACAAAGTACTTGCTATCAGCCACTGCAACTGTCCGGAGAGGGCACAGATGGTAAAAGAGGCACTTCTGGAAAGAATGCAGGTGAAAGACGTGATCATTCTGGATACCGCCGGAGTGAGTTCCATGTATGCGAATGACGGTGGGATTATTGTTGCGATGTAACTGTGAGGGCACTGAACAGTTACGATGTGATGTAACCATGCAGAAGGCAGCATTCCGCATTTACTGGTTATTGGTAATATCCCGCGAGCAACACGCCAAACGTTTTAAAAACCTTCTTTGCTTTTAACGTGTGATATGTTATAATTGTCAATATGAGATATGCAGCTGTCCCAATCTCCAAAAGACAGCGGCAAAACTGAAAGCAAAGGAGCACACTTATGAGTCAGGCGAAAGTAGATAATTATAAAAAGAGTAAAGCCAATCGCCAGAAAATCATGAAAAGAGAAAAAATCATGCATCGTCTGGAGATGGTATGTATTGCCCTTGTCTGTGTGGTTTTCGTTGGATGGATCGGATATTCCGTATATGCGAAAATTGACAGAGCACAGGGTACTGCGCAGGAAACGGTAGAATTTGATGCAAGCGCGGTACAGAATTATGTCAGTGGACTGACACAGGACTAAAACAGACAAGGAGCTGAAAATATGAAGAGAGTATTATTAAAATTAAGCGGAGAAGCACTGGCTGGCGAAAAGCATACCGGATTTGACGAAGCAACCGTAACTGAGGTCGCAAAACAGGTAAAAGTTCTTGTTGAGGAAGGTGTGGAAGTCGGTGTGGTAATCGGTGGCGGAAACTTCTGGAGAGGAAGAAGCAGCGAGACTATAGACCGGACAAAAGCAGATCAGATCGGTATGCTTGCAACTGTTATGAACTGTATCTATGTATCTGAGATTTTCCGTTCCGTAGGAATGAAAACGGAGATCTTTACGCCGTTTGCCTGTGGAGCTATGACAAAACTGTTTTCCAAAGATGAGGCAAATGCATGTTTTGCAGAGAAGAAAGTCGCTTTTTTTGCAGGCGGAACTGGACATCCTTATTTCTCAACAGATACAACTACCGTACTTCGGGCCATCGAGATTGAGGCAGAGACGATTCTTCTTGCAAAAGCAGTGGATGGTGTTTATGACAGTGATCCGAAGACGAATCCGAACGCTAAAAAGTACGACAGCGTGCATATTCAGGAAGTCATTGATCAGAAACTGGCAGTGGTAGATCTGACTGCATCGATTCTGTGTATGGAAAATAAGATGCCGATGCTGGTATTCGGACTGAATGAAGAAAACAGTATTATCCGTGCAGCAAAGGGAGAGATTGACGGAACAAAAGTTCTGGTAGACTAAAAGCGAAATAAAAAGGTGTTACTCAGACAGAGTGAACAGTAACAAAAAGACAGACCAGGAGGAAATATACATGGATGAGAGAATTGTAAAATATCAGGAAAAAATGGATAAGACACTGGCCAATCTGGACAGTGAATTTGGAACAATCCGTGCAGGAAGAGCCAATCCTCACGTACTTGACCGTATTATGGTAGAATATTACGGAGCACCGACACCACTGCAGCAGGTAGCCAATATCTCTGTACCGGAAGCCCGGATGATCCAGATTCAGCCGTGGGAAGGATCTCTGGTAAAAGAAATTGAAAAAGCAATCAATATGTCAGATCTGGGAATCAATCCGACTAACGATGGTAAAGTCATTCGTCTGGTATTTCCGGAGCTTACTGAAGAACGAAGAAAAGATCTTGTAAAAGAAGTTAAGAAAAAAGGCGAAGCTGCAAAAGTAGCTGTCCGCAATATCCGTCGTGATGCAAATGATATGCTGAAAAAGCTGGGAAAAACTGATGTGTCTGAAGACGAAATTGCTGAGCTGGAAGATTCTGTTCAGAAAATGACAGATAAGTTCATCAAAAAAGTAGATGAAGCAGTGGAAGTAAAATCAAAAGAAATCTTAACTGTGTAATATCATGTACTTCCGGAGTACGTAAAAAGCTGAGGGGCATCAACATATGGAAAACGATCCATTGTATGGTGTCCCTTTTTCAATGAGCAAAGGAGAATTGTATGAGAGTACCAAATCATATTGCTATCATCCTTGACGGCAACGGTCGCTGGGCAAAAAAAAGAGGCATGCCGAGAAGCTTCGGCCATGTCAAAGGATGTGAAAATCTGGAAGATATCTGTGAAGTGGCAAAAGAACTGGGAGTAAAATATCTGACTGTTTATGCCTTTTCCACAGAAAACTGGAAACGATCCAAAGAAGAAGTGGATGGGCTGATGAAGCTGTTTCGGAATTATCTGAAAAAATGTATTAAGATCTCACAGAAAAATAATATGCGTGTAAAAGTGATCGGAGATATCACCGCCTTTGATTCGGATATTCAGGAAAGTATAGAAAAACTGGAAGATTTTTCCAAAGATTTCACAGATCTGCATTTTCAGATCGCACTGAATTATGGAAGCAGAGATGAAATCACCAGAGCAGTGAACCGGATGCTGGAAGATCAGAAAGCAGGAAAGCTGGAGACACCGGTGAGTGAAGATACGATATCAGGTTATCTGGATACGGCCGGACTCCCGGATCCGGATCTGATGATCCGTACCAGCGGAGAACTGCGGTTGTCTAATTACCTGCTGTGGCAGCTGGCATATAGCGAATTTTATTTTACCGATGTGCCGTGGCCGGATTTTAAAAAAGAAGAACTGGTAAAAGCAATTGAAAAATACAATGAGAGAGACCGCAGATATGGCGGTGTAAAGGGGGGATAGGATGTTTAAGACAAGATTGATCAGCGGAATTGTCCTGGTGATCCTGGCACTTGCTACAATTATCTGTTCCGGACCGGTGCTTCTGGTGACGTTGATCGGAGTTTCCTGTATCGGTATGCAGGAATTATACCGGGCAGCGGGTGTCCATGAAGGAAAGACAAACGGACTGGAAATTGCCGGTTACCTGGCAGTTGTGATTTATTATCTGACAATTGCTTATCTGCCGGTAAGTTATCATCTGCCGGCAGTGATCCTTGGTGTACTGGTAATGATGTGCATTTTTGTATTTACGTATCCAAAATATCAGAATAAACAGATCATGACTGCATTTTTCGGTATGGTTTATGTGGGTGTGATGCTGTCTTATATCTATCAGACCCGCGTGCTGCCGGGTGGAGCTTTTCTGGTATGGCTGATCTTTTTATGTTCCTGGGGATGTGATACCTGCGCATACTGTGTGGGTGTACTGATCGGAAAACATAAGATGGCACCGGTATTAAGCCCCAAAAAATCTATCGAGGGAGCTGTCGGAGGTGTTCTCGGTGCTGCACTTCTGGGAGCGATTTATGCGGCAGCGACGGGCGCTTATAACCCGAATCCGGCTCATACACCTCTGATTTACGCGATCATCTGTGGTGTGGGAGCACTGGTATCTATGGTGGGAGATCTGGCTGCTTCTGCGATTAAGAGACAGGAAAATATCAAAGATTATGGAACCTTGATCCCCGGTCATGGCGGTATTCTGGACCGGTTTGACAGTGTGATCTTTACTGCACCGGTTATTTACGCACTGGCGATTACTCTGATGTAAAATGATGCATAGGACGTGGAGGAGAGAACATACTATGGAAAAAATAATTGCAATTTTAGGGTCGACTGGTTCTATCGGAACGCAGACTCTGGAAGTAGTAAGAGAAAATCAGGATATCCGGGTGGCCGGTTTGAGTGCAGGAAGCAATATCACTCTGCTGGAAAAACAGATCAGGGAATTTCATCCGTCTCTGGCAGCAGTCTGGGACGAAGAGCAGGCGAAGATCCTGGCAGGAAAAGTTCGCGATCTGGATGTAAAAGTCGTCAGCGGCATGGATGGGCTGTTGCAACTGGCACAGATGGAAGAAAGTCAGATCCTGGTCACGGCGATCGTAGGAATGATCGGGATCCGCCCGACTATCGCGGCCATTCAGGCGGGAAAAGATATTGCACTTGCCAATAAAGAGACACTGGTAACGGCAGGGCATCTGATCATGCCGATGGCAAAAGAAAAAGGAGTACAGATCCTTCCGGTGGACAGTGAACACAGTGCAATTTTTCAGGCGATTCACGGAGAGGATAAGAGAGAGATTCATAAATTGCTGATCACAGCATCCGGCGGACCATTCCGTGGAATGAAAGCATCAGATCTTGCACATGTAAAAGTGGAAGACGCACTGAAACATCCGAACTGGGCGATGGGACAGAAGATCACGATCGACTCGGCAACGCTTGTCAACAAAGGACTGGAAGTGATGGAGGCAAAGTGGCTCTTTGACGTGGATCTGGATCATATTCAGGTTGTGGTACAGCCAAAGAGCATCATTCATTCGATGGTAGAATTTGTCGATGGTGCGGTGATGGCACAGCTCGGTACACCGGACATGAAACTGCCGATCCAGTATGCACTGTATTATCCACACAGAAGGTATCTTCCGGGAGAACGGCTGGACTTTAAGACACTGACGGAGATTACGTTTGAGGAACCGGATATGGAGACGTTTCTGGGGTTGCCGATGGCGATGGAAGCATCACGTAGAGGTGGCAGTATGCCGACGGTTTTCAATGCGGCCAATGAGCGGGCAGTTGCAAAATTCCTGCATGGACAGATCGGATTTCTGGATATTTACCGAAGCATCCGGGAGGCCATGGATCGTCACCAGGTGATCGAACATCCGTGTCTGGAAGAAATTCTGGAAACTGAAGCAAAAACCTATGAATGGATGGAAAGCAGGTGGAGTGTTTGAGTAGTATAATCGCTGTTCTGATTCTTGGTATCGTAATTATCGTACATGAGTTCGGACATTTTTTACTGGCAAAGACGAATGGCATCGTGGTGGAAGAATTTTCTGTGGGAATGGGACCAAGGATACTGTCAACGCAGCGGGGAACGACGAGGTATTCACTGAAACTGGTTCCTTTTGGCGGTTCCTGTATGATGCGGGGGGAAGATGGAGAAGATAACGGAGAAGGGACATTTAACAGCAAATCTGTCTGGAGACGTTTTTCCGTCATTGCCGCAGGACCGATTTTTAATTTTATTCTTGCATTTTTCGGTGCAATGATTATTATAGGTATTATCGGATATGATCCTCCGGTTATCACACAGGTAAAAGAAGGAACACCGGAAGAAGCTGCAGGGCTGAAAGAAGGCGATCTGATCACTTCCTTTGATGGGAAGAAGATTTATCTGGGAAGAGAGCTGTATTCTTATCTGACACTGGAAGGGTTGGAAGATAAAGATATCACAGTTGTTGTAAAAAGAGATGGAAAAAAAGAAACACTGACATATCATCCTGCGACGGAAGAACGTTATATGTTGGGGTTCAGTTATAACCCGGATGAAAATCAGGCACAGATCCAGTCGGTAACGATCGGTGGTGCACTGGCCGATGCGGGTCTTCAGGCGGGCGATTACATCGCAGCGGTGGATGACAATGAGATTGCGTCCGGGGAAGCTTTGAGTCAGTATTTTGAAGATCATCCGCTGTCGGATCAGACGGTGACACTGACGTATCTGCGTGACGGACTGGACTATGATGTGGAGGTGACTCCTCAGGCGGTCAACTATGTGGAACAGGGATTTTCTTACAATCTCGGACGGGAAAAAACAAGTGCGCCGGGTGTGATCAAGTACAGTGCTTTGGAAGTGCGTTACTGGATCAACAGTACGCTGGAAGGCTTGAAACTTCTGATCAGCGGAAAGTTGGGAATGGACAGTCTGTCCGGTCCGGTGGGAGTGGTGAATGTGATCGGAGATGCTTATAAGGAAAGCAAAAGTGAGGGCACACTGATGACCTGGCTTACGATGATCAATATGATGATTCTGATTTCCGCGAATCTGGGAGTTGCCAATCTGCTCCCGCTTCCGGCACTGGATGGTGGCCGACTGGTATTTTTACTGATTGAGGCAGTGAGAGGAAAACCGGTGAACCGGGAGGCGGAAGGTATGGTACATTTTGCAGGACTGCTTTTGCTGATGGGACTGCTTGTGTTTGTTACGTTTAAGGACATAAGGGGACTGTTCTGAGAACAGCGGTGTGGAACTGTAATGGAGTATGATGAAATGACATGAAAAAAAAGGACAAAATCAGAAAAATCATTGTATATAGTCTGGCGGTTCTCTTTCTTTTGGGAAGCATTCAGGTTCATGTGCCATCTGGCAATCCGCAGTGGATGTTATCGGAGAAGGAGACAGTACTCACTTCTTTTTCGGAAGATATGAAACTGGTAGATTGCAAGAAAGAGGAAAATGAAAACGGGCCTTTCAATGAGGAAAAAGAAGAAAACCGGCAGTCCCAGGACGGTGAACGGTTGCTGTATTATCTGGCACTGGGCGAGTTTCTGATGTTTCTCGGGACTCTGCTTTCAGGGACTGGACAGATTGAGAAGTTCAGCAGGAAGTATCTGGAGCGGATGGTGTATGTGATCCGTTATATGCAGGATATGGACGGTCGAAAAAAGCATCATTTCTGTTATGAATAAAGAGATATATTTTTATAATAGAAAGGATGTTTATTAAAAATGGAAACGTATAAATTCTTACTGGATCTCTGCCTGATCCTGTTATCAACAAAAGTCCTGGGGCTTCTGACCAGAAAATTCAGTATGCCACAGGTTGTAGGTGCACTGCTTGCCGGAGTTATTCTCGGCCCTGGTATTCTCGGAATTATTACACCGACTGACTTTATTAGCGATACAGCGGAAGTTGGCGTAATCGTCCTGATGTTCTGTGCCGGTATGGAGACGGATGTACAGGAACTGAAAAAAAGCGGCAAATCCGCACTGATCATTGCATTGATCGGTGTACTGGTACCTCTGGTTGGTGGCTATGCCGTAGCAGCGTTCTTTAACCGTCCGGGTATGCTCGAATCAGATGCATCCTGCAGTCTGTTTTTACAGAATGTATTTATCGGTGTGATCCTGACAGCAACTTCCGTAAGTATCACAGTTGAGACACTGAAAGAACTTGGAAAATTAAAAACCCGTTCCGGTAACGCGATTCTTGGTGCGGCAGTTATCGATGATATTCTTGGTATCATTGCACTGACACTGATCACCAGTATGGCAGATGAATCAGTTAAGATTTCAATTGTGTTACTGAAGATTATTGGTTTCTTTATCTTTGTTGCTGTGGCAGGATTTATTTTCTATAAGTTCTTCAGCAAATGGAGTGCGGGGGAAGGTACAGGTCTGCAGAGACATGTAATCGTATCCTTTGTATTCTGTCTGTTTATGTCCTATGCGGCAGAACAGTTTTTTGGCGTTGCCGATATCACTGGAGCTTATTTTGCAGGTCTGATTATCTCTATGACCCAGAGAGAGCCGTATATTGCATCCAGATTTGACGTGCTTTCTTATACATATCTTTCACCGATCTTTTTTGCAAGCATCGGTCTGAAGGTAAGTCTTCCGGAAATGAATGGTACGATCGTTGCATTTGCGGTTGTGCTTACCATTGTCGCTATCCTGACCAAAGTAGTCGGATGTGGTCTGGGTGCAAAGCTCTGTCACTATAAGAATTATCAGGCGATTCGTATCGGTGTGGGTATGATCTCCCGAGGTGAGGTTGCGCTGATCGTGGCAAGTAAGGGAGAGAGCCTGGGAATGATGTCGACGGCAGTTATGGGACCGGTTGTTATCGTGGTTATCCTGACGACCATTATTGCGCCGATTCTGCTGAAACCGGTATTCAAACGGGGACCGGAGACAACACCGGATCCGAATGTGGATATGTCTAAGAATTATGAGGCGATTAATAAGTTCAGGGAAGGTAAATAAAAGATTAGTTGAGAACTCCTGAAAAGGACGATGTGCAAGGCGGACGAAACCGGGGGACTCACATAGAAAAACAGACACCAGCTGGTAACGCACAGCTGAGCTAGTCACCAACTACGACTAGATTCACGATGGTCGGCTGACCATCGCGAAAGTCTACGTAGGTGCCGGATCTCATCTGTGCTAAGGGCACCAGCAGAAGGGTGTCTGTTTTTCTATGTGAGTCCCCCGGTTTCTGTGCATCGCGCAGAGGATATATGGTAGTTGGATATTGGAGATAAAAGATAAGAGATAAGAGGTTATTTTTTGTGGGAGAAGGTCAAAGAAAATCAGAGAGATATCGTGCGAATTTATGTGATCGGCATAAATTTTTTGCATTGCGCAGTGTGTTGCTGGGCACGGGGAACGTTAGCCAAAATGCCGGCTGGGTTGAGAAAGAAGATGATAGAAATTGACAGTGAAATACTGAGGCTTTATAATATAAATAAAGAGAAATGATATATCATTTAAGATGAAAGGATATAAGCGTGGAGAAAGAGTTATTGTATAAGAAAATCTATGATGATTTGCTGGAGGCTATTGAAAAAGGGATATATTCGCCAGGTTCGAAGCTTCCTTCCGAAAAGGAATTGATGGAACAGTATAATGTGAGCAGAATCACCAGTAAAAAGGCTCTGGAAATGCTGGCTGACCGGAATATTATTGTCAGGATGCCAGGAAAGGGTTCGTTTGTACTGGAAGAAAATGAGCAGGACAGAGAGAATCTTCCGGCGGTGTCGCAGACTGTGGAACCGGTAAGAAAAGGGAAAATGCTGGGTGTTATTCTGGATTTTTTCAGTGGTTTCTTCGGGTGTGAGCTGATAGCAGGGATTGAGCATGAGTGTTGGTCTAAAAATTATCATATGATCCTGAAGTGTACCTACGGAAATGTGGAGGCAGAGAGCAGAGCGATTGACGAACTGATGGAACTTGGTGTTGACGGGATTATTCTGATGTGCGTGCAGGGGGAAAATTACAGTACAAGGATTGTGAAGCTTGCACTGGATAAATTTCCGGTAATACTGGTCGACCGGGCGCTTAAAGGACTTCCGATTCCCTGTATTGGCACAGATAATTACAGGGCAGCCCAGGATCTGGTGAATATCTTGCTGGAAGAAGGACATGAAAAGATTTGTTTTGTATCACAGGCTCCGCTGGAGACATCTTCTGTGGAGGAACGGTTTAATGGGTACAGGGATACCATGCTCGAACACAAGATCCTGACGAATGAAGATCTGTGGATGACCGACCTGGACAGTCTGGTTGAAAATATCGAAGAAACCAGGGAAAAAGAAAAAAAGGTAATGGAAGCGATTGAAAACTATGTGGAAAATCATCCGCAGGTGACCGCCTTTTTTACGGTTGATCTGCAGACAGGTGTACTGGTGTATAGAGTATTGCAGAAAAAGAATCTCAGGAAAGAGATTGTCTTTTTTGATGGTGTGGAAGAGGGATATGAGTTTCACACGTATTGCACGCACGTTATGCAGGGGCAGTACCTTATGGGGGCAATGGCGGTGAAAAATCTGTGTCGCCTAATCAAAGGAGGCGAAGTGGAATTACGGAAATATGTCCCGTACAGTATTATCAGAAAAGATCCACAGATGTAAAAGAAACAGGTTATATTTGATATAACAGTTTTGAAAAAAGAATTGACATATTAATATATCAATAGTATGATATGGATGTACAAGGGTGTATGCAAAAATAAAATATAAGAAAAGGAGAAACTGTATGAAGTTAATGCATTCAGAGTGGCAGGACAGAGTAAAGCACTGGGTTCGTACATTGAGAGATGATTTTTATGAACCGTTGGGGGAAATTCGATGGGAAGCTTTTCGAACCATGGATCATCTATCTCCGGAAGAAGCATTACAGGGGCACTTTACGTCGGCAGAACCAGGCTTTATATGGGGGAAAACCTGGGAATACTGTTGGTTTAAAGGCACTGTGATCCTTCCTAAAGCAGCAGAAGGAAAGAGAATCGTGATGAACCTGGATGCCGGAGGAGAATCCACCGTATTTGTCAACGGAAAGGCATTCGGAAATTACCGTGCGGCATGGGTGGATGAACCACATCAGTTTATTGAAGATAACTGTCTGGCAGTCAGCGGAAAAGAAGGCGACACCTATGAGATCCTGATGGAAACATATGCAGGTCATTTTTATCCGGAGGCACCAACGGGGGGCTGCGCGACGGGACCGGTGTTGCCGGGGGCATATGCAGATCCGAAAAAAGAAGGGGCAAGATGTGTTCTGGGTACTTCCACTTTTGGGGTGTGGAACGAAGATGCATATCAGCTGTTTATGGATGTGGATACACTGGGACGTCTTCTGGAAACGATGGATTCCACAACACTGCGTGCTGCGAAAATTGCAAAAGCATTAGAGAAATTTACACTGATCGTGGATTTTGAACAGCCGCGGGAAGCACGGATCGCATCTTATAAAGAAGCGAGAGAAGCATTAAGACCGCTGATGGAAGCAAAGAACGGTTCTACGATGCCGGTATTCTATGCGATTGGTAATGCGCATCTGGACCTGGCATGGTTATGGCCGATGGAAGAGACACATCGGAAAACAGAGCGTACTTTTGCGGCACAGCTGCGTCTGATCGAGCAGTATCCGGAATATAAATATGTGCAGAGTCAGCCTGCAGCATATGAGATGTGCCGGAAGTATTATCCGGAGTTGTTTGAACGAATCAAAGAAGCGATCAAAGGTGGCCAGTGGATCGCTGATGGTGCCATGTGGGTAGAGCCGGATACCAATATGGCTAGCGGTGAGGCACTGATCCGTCAGCTGGTTCACGGAAAACGCTACTATAAAGAAGAGCTGGGAGTGGACAGTGAAGTATTATGGCTTCCGGATACTTTTGGATATACGGCAGCACTGCCACAGATTCTGAAAGGCTGTGGCGTGAATTATCTGGTAACACAGAAAATTTTCTGGTCTTATAACGAAGGAGAACAGTTCCCGTATCATTACTTCACCTGGCAGGGTATGGATGGCAGCGAGATTGATTCCTTCTTACCGACAAGCTATACCTACCGGACACATCCAAGTGAAGTAAATAAAATCTGGCAGAATCGTGTGCAGGTGCAGGATCTGGATGCTTTCCTGCTTCCGTTCGGATATGGAGATGGTGGCGGCGGTCCGGCAAGAGATTTTATCGAATCTGCAAAACGTCAGGAAGATCTGGAAGGCGGCGTAAAAGTAAAAATGGCAGGTCCGCTGGAATTCTTCCACGATATGGAAGCGCAGGGCGGCCCGGCAAATACTTATGTTGGAGAATTGTATTTCAGTGCCCACAGAGGAACATATACCTCTCAGGCGATGGTAAAACAGAACAACAGAAGATGCGAACTGGCACTGCGTGAGATGGAGATGTGGAGTACTCTGGCAATGAATAAAGGCATGGCCTATGATTTTTCCAAAGCAGATGCTTTATGGAAAGAACTTCTGTTACATCAGTTCCATGACATTCTTCCGGGTTCCAGTATTGCAAAAGTTTATGTGGATGCAGAAAAAGCGTTCCATGAGATTCTGGATGGTGTGGAAGAACTGCAGGCAGATGCACTGAGCGAACTGACCGATCAGAAAGAATCTCAGGCAGTGACCGTATTTAACTCTTTAAGTTTTCCGAGAAAGATGCTGGTAGAGCTGCCGGCTGTATTTGCAAACGGAGCGAAAACAGTGGATGGAACCGCTATACAGGTACAGAAGATCGGTGATACTGTGAAAGCTTCCGTAGAAGTACCGTCCTGTGGAGCAGTTTCTCTGATTCCGGCAGAAGGTCAGGTGGAAGAAAAGGCAGTTGCAGTAGAAACATGTGATGGTGGATTTACCATGGAAAACAGCCAGGTAAAAGCAGTCATAAACGAAAAAGGCGAGGTGATTTCTTTCGTACTGAAAGAGTCCGGAAGAGAGTTCGCAGCAGATGCCATGAACCGCTTCCATCTGTACAAAGATGTACCACGTTTGTTTGATGCATGGGATATTGATTCCAATTATATCGATCAGGAAATCGAGGCGGCAAAAAATGTTGCGGTTTCCATGGAAGCAGATGGTCTGGAAGGCGTGCTGAAAGTAACCGGAGAGATCAGCAATTCCACCTTTACACAGTATATCCGTCTGGCGGCAGACAGCCGAAGAATCGAGTTTGAGACAGAGATTGACTGGAAAGAAATGCATCGTCTGCTAAAGGCAGGATTCCCGGTAAATGTTTATGCGGAAAATGGTATCAATGAGATGCAGTTCGGATTCGTGGAACATCCGACACATCGTTCCAGAGCCTATGATAAAGACCGGTTTGAAGTATGCAATCACCGTTACAGTGCACTTGCTGACGGCGCACATGGTGCAGCGGTGTTGAATGACTGTAAATACGGAATCAGTATGAATGGAAATGCTCTGGAGCTGACACTGCTTCGTGCAGGTACCTGCCCGGAAATGTGTGCGGATAACAGAGTTCATCACTTCACCTATGCATTTACCGCATGGGAGGGAAGTTTTGCAGAGAGTGATGTGGTAAGACAGGGGTACGAACTGAATGTAAAACCGGTAGTTGCCGGCGGTGCAGTACCAACGTTCAGTGCACTCACCATTGATAAAGAGAATGTTATTCTGGATACCATGAAACCGGCAGAAGACGGAAGTGGAGATATTATTCTTCGTCTGTATGAATCCAAGAAGGCTGCGGTTTTGGCAACAGTTACTTTATCGGATCTGTTACAGGGAGAGAAGGTTTATCTTTGCGATATGTTGGAGAACTGTAAGGAAGAGATTTCGGTGGAAAACGGAGAGATTTCGTTGAACTTCCGGGCGTTTGAGGTTAAGACGGTTCGGATTAAGAAGTAAAATAATAGTGTTCTGAAGGGGACGAACCCGCAGGACGCACATAGAAAAACAGACACCCGCTGGTAACGCACAGCTGAGCTAGTCACCAACTACGACTAGATTCACGATGGTCG
>ENA-ORTN01002018-ORTN01002018.1-human-gut-metagenome-genome-assembly--contig:-NODE-2018-length-17856-cov-6.667041_pt1 | contig 17856 bp, 16 predicted proteins | sample MGYA00242070_ERZ509189 | MGnify/ENA primary metagenome ERZ509189 (study PRJEB26280, sample SAMEA2338821) | human gut metagenome | biome: human gut; feature: human-associated habitat; material: faeces...
GAAAATGTTAAGATTTTCATAATCCACGCTTCAGAAAACATATTGAGCACCTCCTTTGGTCTCTCCAAATACTCATTAATATCCAGACGTACTGATTCCAAGTCAGGAAATATCTCTATCAACTGCTCTATCTCCTCCGGTGTCTCGGCTACAAATAGCGACAGATACTTTAAGCGGTCAAGCTTCATCTTCTCGGTTACCTGCTTTTCACTGTACTGCGTTCTGTCATAATCGTATTCCGTCACCTCGGTACGCCCTTTTCTAATATCAGAATATCGGTATTTCTTAAATGTGTCAAGGCTTACCAGTACAAAATCCTGCAAAAGATTTATCTTAATTCCAGTATTAAACTTTGTTTTGCCGACATGAAAATATAATGCCTCATCAATCTCGCTGATAAGGCTGCTGCTACTGTTCTCAAACAGAATAATAGTATGAACTGGTCGCATATCCTTATACGAAGGTTTTGACGAGCCATTCATCGAACTCCTAAGGCTCCCAGCACCTCCTATCTCACGGTTTCCAGTAATCATCTTATACTGGCGCAGCACAAGGTCTGCTGAGTAACACGATATTCTCTCTGCCTGAAAATCATAAGAAATCTTCTGAATCTCAATATTAGCGATACTTCCATCAGACATCATCACAACCATATCCATAATAATCATCACACCAAGGAACTGTGAATCCTCATTAGGAAATACTTCAAGAACAGTAACCTTCTGCCCCAGCAGACAACTCACCAGCTCTGAAAGTCTGTCTCTTCTCTCAACCGGATTAAATATCTTCTTAAAGAATGGATCATATAATAACGGAAGTGACTTCCTTCCCTTTAGAAAATCCTCATATCTTCCAATCCATTCTTCATTACTCTTAAGATATCCATATGCACTCAGGCTCCATGAATCTCCTTTAATCTGACGCATGGCTGCATCATAATAATCCTTCTTCTCACTAAACTCCATAATACATTTACAACACCAGTGTTACTTCCTCCTCTTAATTAATAAACATGCACATTTATATATGTACAGTATCATATATATAGAGAAGTGTAAATATACTTGTCGTATTCTGTAGTCTTTGCGTCGTCATCTGTTGTTTTTTCGTCGTATCAGATTATCTCTTAATATCCAATCATAAATTCATATAAATCTTCCAATGCTTCCTGCAAATCAGCATTTTTCTCTCTGGAAATCAATTGTGACAACTGCATCATCTGCATATCCGTTGGTATACAACAAACATCATAAGCTTTGACAAAAGTGCTTCTTTTTTGGTTTTAGGATATTTCATGCAGTATTCTTCAATTATAATTCTTGAGTATTCATCCATTTGTATCCACCATTATCTTTCATATTATTTATTAAATAATACTTTAAATTTAAGCAAAACGCCAGCTAATAATCTGCCCATGCTAATAATACTTTAGATTATTATAAATGTTTATTTATATCTAATCATACTAATATGTGAAGTGAACAGTATCATTTTGCGAACAGAAGACATCTTGTTGCGGATAGACGATACGCTGGTGTGGTTGTATTAGTGGTTATTCGATAATTATAACCTTCAAAAATGTGTGGTAATTGTACAATTCGTTAAAATCGTACAACTTGTGCAAATGGATTATTATTGTTATAGTAATTCCCAAAGTAATTTATACATAGGTTGAAACGGCTAAAATTTGACAAACAAGAAATATCATTGAATGAATAAGCAGTATACTAAATACATAATGGTTATGTATACAACCATTATTCTGTTGTTTTTCAATATTTTATGAATTGATCTAATAATGGTTCGTGTGTTCAATATCGTTAATTAGTATAAAACATATTTTATCTTTTTATTTTAAATCTTTTAACATTATTTATAACATCTTCTATTGATTCAATTCTCCTTGAACTGCATTAATAATGTTTTTTACTGCATGGCCCTTAATATAATACATACGAACATTATCTCGAAATCTATCCAAGCCTACCTCTTTCTTTGCAACTTCAAATATTTTGTCAAACAAAGATCCAACTCTAGTAACTCCTCGTGCAGAATCATCATCTAATTCAATGACAACTTTATCTTGAAATTCTATTTTTTCTCCATCTATCCCTTTATTTATTTCAACAAGAATAAGCATTGGATTATATGTATATTTAATCCCCATCCTTTCTTCCATTTCAATAATAAAGTCGTCAAATAGAAATTTATCAAAATAATATGCTGTTTGATTCCTTCTGATGTAAAATATCGGTATATCGCTATAACAACACCATTTACCATAAGCATTAGGATGATACCTTCTTTCTATATTCACATCATTACCAAATATATTTTCACAATATCCTGGGACAAAAAAATCTATGAATTTCCCAGATTTTCTATCAAACATATCCATATAATTAATAATATAATCTCTTGCAGATGCTTGATTACCATCTGCTATTAATATCCCAACGGTTATAGTTTCAAAATCGTTTTTATTTAATATTTCTTGTGTAATTTGATCAAATGTCCTAACTGGATTCACTGTCAATCCTCCTCTCTGTATAACCAATTACTATAGTATGTACATCATAACTAAATCAGACTAATATGGCGTTTTATACACTCTTTTTTGCCATTTCATTCTGAATTTTTGTCAACATTTTATCGATTCTAATTAATTCTCTAGTATTCATTTTCCCAACTGAAGATATATTTTTCTTTATTAACTTTTGCATATCTATGCAATGCATAAGAAACACATTCCTTTCACTGTTAGAAAAACCATCATAAAATTGTCTATAATATTTGTCAAAAAGAGATACCTGTCTTAAGGGATATTGAATATCAGTTGTATTATTATCATGCAAATAATGATATGCCATGTCAAAATTTTCATATGCATATTTCGCATTATTATCATACATTGTCTTCTCTAACAAAAATCTTCCTTTTATAGTGTCAATTTGCCAAGAATCAGTCACATGCTTCTTTTTTCTGAATGATTCAGCATTATCTAAATATATCTGTGCCGCTTGATAATCGTGTACTTCCATTTTAGCAATAGCATACTGTAGCCAAAAGAATGGATTTTCCTTAAAATACTCCAACGATTTCGCAATTTCATATATTTTCGTAATTCTCTCACTGTATGATTTTTCTTTCCTGTTGAACAACATTCGAAGATTAGAATATGAAACTATCATCCTTAACATATGCTCATATCTGCTAATATGATTGTGTGCATTAAGAACTAAAATTATCTTGCTTACAATTAATTCTACATCATCGTTATAATCCATATTATGTAATATATATTCAGCAACAACAGATGATTTTAACTTAAGTCTGTTATTATCAAAATCAAGAAATTCATTAATTTGTACATTTTTTAATATACTAGCAGTCCTAGCCTGCTTTCCCAAAAGTAACACAATTTCATCTAATGTAACATTACAATCGATAATTTCACATATGAAACTTAAAAGGATTATTTCTTTAACATCTTGAGAGTTAAATAAAACTTCTAATAATTCTTTAATATCTTTTTGAGCCTTCTGTGAGTTTAACAAATCCAACATTATATTCTTATTTTTGTTCCGCATCCAGCGTTCCAAACTTATAAACACCTTTACGGATTACATTTCCATTCTTGTCAGTCTCCACAAAAGCGCCGTGTTTCTTCCCTTGTTTGAAAAATCCGTCATAGCGTACTCCGTTTTTATCTTCAAGCACACCTTTGCCGTCTTCCTTTCCTTTTACGAAATGGCCCTTATATTTGGTTCCGTCAGCCGTGCGCAAAGTGCCTTCACCGTCGGCCATGTTGTTTTTCCATTCACCTTCATAGTCATCGCCGTTCGCCCAGATATAGTGTCCTTTACCGCTGCGCTGGTTATTCACCCACTGCCCTTCATACACAGCACCGTTGGCCCATGTAAAGGTTCCGGTCCCATGCTGCTCGCCGTTCTTGAACTGCCCTACATACTTGTCGCCATTCTTGTGTACATAAATTCCCTGCCCGGTACGTTCACCGTTTACGTAGTCACCTTCGTAACGGTCACCGCTATTAAAGTAATAAATACCTTTACCATGCTGCACGTCATCCTTCCAGTCGCCCACATACTTGTCACCGTTGACATAGTAAAATGTCCCCTTTCCGTCACGTGCGTCATCTTTCCACTCGCCTTCATATTTTGACTGGTCGGGCCATACCATAACACCCTGTCCGTTTTTCTTGTCTTCTTTCCATTCGCCCTCATATTTGGCTCCTGCTTTCCAGGTATAAGTACCCTTTCCGCTACGTTTGTCCTGAAACCAGTTACCTATATAAACATCTCCGTTATAATAATACATAGTGCCTTCACCCTGCTGATAATCGGTAAACCACATACCCTCATACCGGTTGTTATTCATAAAATAATAGGTTCCGCTGCCGTGTTGCTGGTCCTGGAACCATTGCCCCACATACTTTTCTCCATCGTGAAACGTATATGTCCCGTTCCCCTCGCGTTTACCTTTTATATATTCCCCTTCGTAGGTATTTCCGTTCTTGTAGATTGTTTTTCCTTTACCGTTTGGTTTTCTGCCTTTCAGTTCTCCGGTATATTCGCCCCCGTCTTTAAAAGTATAATTCCCGATTTTTATCTGAGCGGTGGCCAATGTACTGACCGATGCCAAAAGCAATAATATATATACGTATTTCTTCATTGGTTCGTTACTTATAATAGATAAGATTTACGCCAAAGATACGATTTTCTATCTTTGGACATGATAGGTTATTACACTTTTTTACCCGCAATGACCTCTATTAAGTTTTCTTTGCAGAAATACTTTTGAGCCAATATGCGTATTTCTTCTCTGGTGATTCCCCGGATGGCATCCAGCGAACGGATAAAGAAGCGTTCGTCCAGCCCTGCCGTTTCTATATAAATCCAGGCATCAGACAAAGAAAAAGGTCCCTCGTACGACCGGCATAAATCGCCCAGCATATAGTTCTTCACCATTTCCAATTCTTCTTGAGGAACGAGATCATTACACAATTTGTCCATCTCCCGATAAACTTCTGTTATGATAGAATCCACATATTCATTGGCCGCCTCGGTACTGACAGTCAGTATTCCCGTTCCCGGATAGGACACAATGCCTGCGCCGATACCGTATGTATATCCCTTGTCTTCACGGATATTGGACATCAGACGGCTTCCGAAATACCCTCCGAACAAAGTGACCATGACACGTGCCTTCAAAAAGTCCGGATGATGACGGTCCATTACGAAACATCCCATTTTCAAGGAACTTTGAAGTGCATCCTCACGTTCTATAAAGATACGCTTTTCTTTGGTGGTAACCGGAGGAACAAGCGTTGTCTTTGCTTTTTCCGTCACTTCCCCCCATTGTCCACTTCCCAAGTTATCTTCTATACAACGGATAATTTCCGATGTGACCTTTCCCGAAATATATACCGAACAATTGCCCGAATGATAATATTTCCGATAAAACGAACGGAGCACCTCCGGGGTAATCCGGTCATAATCCTCCGCTACCGCATAGCGCCCGAAAGGATGCTCCGGACCGAACAAGGCTGTATTCAGCTGCTTTCGGGCAATCATTTCCACCCGGGTGCTGTTCACCAGGAATTGCTGTTTGTTCGTATCGGCCACCACGGAAAGTTCCTTTGCCGGAAACGTAGGAGCCTTTATCATCTCGGATATGACGGCCAGCGTGCGGGCAAAATATTTATTCAGAGAGTAAAGTGTTATGAATCCATAGTTCACGGAAGAAGATAACTCCAGCCAGGCTCCATAATAATCCAATCGCTCCGCAATCTGTGAAGACGTTAAATTCCCAGCTCCCTCACGCAGCATCCTGTTGGCAAACATAGCCTGCAACGGCTGTTCCTGATTCCATTGTCCGCCTCCTATCAGAAGATCAAAACGTACAACATCCTCGGTTCCCGCATGAATGATATTCAGAGGCATCCCATTCTTCATCGTCCTCCTGTCGGGACGGGTTATACTGAATTCGCTTAGTTGGCGGATTGGCGGTGGGGTGGTTCTGTCCAGCATTTACTTCCCCTCCCTCTGTTTTAAAAATGCTTCGGCACGTGCCAGATCCTGAGGCGTATCAATGCCTATTGTCTCCACTTCACTGATTCCCACCTTAATAGTATAACCATTTTCCAGCCAACGAAGCTGCTCCAACGATTCAGCCAGCTCCAGCGAAGATTGTGGAAGCGAAGTTATTTCTTTCAGTACATCGGCCCGATAAGCATACAGACCGATATGTTTATAGTAAGTATGCCCTTTCAGCCAGCCTTCCTTCTCCGCGTTACGTTGGAAAGGAATGACGGAACGGCTGAAATACAAAGCATTCATATTCTTACCGACTACTACTTTGGGAGAGTTTACATTTTCCAAGGCTTCAAGCCCGTCATCCGGGATGAAAGGTTTCACCAAAGTCGCAATCTGTGTGGCAGGATCTTCAAAGCAAGCTTTCACGGCTTCAAGCTGTGATTTTTGAATAAAAGGTTCATCACCCTGGATATTTACAACCACATCATATCCTCGTCCTACTTTGGTATACGCTTCATAGCAACGGTCTGTGCCGCTTTTATGGTGAACGGAGGTCATGACCACTTTTCCGCCAAAAGCTTTTACGGCGGATTCAATGCGTTCATCGTCCGTCGCTACGTATGCTTCATCCAATATACCGGCTACTTGTTCATAGACTCTCTGAATCACAGGCTTGCTTCCCAAGATGGCCAAAGGTTTGGCCGGAAAACGTGTTGAGGCATATCTCGCAGGAATAATTCCAATAAATTTCATGGTACCATTTCTTTTATATATTCATGCAAAAGTAACAAAAACATTTCATACATTTGCACCATTAATGCAATAAATGTTATGGACGAACACCATTGTTTGCTTTGTATGGGCTCTAATACCAACCGTTACGCGCAACTCTCGGTTGCACGGGAAGCATTGCGCACCACGTTTCCCGACATTCATTTCGGCGAGATGATGGAAACGGAAGCTGTTGGCAGCGGCTTTCACTCCCCTTTCAGCAATCAACTGGCAAAATTCAGCACTACGCTTTCACCCGATTCCGTTCGTGATTTGTTTAAAGAATTGGAACGACGCAGCGGACGGATTCCCGAAGACAAGGCTCAAGGGGTGGTAAAACTGGATATTGACTTGCTGGTCTTTGACAATAAGATATTGAAACCGGAAGATATGGAAAGAGAATATATCCGCCGTGGAATGTCTGTGCTCTTTTAGAGCTTATACCTTATTATATACTAATCATTATCACCTTGTGATACCCCGCCTCCATCCCCCCCCTATGGCAAACGATAGTGTTACTGAGAGGCCCAACCTGACAGGTGGGAAAACAGCTAAGTATTTTCATTGGCAGACCTAAGGCTTTCTACCAAGAAGGCTAAGGCTTTCCGGCCGTTCTATTTCTATCTCCATAGGCTTTGGAGTTATCTCCATAACCTTTGGAGTTATCTCCGCAGCCTTTGGAGTTAACTCCAAAGCCTATGGAGATAGAACACAACAGAAAGAAAAGCCTTAACCTGCCTCAAAAAAGAGATTAGCTTTCCTTGAAAAAAACATTTCATAAGAACAGAAAGCACATTTTTTTATCTCATCTGTTTGTTGTTTCCAATGATTCCTTATACATTTGCGTTTACTAACAATCCTGTTAAACAAAAATGATAATATGAAAGAAGAAACGAGCAATACAGAACAATCCATATTAAAAGCTGCTGAAAAAGAATTCCTTAAGAAAGGATTCTCCGGAAGCAAAACAACAGAAATAGCTAAGGAGGCTGGTGTAACCCATGCCATGCTGCATTATTATTTCCGTACAAAAGAGAATCTGTTCAACAAAGTATTTGAAGAAAAAGCCAAGCAACTGGCCGATACATTCCTTTCTCGTGTAGATGAATCATTGCCTTTTTTGGAGAAAATAAAATGTTTCATTGAAGCACACTTCGACCTTTTGACTGCTAATCCCGAACTACCTTTATTTATATACAGGGAGATTCTGACCAATGAATGCGGAAAAGAAATTTGCCGTAAAACCTTGTTCCCTAATTTCCGGTTAGCAATCAGTCTGCTCGACCGGTCACTGCAAGAGGAAATAAAGAAGGGCACAATACGCCCCGTCAAGGCGGAAGATTTAATGGTCAGCGCCATTTCACTCAATATCTTCGTCTTTGTGGCAAACCCACTGATACAATTGTTTGTAGAAGAAAAAGGTGAAGAATATCATCAATATATGGAACGCAGAAAACAAGAAAATGTAGAAATCATATTAAGCAGATTAAGAAAATGAAAAGGTTATTCATTCTCACAACCTTTCTTCTTGGCATCAGCCCCATTTGTTTGAATGCACAGGAACTCACGCTGGAAGAGTGTCAGCAGCAAGCCCAGGCGCATTATCCGCTGATTAAACGGTACGGACTGATTGAAAAGACGAAAGAATACAACATCTCTAACGCCGGCAAGGGTTATCTGCCACAGGTTTCATTGTCCGCTAAAGCCAGTTATCAATCGGATGTAACGGAAATACCCGTTGACCTACCCGGAATTGATATTCGCGGTATGCGCAAGGATCAATACCAGGCTATGCTGCAACTGGACCAAGTAGTATGGGACGGTGGTAACATCCGGGCACGGAAAGAGGTAACCCGTGCCACATCCGAAGTAGACAAACAGAAACTGGAAGTGGACATGTATGCCATCAACGAACGGGTAAACCAACTTTTTTTTGGCATCCTGTTATTGAAAGAGCAATTGAAGCAAAACCAGCTTATGCAGGAAGAATTACAAAGGAATTATGACAACGTTACAGCGTATGTAAAGAATGGTATTGCCAATCAAGCTGATTTGGATGCTGTAAAAGTGGAACAATTGAACAACATACAGCAACGTCATACTCTGGAAGCCACCTATCGTGCTTACGGCGAGATGTTGAAGATCATGATTAACCACCCTACTCCTTTAACCGAAAACACACTAAAGAAACCAGATGTAAATGCCTTATTATATAAAGGAGAAGCCTATTCTGCAGAATTCATCCGACGTCCGGAACTTAACTTGTTTGCGGCACAAAATCAGCAACTGGAGGCGCAACGTAAACAACTTACCGCCAAGAACCTCCCCCGATTAGACTTATTCGTGCAAGGCGCATACGGCAACCCGGGACTGAATATGCTGAAAAATGAATTTTCGGCCTATTACGTAGCAGGCGTACGCCTTTCCTGGAACTTCGGCAACCTATATACTCGTAAGAATGAATCTCGCCAATTAATACTGAATCAACAGGATGTGAACGTACAGAAAGAAACGTTCTTGTTTAACACTCATCTGGAAATCACTCAAAACAACAGTGAAATTAAGAAACTGACGGAACTGATGAAGAACGATGAGGAGATTATCACCCTACGTAACAACATAAAAAAATCAGCCCAAGCAAAAGTTGCCAACGGAACACTGACCGTTACAGAAATGCTACGTGAAGTAACAGCCGAGAACATTGCCAGGCAGAATAAGATTCTGCATGAAATTCAGTTATTATCAGCCATTTACGAATTAAAATATACAACAAACCAATATGAGAACAAATAAATATATCTTACTTGCCGCCACTCTGCTCGGTTTATCCTCTTGCGGAAACAAGAGAGGCGACTATGATGCATCAGGTACATTTGAAGCTACCGAAGTAATTGTATCCTCCGAAGCCAATGGCAAGATCATGCAATTCAATATAGAAGAAGGACAGTTATTAAAGGCCGATGAAGAAGTGGGGTGTATAGATACCTTACAACTCTATTTGAAAAAGATGCAGTTACTGGCCAGCGGTAAAGCGATAGCCAGCAAAAGCACGGACATCAATAAACAGATAGCTGCCACAAAAGAACAAATCGGCAAAGCCGAATATGAAAGAAAACGCACAGAAAACTTGCTGAAGGAAAATGCCGCCACCCAAAAACAAATAGATGATATTGACTCCCAGATTGCCGTTCTGAGAAAACAGTTGGAAGCACAGATCTCTACGCTTCAACGCAGCAATGCCAGTATCACAGAAGAAAGCTCGGCCTACGAAATACAAGTAGCCCAACTGGATGACCAGCTTCGCAAATGTCACATTACCAGTCCGATTTGCGGAATAGTACTGGCCAAATATACCGAAGCCGGGGAACTGGCCACGCAAGGAAAACCTTTATTTAAAGTGGCGGATGTGCAACATCTTTTTTTACGCGCTTATATCACCGCCAATCAATTATCTCAACTGAAATTAGGAGATAAAGTAAAAGTGTTTTCTGATTTAGGAGAAGATGACCGCCGGGAATACGAAGGGACAATCACCTGGATTTCAGACAAATCGGAATTCACCCCTAAAACAATCCAGACACGTGACGAACGCGCCAATCTGGTATACGCCACAAAAATAGCAGTAAAGAATGACGGATACATCAAGATAGGCATGTACGGAGAAATGAAGAAATAAATAAGACAATGGATTATATCGTTTCTGTCAAAGGAGTTAGTAAAAGTTACGGTGAAGTTCAAGCCCTGAAAGATGTATGCTTTGAGGTGAAACCGGGAGAAATCTTCGGGCTTATCGGACCGGACGGTGCAGGAAAGACTACTCTTTTCCGCATTCTCACCACATTGGTGCTAGCCGATGAAGGGAAAGCGGAAGTCTGCGGGCAGGATGTGGTGAAGAATTACAAAGAGATACGCCGGCAGGCAGGATATATGCCGGGACGTTTTTCCTTATACCAGGATTTGTCCGTAGAAGAGAATCTCACTTTCTTTGCCACGCTTTTCAATACCACTATCCGGGAGAACTACGCATTGGTAAAGGATATCTACCAACAAATAGAACCTTTCAAACACCGGCGTGCCGGAAAACTATCCGGCGGCATGAAACAAAAACTGGCTCTGAGTTGTGCACTGATTCACAGGCCTTCCATTCTGTTCTTGGACGAACCTACCACCGGTGTGGACCCTGTATCCAGAAAGGAGTTCTGGGACATGCTGCTGAAATTGAAACAAGAAGGTCTTACCATCATTGCGGCAACGCCTTACCTGAACGAGATGAAATGCTGTGACCGTATTGCATTTATTCGTGAAGGAAAGATTCAAGGCATTGACACTCCGGACCGTATTCTTCAACAGTTCAGTTCGATCCTTTCTCCTGAAGGGCTGTCTTTTAATGAACCGCAAGTCACCGGACGATACGCCATAGAGGTAGAAGGCTTGACCAAACAATTCGGCAACTTCACTGCAGTGGACCATATCTCATTCAAAGTGAAACAGGGAGAGATTTTTGGTTTCCTAGGTGCTAATGGCGCCGGAAAAACAACAGCCATGCGCATGTTATGCGGTTTATCACAACCTACCGGGGGAAAAGGTACAGTAGCGGGCTTTGACATAGCCACGCAATACGAGCAGGTTAAAAAGAAGATCGGATATATGAGCCAGAAGTTCTCACTGTATGAAGATTTAAAAGTATGGGAGAACATCCGGCTATATGCAGGGATTTATGGAATGAGCGACAAGGAGATCGCTGAGAAAACAAACAAGGTGCTGGAACAATTAGGACTCTTGAATGAGAAAAACACATTGGTCCGGTCACTTCCCTTGGGATGGAAACAAAAGCTGGCTTTCTCGGTAGCTATTTTCCATGAGCCGAAGATCGTTTTTCTGGATGAACCGACAGGAGGGGTAGACCCTGCCACACGCCGTCAGTTCTGGGAATTGATTTATCAGGCGGCAGAACGGGGAATCACCGTCTTCGTTACCACCCACTATATGGATGAAGCGGAATACTGTAATCGGATTTCAATGATGGTGGATGGAAAAATCGAAGCACTGGACACCCCACAACGGTTAAAAGAACGGTTTCATGCCCAAGATATGGATGAAGTATTCAGACAGTTGGCACGCAAGGCTGTAAGAAGTTGAAAAAAAGATAAAGAAAAAAGAGAATGAAGCAATTTATATCATTCGTGCGAAAAGAATTCTATCACATTTTCCGGGACCGCCGGACGATGCTGATATTACTAGGTATGCCTGTCGTACAAATTATTCTTTTCGGTTTTGCCATCACCACCGAAGTAAAGAATGTAAAAGTAGCTGTGCTGGATTTCTCAAAAGATGTATCCACCCGGCAAATCATCGACAAACTGGATGCCAGTGACTATTTCAATGTCAACAAGATACTGTATGACAACAACGAGATAGAGGAAACACTCCGGAAAAGCAGTTCGGACCTGATCATTGTGTTTGAGGCTGGTTTCGATAACAATCTGCGGCATACCGGTAAAGCCCGAGTACAACTGATAGCCGATGCCACCGATCCCAACAATGCTACCATACTGACCTCTTACGCATCCAATATTATTGCAGATTATCAGCAAAGCCGGATCATACAACAACAATCACCCATACAGATTATCCCCCAAATAAAGTTATTGTACAATCCGGGTATGCAAAGTGCCTACAATTTTGTGCCGGGAGTAATGGGATTGATTTTAATGTTGATATGCGCCATGATGACTTCCATCTCTATTGTCCGTGAAAAAGAAACCGGTACGATGGAAGTATTGCTGGTATCTCCCGTACGTCCGCTATGGATGATTATAGCCAAAATGGTACCTTACTTTGTGCTGTCATGCGTCAATCTGGTTACAATTCTGTTGCTGTCTGTTTATGTATTACATGTTCCGGTAGCAGGCAGTCTTTTTTCGTTGGCTTTGCTCTCATGGATCTTCATCGTAGTATCTCTGCTGTTGGGATTATTGGTTTCCACTATCGCCCGTACCCAAGTGGAAGCCATGCTGTTTTCGGGAATGGTACTGATGATGCCTACCGTTCTACTTTCCGGCATGATATTCCCCATCGAGAATATGCCTCTTCCTTTACAGCTGATTTCAAATGTCATCCCTGCCAGATGGTATATTGTCGGAATCAAGAAAATCATGATTGAAGGATTGAGTATCAGTTATGCACAGGGAGAAATGGGTATACTTATGCTGATGGCTGTTGTCCTTTTAATCATCAGCCTAAAAAAGTTTAACAAACGATTAGAATAAGTTCCGGAAGATATGATAAAGTATTTATTAGAAAAAGAATTCAAGCAGTTACTGCGCAACCCGATGCTTCCGCGGATGCTACTCGTATTTCCCTGTATTATCCTGCTGGTGTTGCCTTGGGCCGCAAACTTCGAAATCAAAAATATGAATCTCAGCATAGTGGATAATGACCGCAGCCCCTATTCTACCCGATTAGTACAGAAAGTGGGAGCTTCCGAATATTTTCATCTGATAGATGTATCAAACAACTATCAGGAAGCAATGCAATGCATTGAAAAAGGAGATGCCGACCTCATTTTGGAAATCCCGCCACACTTTGAACGCGATTTGCTGAAAACCGGTGTAGCAAAAGTACTGGTTTCAGCCAACACCGTAAACGGAACGAAAGGAACTTTAGGAAGTTCCTACCTCAGTAATATAGTGAATGCCTATGCCACTGAAATCCGGATTTCCCATTCCGGCTCTATTTCTCCCTCCCCAGTGATAAAAATAGATACCCAAGGACGTTTCAACCCCTATCTGGATTATAAGGTATTTATGGTTCCGGCACTGATGGCGCAATTGTTGATGATGTTATGCGGCTTTCTGCCTGCTCTTAATATTGTGAGTGAAAAAGAATTCGGAACCATCGAACAAATCAATGTGACTCCTGTAAGCAAATTCACTTTCATTCTGGCCAAGCTGATTCCTTACTGGATAGCCGGCATACTGATCCTCACAATCGGTATCATTCTGGCATGGTTAGTTTATGGTCTGGTTCCGGCCGGTCATTTATGGCTGCTTTATTTCTTCGCATTGCTGTTCATTATCGTCATTTCGGGTATGGGACTGGTAGTTTCCAACTATTCCCGAACCATGCAGCAGGCCATGTTTGTCATGTTTTTCTTTGTGATTATCATCATGCTGATGAGCGGGTTGTTTACTCCCATCAACAGTATGCCCGAATGGGCACAAACCATAACCATTGCCAATCCTTTGAAGTACTTCATACAGGTAACACGTATGGTTTACCTGAAAGGAAGCGGATTCAGTGACCTGATTATGCAATTTATCGCCTTGTTCCTTATGGCCATCGCTTTGAACGGTTGGGCGGTATTCAGCTACAAAAAGAATTCATAACAGATAAATCGGAACATTTACTTGTTTATCATTGTTAATATCAGTAGCTTAGCAGCCTATTGCTAACCTGATTTTAATTATCTAAAAGAAAAAGTTATGAAATTCTTTATTGACACAGCTAATCTGGAACAAATTCGCGAAGCAAACGCATTGGGCGTACTGGACGGTGTAACTACTAATCCCTCTTTAATGGCTAAAGAAGGTATTAAGGGAGTTGAGAACCAACATAAGCATTACATCGAGATATGTAATATTGTGGATGGAGATGTCAGCGCCGAAGTCATTGCCACCAATTACGAAGGAATGATCAAAGAGGGTGAAGAACTGGCAGCCCTTAATCCACACATTGTAGTAAAAGTTCCTTGTATTGAGGACGGCATCAAAGCTATCAAATATTTCAGTAATAAAGGAATTCGCACTAATTGTACACTGGTTTTCTCTGCCGGACAGGCATTACTTGCGGCAAAGGCGGGGGCTACCTATGTATCTCCGTTTGTCGGCAGACTGGATGATATTTGCAATGACGGTGTAGGACTGGTTGCACAAATTGTAGAATTGTACCAAACTTATGACTACAAGACACAAGTTCTTGCCGCCTCCATCCGAAACACCTTACATATATTACAATGTGCGGAAGTGGGAGCAGATGTAGTAACCTGCCCGTTATCCGCCATTAAAGGCCTTCTAAACCATCCATTGACAGATATAGGATTAGAAAAGTTCCTGGCCGATTACAAAAAGGTTAACGGATAATAAAAAGCCTTCTCTCGCCATGAGGGAAGGCTTTTTACAACCATAACACAGAACTAATAATTTTCTGAATGTCGCTTATTATTAGCAAATAGTCGAATGGTGTTGTTTCATTCCAATTAAATTTATTCTTTTACTTTAAATAACATCAAGAATGATAAAAGGACATACCGACATAGACATCTGGAATACCGGCTTTTTCATTAACGCAGATTATTTTTCCGATGATTTCATTATTTATAATAATACGGGAAAAGATCTTACCCGCAAGACTCTTGCCCATCCTTTCTTTCACAACAATTCATATAAAACAACCTATACTTCATTTATACTGTGCCTTTCCGGAACTTCTGAAATAGAAATAGACTCCATCAACTATTCTACTAAAGAGAATACATTACTAATGATGGTGCCTAATCAAATAATTAAATATAATGAAATAAGCGAGGATTACAAAGCACATCTCATCATGATATCTAATAAATATTTTGATACCCGAGATAATTTTTATAAAATGATGTCTCTTTTAATTCCTCTAAAAAATCATCCATGTGTCAATTTGAATATCGCGGAAACAGATTTATTGAAAACATATCATGTATTGCTTTACAAAAAAATCAGTGAAGAAAATAATCTGTTTCGTGATTTTACCATACAATATCTGATACAAGCTACTTTCTACGAAGTATGCCAGCTCCTACTAAAGCATCTGGAAATAAAAAAGAAAAAACTGCCGCATAAAGAAGACATATTCAAACAGTTTTTAAAACTGGTAGAAACCCATCATTATAAAGAAAGAGACATTTCTTTTTATGCTGAGAAACTTTGTCTAACCCCTAAGTATTTATCTTCCATAATCCGGGATGTTAGCGGAGAACTGGCAGGAAACTGGATTGACAATTATGTAATTATTGAAGCAAAAGCCCTACTGATTTCTTCCAACCTTACCATTCAGGAGATTTGCTATAAACTGAATTTTTCTACTCCGTCCTCATTCACCCGTTTCTTTAAACGAATAACCGGTATGTCACCAAGAAAATTCAGAACACTAAAAGTTTTTCCCAACTTAATAGAATAAAAACATATAATATCTTGCCACCTGCCCTTATCTTCATGAATGAAGACAAGTACTTTTCCCACCTCGCCCGGTCTCTATTTGAACTTCAAATATCCTATGCGAGTATATTTTATTCCTTTGTTCTCATAAAGAGAAAGAACTTTAGCCGATTTTAAATACAAACTTTCATGGACATTGATTTTTTTTGTATAACAGCTCAACATATCCGGTGACATACTGGAAGCCGCCGCCTTTATAATGAAAGTATAACGGTTGCCATCAGCATCAGCGGCAAGCACACTCTGGTCCACATAATATCCGGTTGTTTTGTATATGTCCAGTTGTAACCTTATCCCTAAGACTTCTAAACGCAAGTCGGATAGTTTTTCTCCCGGCTGACCGATAAAACGACTGCCAGCCGGCAAATGATGTTTTCTGATAACCGTTTCATAATGCACAGTAGCAAAAGCCTTCGCTAACATTGCCAGCTTCTTATCCCTAGGATTTCGGGCCTCAAATTTGTGTGCCAGCCAAAGTACATAGTTAGGATCAATGTAATAAACCTCCGCTAATCTTTTTCCACGATATTTTCCAAATGCGACTATATCCTCGGATATTCCATAATAAGGTTCAAAAAAAGTATTGTCTTTTACTTTCAGCAGGACGTTACAGTTCTGCAAATACTGAAAAGCACGTTCTGCCGCATCATTAAAAGTGACAGCCAGCGATTGAATAAACAAAGGGGAATAAATATTGTCCGGAAATATACGCCATAATGCATAATATGATCGGTAAGGGGTAGAAACACTGATTGCATAATATCCCGCATCTTCTCTACGGCCTTTATTGAAGTTATCTATTTTTTGGAAAACTCTCTCGGCCATAACATTAGTTATCTGATACAGAGTTACATCTCTATCCATAATTACCTCCTATCTTCATAAGGTAAAGATTTTCTTTTTGTAAATATAGTATTTTCTTACGAAACAGCAAGGGTTTTCACTATTTTTACATAAATTATTTTCCACAACACCAAGTAGAGAAAGCACCTTTTATAAAAGGTATATCAATAAAAAAAGTCTGTTTGCTTTTCCTTGCAAACAGACTTTTTTATTGATAAATCTTTCAATTATTCAAATATATTATCCAAACCTCCGGTTTCTTCTACCGAAGTTTCATCTATTAAGGTATCTTTGCAAGGGTCAAAGTCATCAGGAATATTGAATTTCTCATCCTGAGAATATCCCAAGCTCTTGTCTTTATAGACTTTCTGCATATAAAGTCCCCAAATAGGAAGCGCCATAGCAGCCCCCTGCCCGTCTACCATCGTATCAAAATGAATATCACGTTCTTCACCGCCTACCCATACACCGGACACCAATGAGGGAGTGAATCCCATAAACCAACCGTCAGAGTTACGGTTGGTTGTACCTGTCTTCCCCCCCATATCAGCAGTAATGCCATACAGACGGCGTACACGTCCACCGGTACCCTCATTAACGACCGCACGCAACATAACCAGCATTTTGTAAGCACTGGTCTCACTAATCACCTCATCCATTTGCGGAGTGAAATTCGCTAATACATTACCTTCATTATCCTCAATACGGGTTACAAATACTGGTGCTGTACGGATACCTCGGTTTGCGAATGCTGAATAAGCGCTGACCATCTCCCCTACAGAAATTTCACAAGGTCCCAAACAGAGTGATACTACGGGGTCTATCTGTTTGTTCTGCACACCGAATGAATGAATCAGACGAACCAACTGATAAGGATTAAGTTTCCCCATCAAATAAGCCGTTACCCAATTATCCGAATTAGCCAATCCCCA
>ENA-ORTN01002022-ORTN01002022.1-human-gut-metagenome-genome-assembly--contig:-NODE-2022-length-17823-cov-4.031911_pt1 | contig 17823 bp, 16 predicted proteins | sample MGYA00242070_ERZ509189 | MGnify/ENA primary metagenome ERZ509189 (study PRJEB26280, sample SAMEA2338821) | human gut metagenome | biome: human gut; feature: human-associated habitat; material: faeces...
TTTAGTACAGAGATATGCAATAGCGTGGTCAATTAAGGTCAAGTAGTGGTCAACTTGGTTACAAGAGGACGGCAGAGACTTTGGAATTTATCAGAACCGTAGTTCTTGTAACTCAATCAAAACGCCGTATTTACGACATTTTCTAAAGATAATAATAATTTAATGCAAGATGCCTGAATACCCGTTCCGGGTTAGTCAAACATTCGGGGTTAACTCCAAGAGATAATCGGTCGATTTGTGGTCAACATACCTCCCTGTTCCGGCAGGGAGGTTTTTTATTTGCCGTTTTCCGGCGGTCCCGTCCGCCGGATTATTCGCCTTCTGCCGTTCTATTGTGATAGAATGATGAAATGTGCCATAAACCCTTGACAAATCCGTTCTAATGCAGTAGAATAATATCGTGATCACATTCTATTGCAATAGAAAGGAACTCAGCACCATGGAAATCAAACTGTTTGACTCTGAACTGAAAGTTATGGACATACTCTGGAAGGAGGGCGATACCTCCGCGAAAGTAATTGCGGAGAAGCTGAACGCGCAGGTCGGCTGGAGCAAGACCACCACCTACACAGTGATAAAGAAATGCATAGACAAGGGCGCGGCAGGCAGGACGGAGCCAGGCTTCATCTGCCGCGCGCTCATTACCCGGAAGGAAGTGCAGGAGGCGGAAACCAACGAACTCATCGACAAGATGTACGACGGCTCGTCGGATAAGCTGATAGCGGCTCTGCTCGGCTCAAAGCGGCTCACCGCCGGGGAGATACAGAGCCTGAAGAAGCTGGTGGAGGAGCTGAAATGACCACTCTGCTAAGCATGACCATCTCGGCGTCGGTAATTATCGCGGTCATCATCGTGATAAGGTCGCTGTTCATTCACAGGCTGCCGAAGCGGCTGTTCGTGATTCTATGGGCGGCTGCGGCGCTGAGAATGCTCGTTCCGTTCTCCGTTTCCTTCTGCATTCCACATGAAAACACACTGCCTGATAACGCCATCGTCCGCGGATTCACACCGCCGGACTCCCCAGGGGATTCCCCCGGGACAGGCGCCGCGCCGGACCGCGGACTTATCCCCGAGATCGTCTGGGCAGGCGGAGCAGTCATCTCACTGGGGATAGTGACCGCACTGCACCTCCGCAGCCGCCGGGAGCTTTCCACCGCCCTGCCGTTTGAGGATACCGGGATAAGCTCCCGGATAGCCGCGGAAGGGCTCCGCCGGAAAATCACCGTAAAGGTGAGCGACCGGGTGACCTCTCCGCTGACCTACGGCGTGGTGAATCCGGTGATAGTCCTCCCGAAAGGACTGCCCACGGACAGCGAGGAAATGCGGTTCGCGCTGGCTCACGAGCTGGTGCATATCCGCAGGTTTGACGTGCTTCTGAAGCTGGTATTCACCGCCGCTGCCTGCGTGCACTGGTTCAATCCACTGGCGTGGGCTATGCTTTCACTCGCCGGGAGGGATATCGAGCTTTCCTGCGACGAAGCGGTGCTGAAGCAGCTCGGCTGTGACCGCGCGGACTACGCGATGGCGCTCATCAGGCTCGAAGAAAGGCGCAGCATTCCCACCGGAGCCGCATTCGGAAGGAATGCCGTCCGAGAAAGGATAGAAGCTATCATGAAATTCAAGAAGACCACCCTCGCCGGAATAATCGTTTCCGCGTGCCTTATCGCAGGGACCACCACCGCATTCGCGGCAGTGAATTCCGACAGACCCACCCAGGAAGCCGTCCCTACCGCTGAGGAAAGCTCCGCCGATGTAACCACCCCCGACAGCGTTGACGAGGTAGACGTGGAGTGGTGGACATACGACGAATACAAGGCGTGGCTGGAGCAGGAAAAGCAGAACATCGCCGAGCTTGTAAAGCAGGGCGCGTCCGGCTGGACCCAGGACCGCGGTGACTTCACCTGGACCCAGGAGGTCGCAGACGAAACCATCGCGCTCTACGAAAAGACGCTTGAGGAAATCGAAAACGGCATGCGTATCTCAAAATCCGTGAACGGAAGCGACGATGTGATAATATCTGAATCCCCCGACGGCTCCGACATTCTGATGCAGGACAACGGCGGTCAGTACAGCACAGACGACGAGATATATCAGTACATCGTTGATGACGACAGTACAGTGACCCCCTCCGACGATTCCATATACAGGACCTTGGACAGCTTAACGGAAGAGGAGTTTTTCAGCAGGTACAGCGAGTACGGTCTGACCTACGAGAACGGCAGGCTGTATTACAACGGCGAGCCCGTGAAGTACTTCGACGACATTGCCGACATGTATTCCACCGACGACGGCGGCGTAACGGAGTTCGTAGCGTACCTTGACTCTGACGGCGTTGTGGTGCTCGACGCAGTACGCGAGGAAGCCACGGACGACAGCGCAGGCGAACTCACCGGCGTGAGAGTTCTCTCCGGAGAGGAACTCGAGCAGAAAAGCGCCGAACTGGACTTCTGACGGATAACACGCCAGCCCCTTCGCGGTAATGAGCCGCGGAGGGGCTTTCTGCGGTCCGCCGCGGATTCACGTCGCATACTGTGCGCGCAGCTCCGCCAGGATATCCTCCTCGGTCACGCCGGGGATTATCTGCGTGGGATTTCCGGAGCGCTCCCCTGCTGCGGACTGCGGCTTCTGTGCGGATTCCCCGACCGCCTTGCAGAGCGCGGAGCGCAGGTACGCCCTCATGTTGCGGATATCGCACTTCCGGGAGGATATGTAGTCCGCGACGTGGCACACCGTGTCGTAATCCACCCTGCTGAAAAGGGAAGAAACGCTTTCCGGACTGTCGTCCTGTCCGTCAGTCCCGTCGGAGATACCCTCGGCGACCACCTCCGCGGCCAGGTCCGCGAATCCCGCGCCGTACTTCGCAGAAAGCTCCGCGTGGCGTATCTGCGTGCGCGCCCTGTCCTGTTTGTTTTCCTCAGGTTTATTTTCTTTTGTTTTATTGTCTTTGGTTTTGTTCAAGGATTCCTTAAAACTTGTTTTTCGGTTTTCTTCAGGCTTGCTTTCAGGTTTTATGGGATCCTGTTTTTCGTTTTCCCCGGACTCACGGCGGACCTCCTCCGGCTTGCTTTCCACGGAGGAGAACAGCCCTTTCAGAATGCTCACGTCGTCAACTATCCGGAAGTACCTCTTTGCCGGCATTCCCATCACATTGCAGCATATAAGTCCTGCGGAGGTAAGGTTGCCGATACAGCGCTGCTGCTGACAGCGGGTCAGCGCCGTGGATTCCTCCAGGTCCTCCGCGGTGGAATAGAACCAGCCGCCCTCCCCGAGCATGTCGTGGCTCTCATACCACGCGTATTTCGCCAGCAGCGCGGAATAAACCACCGCCTCCTGTAATCCCAACGCGTGCGCCAGTCTCCTGTTCACGCTCAGCGTATTGTCCGGATTTATCAACTCAAATATCGCTTTCATACTGGTGTACCTCCCTGTTTTTTCACCAGTATACCTCTCATCAAACTGCAATTTACTGCAGGCGGGCACGCCCGCCGGCGAATACGGGGAAGCAAACCACAAAAAAAGCTGTCACCCGAACAATAGCGCGGCTCCAATAATTCCGTAAATTCGGGCACGCCCGACAGCGATTTGGGGAAAGGAACCACAAAACAAATACGTTTTCACCCGAACAATAGCGTGGCTCCTATAATTCCGCATATTATTGAAATCCCTCCGGCGGAGCCGGACGCCATGATTCCGAACTCCGCATTACGCATTCCGAAAAAAAAGCCGCCGGGGCGGAATAACTTCCGCCCCGGCACGCATGTATTTCACGTTCACTTCCTGAACGCCATCGAGATTATATCCTTGAATTTGAGCCTGCTGCCGTTGTGGAGTATTATCATCTCGTAAACTCTCGCAACGATAACTGCGACCAGGACAACGAATACCGCCAGGATAAGCACCGCCGCCAGCACCTGACCCATGGAGAGAGTACCCAGGAGTAGCGCCGAGGGAAGCGAGAATGGGGAGCTTACCGGGAAGTAGTAGGAGAACAGCTGCATGGAATTGCTGGAAGCCGCGCCGCTCTCGAAGCTCTCGGCGTTGAATATCACGGGGAAATACGCGAGGTAGAATCCCAGGACGCCGATCAGGGAATAGGGCTGCATTGCCTGGGCGAGGTCCTCCATTCTGCTGACGGAGGCTCCCACCAGGGCGGCGATGAGCGCATAGAACAGGAATCCCAGAATGAATATCACCAGGATAAGCACGAAGGTCAGCGGACTTATCGTACCGAAGCTGCCGGAAAGCGCCTGGGCTATCTCAGCGTCCTGCCCGGTCTGCGCCGCCGGATTCTCCATTATCCTCATGATGTCGCCGCCGATGCCGAAGGGCGCGGTTGCGGCAAAGGTAGCCGCTCCCAGTCCGGCAATGACCAGGAACTGCGCAATGGATACCAGGCACATCGCCAGCACCTTGCCGATGACCACCGCCAGGGGGCGCACCGAGGTAAGCAGAAGCTCCATGACCCGGGAGGTCTTTTCCGTTGCGATGGACTGCGCCACCGTCTGACCGTAGGCGAAGATGAATATGAACAGAACCAGCGAGAACACTATCGGCACAATGTAGTTTATCGCGGATTCCAGCACGCTCCACTCATCGGAGCCTGCCTGTATCTTGGAGGTGGAATAGTACCGCTGGGTCGCGGCGAAGTCCTCCGGCTTCACGCCGAGGTCGAGCATGTTGCGGTATTTCAGCAGCGTCACCATTACTCCGGAAACCGCGTCAATGGAATCCCCGTCAGTATCGGGGGAATAGAACGTTTTGACGCTGTATCCCGTCACAGTACCGTCACTTTGTTCGGCGGTCACCGTCACAAGCACCTGCCCGGATTCCGCGCCGGAAAGGCTGTCGATGGTCGCGGTGATATCCTCCGTGCGCTCCGGCAGGGGGAATCCCATCTGCTGAAGCCCGGCGAGGTCGTCATCTGTGAGCGCCCCGGTGCTGTCTGCCACATATACCTTTGAGATGCAGATATCCGTGGAATCGCTGCCGTCCCCGGAGATATCCTCCCCGGCGCCGGCGAGCTTCGGGATCACGTTCAGACCGGCGGTGATGAGCACCGTTATCAGCGCGAGGATAACAGTCCCCACGATGAAGGACTTGGTTTTCACGAACTGCACGAACGTGAATCCGAACACCTTTTTCCAGCCGCGTGTGTTGTTACTTTTCATCAGACTCACCAACCTTTTCTATGAATATCTCGTTGAGGGACGGCTCGCGCAGCTCGTACTTGATCAGCGGAATCCCCCGGGACATTATCTTCCCGAGCAGGGCGTGCGCCTGCTCCTCGCTCTGCACGTTATAGCTGGAGCCGTTGGGAGTTTCCTCCACGGCGGTCAGTCCGCATTCCTGCGCCAGGGCGGTGATATCCCCCTCGCACTTCACGGTGAGCTTCACCCTGCCGTAGCCCTTCTTTATCTCGTTGAGGTCGCCCTGGAGCACCGTCTTTCCCTTGTTGAGAATGACTATCCCCCGGCAGAATTCCTCAATAGTGGACATCTGGTGGCTGGACATGATGACGTACTTGTTCTTCTTTATCTCCTCCCGGATAACGCTCTTGAAAAGCTCCGCGTTCACCGGGTCAAGTCCGCTGAGCGGCTCGTCGAGTATCAGCAGCTCCGGGTCCGGGGCGAGGGCGGCGATGAGCTGTATCTTCTGCTGATTGCCCTTGGAGAGCTGCTCCGCGCGCATGTTGCGGTATTCCTGCACGCCCAGCCGCTCGAACCAGTAGTCCAGCGCCTTCACCGCCTGGGGCTTCTTCATTCCCTTGAGGGAGGTGAAATACAGCAGCTGGTCCATAATCTTGTATTTCGGGTAGAGTCCGCGCTCCTCCGCGAGGTAGCCTATGGATTCGTTCGCGGTGCAGAATCTCTTTCCGTGCCAGGTCACCGAGCCGCTGTCCGCGCTGAGCATTCCCAGGATTATGCGGATAGACGTGGTCTTTCCGGCGCCGTTTGTGCCCAGAAGTGCGAACACCCCCGGCTCCGTCATCTCGAAGCTTAGCCCGTCCACGGCTCTGTAGCTGCCGTAGGTCTTGACTATATTATCCACTTTAAGGGACATCAGAATCACGCTCCTTTTTAACTGTTTATATGTTGTATATACAGTATAATCTGTTTCCTCTGATTTGTCAAGGGGGGAAAGCGGATTTCCTGAAAAAATTTTCCGGCAGGGGATTTTTGCTGACTATTTCTATTACTCGGGAAATATCTTTATACAAATTTATGCCAAAAGGACCATTCAGGATATTGCAAAGTAAACGTTTTTATGCTATAATAAGCGCAAAGCACTTTCAGACTGCCGATAAAGGCACATCTGCGTCGTCAGTATCATTTCGGCAGGCACAAACACGATGTTTGTGCCGTTGCCCACAGCCCGACACGATGTCGGGCAACTAAGGGCAACGCGCACAAAGCCTAGTCGCTGTGTGGGTTCCTAGAATCCGAGGGCTTCTCACCATTCTGGAGGGAGATACTATAATACAATATTGGTGAAGCTGTGCCAACTGACACGCCGCTTCCTAATATCTGCACATTTTTTGGCAGTCAATGAATAACTTTTGAGCATTTCCATACCCAGCATACCAACATAAAATAAAAAGGAATACACACCCCAGGAGGTAAAAAACATGTTCTGTCCATACTGTGGGAGTCAGCTGAACGACGGCTCCATTTTCTGCTCCACCTGCGGAAGCAAACTAGACGACCTGCCCGGTCAGGATTCCCCCCAGGAGGTCACGGCTGCCCCCGGCGGAATGCCCATGGCAGGAAGCTCCGGAGATGAAATGCCCTCCATCGGCGGCGCGCAGGCTCCCTCCCCGGTGTCCCTCGGGAAATCCGTGAGTGACGCGGATTCCGGCGAGATGTCCGGTGTAACTCCGCCGCCCTTCCCGGGGACTAACTCCGGGAATCCCACCGCAGGCGCCCCGGATTTCACCGACTTCTCCGGCGTAACTCCGCCGCCTTTCCCGGAAACTAACTCCGGGAATCCTGCCGCAGGCGCTCCGGATTTCACCGACTTCTCCGGCGTAACTCCGCCGCCTTTCCCGGGGACGAATTCCGGGAATCCTGCCGGAATACCCGGGCAGTACGGCGCGCCGGCTGACGTAATGACCGAGATACCCCCGGAATTCGGACAGCCCCAGCCGGAAGTATCCGCAGTACGCCCGGTGAAGCGCAGCAAGCTTCCGCTGATCATCGTGCTGATAGTCCTCGGAGTGCTCATCGCAGGCGGCGCGCTTACATACGTCATCACCCTCAACAACGGCACCCTCTACCGAATCGGCGGCGTGCAGAAGATATACGACCTGACCCACCTGTGCGTGCAGCACCACTACCTTGACGCGGACTGCGAGAATCCCGAGCGCTGCGAGATTTGCGGCAGCGAAAAGGGCGAGGCGCTCGGTCATGACTGGGTGGAGGCGACCTGCACCACTCCGCGCACCTGCTCTGAATGCGGCAAGACGGAGGGAACCACCGCCCCCCACGACTGGACGGAAGCCACCTGCACCACCGCCCGGACCTGCTCCGTATGCGGCGCCACCGACGGCTCACCCCTCGGTCACACCACCGGTTTCGGTACCTGCACGCGCTGCGGCGAGAAGATCACCGACCTGGAAGATAAGTTCTACGATGTCCTGAACGCCGCCAGCGACGGCGACAGCTATTTCAGCATAGGCTACGACTACATGCTGGAATCTGACGGAAGCGCCATCTCCTATTATTCCTCGGCTCTCAGCGCCACCTACTACTTCTCCCTGGCGAAGGACAAATACTCCCAGGCGGCTGACCTGTGCGGCAGCTATCCGGAATTCGCAGAGCTGAAGCGCTGCCTGAACTCTATCGCGAACTACCTACCCACGGAATACCCGGACTACACCGTGGACAGCGTTTCCGACTACGTTGACGCAGTTATCGACGCGTCCTACGCCGCCCAGGACTACGCAGACGTCGCCCTGGAACTGCTCGACCTTCTTTAATTCCCCCACAACACGATTTTCTTTGATTAAGCGAGGTAATTGCTATGGTATGCGACAAATGCGGCGCCGAACTCAAAGATGACGCCCTCTTCTGCAACGTATGCGGCGCGAACACCGTCCTTGCGCAGCTTGCCGCCAAAAAAGCGGTAGACCCCAGGACTAACGCCGCCGCAAAAAAGCCCGTTCCCAGAACTCCCACCAGAACTGCCGGAAATGCCGCTCCGGCTGCCGCTCCTAAGCCTCCAGTGAATACTGCAAAGCCGGCGGCGAATGCCCCGAAGCCGGCGGTCAATACTGCGAAGCCGGTCGGGAATGCACCGAAGCCAGTCGGGAATGCACCGAAGCCGGTCGGGAATGCGCCGAAGCCAGTCGGGAATGCTCCGAAGCAGGCGGCGAATACTCCGAAGCCTGCAACGGGCGCGGCGAATCCTGCGGCACAGAAGCAGGCGGTAAATACGCAGAAACCGGCGGTGAATTCCGCGAAGCCTGCAAATCCCACCGCGCCTGCCGGGAATCCCTCAAGCGCCCCGGCGAACCCGGTGAAATCCCGTCCGAAGAAGCCCCCGTTGAATCCTCCGGCAGGAGCCGCCCACGGGCCTGCGGAGAATACTCCCCGGGCGGAGGAGCCGCAGGAGCCTGCCCCCACGATAATATTCACGGGACACCCCAGCGACCTGGTCATTCCGCGGCAGGAACTCCCGGAGGAACCCGAGAAATCCACCGCCGCCCCCCTGACCCACGAGGAGGAATCCATGCCGGAGGTCGGAATGGACACCGCCCAGCAGTACTACAGCTCCAAAGGCGGCGCAACGGGCAGGGCGCGGCTCTCTCCGGGGATAGACGACGCGATGATCACCGGAAACAAGCAGGAATCAAACCCTGCGATGGGTATCGACCCGGACCTCACCACGCGCACGGTGAAGCCGATACGCGTGATAAACTGGACTCCGCTGAAGGTCGTGCTGAAGATCCTGGCGATAATCCTCGCGGTGGCGGTCGCCGCCGGGGTCGTGATGTATTTCACGGGCATGCTCTATAAATTCGGCGTGATAGAGAAAGTATACAAAATGACCGGAATATGCATTCAGCACCACTACGAGCCTATCGACGACGACAACCAGCAATGCACCATCTGCAGAAAAATCACAGAACGTCCGCTTGACCTTACGTCCAATAGCGACACCTCTCCGGATAACACAAGCAATTGACCACAGCCACTTAAAAGCATAAAAAACGGGCGGATATGAAATCCGCCCTTCAGACTGTCGAAAAACCTAACAAATTTTGCGTAGCATACTGAAAGTTTTCGGTCCAAGCCTCTCATTCACGCCTTTAATTCGCTTCGCTCACGGCGTGAACGCTTCAAAAGGCTGGCGAGTCGAGGGCAGCGCCCTCGTCTGCCGTTAGGCACGCGCTGCGCGCTTAGCCTTGCAGACGGCGAAATCTCTACGATTCAAAAGCGCTAAAGGGGTGTGGGGGAAAACAAGAGTTTTCCCCCACTGTTTCTTTCAAATTCCCTGCCGTGTTGACTTTTTCGACAAGCTGAGGGCGGATTTTATATCCGCCCTTACGTTTTATTATAGGACCTGCCACGCCATTGTTCGGGTGACAGCGTATTACCTTGAAGGTTCCCTTCCCCGTATTCGCTGTCGGGCGTGCCCGACAAAGAAAGGAGGCCGTATTGCGATTACCGGGAAACTGGTTCAGGGTGTTCGTAATACGACCCCTCTCAAAGAGTGAGTCAAAGTAAAACCTTCTCTGTAAGCCCGAAGGAGTAAACGCGTTGAATCAGCAGCTTTACCTGATCGAAACGGTGAGCCGGAACGGGGGACCCGCAAGGTTTACCATAACGTATCACGCTAGGAACCGATCTCTGTGCGTTGCTTCGGACTGCATTCTTCCGGAATGCAGCGGCTTTGCCTGCGCAAAGAAACCTGCCTTCACCGGGGAACCTTACACTGCCCTGCGCCCTGACCCGTCTGCCGGACTTCGCAGAAAGGCTGTGATAGCTGACTCCGTGTGTACCCGGAAATCAGGCGCATGATATGCGAGATTCTGAAAGAACGCGCCGCCGCCCTGGAAGGCACCGCCGGTGGCACGCCGGAACTCCAGCCGTTCGCGGAATCACCCGTCAACGCTCCCGATAGCGGACTGCGAAACCTGTCACAGCTTTTATTCCTCTTTAATTTTACCCCATTTCACACAAAAAGTCAAGTGCTTTTGGCAAATTTCCCCGACAAATATGCGATTTTCGTCTACAAACCGACTGCCGCCGGGATTCCCGGAGCGCCCCGGGGTCAGAAGCTCACAAGTTCGCCCAGTATCGCGAGCAGATACCGCCCGAAAGTCATGCGCGGAACCTCCGCGGCGGCGACTATATCCGACCGGAAAACCTCCGTCCCGTCCAGCGTCACCAGGAACTCCCCCAGGAACTGCCCCTTCTCCACCGGAGCCTCCACCCCCTCCACGAAGGTGTAGCTGTATTTCACGCCGGAGGACCTCCCCTTCTTTATCACGCACTCCCCCAGGGCGCTCACCATCGGGCGCACCTCCGGGGATTCGCCGCGCGTCACCGGGACCGGCTTCAGCTCCCGGCTGTCCACCGTGGGAGTGTATTTCTCGAACCCCGTGAAGCCGTAGTCCAGCAGCTCCTCCGCCCGGTCGAACCGCGCCGGGTCCTCTCCGCAGCCCAGCACCACCGCCACCAGGCGCATTCCGCCGCGCTCCGCGCACACCGTAAGGCAGCCGGCGCCGTCCGTGGTCCCGGTCTTTCCGCCGAGTATCCCGTCGTAGGTACGCACCAGCTTGTTGGTATTCAGCAGCTGCGTGCCCCCTCCGCGCAGGTAGTCCAGCCACGTCAGCAGCCAGCCGCGGTAGTATTCCTTCTGCACAAGCTCCGCCGTCATCACCGCGATGTCCTCCGCCGTGGAGTAGTGCCCCTCCGCGTCGAATCCAACACAGCCGGTGAATTTAGTGCCCCTCAGCCCCATGGATTTCGCCCGGCGGTTCATCAGCTTCACGAACTGCGCCTCGCTGCCGGCGGTGTGCTCCGCCAGGGCTATGCAGGCGTCGTTGGCGGAGCTGACGATGACTGCCTCCAGAAGCTCCGCGGCGGTCATCTCCTCCCCCGGCTCCAGCCAGATGACCGAGCCCTCCGCCGAGGACGCGTAGGAGGACGCCGCCACCCTGTCCTCCAGCTTCAGCGTGCCGTCGTCAATGAAATCCGCCAGCACGAGCAGCGACATCACCTTCGTTATGGAAGCCATCGGGAGCTTCTCCGCCGCGTTGACGGAATACAGCACCTGCCCCGTTTCCGCCTCCATAAGCAGCGCGGCACGGGGCGCGGAATCCCCCTGCGCGGACTCCGCCGCGGATTCCGCGCACGCCCTCCCGGGCAGGAATATCATTGCCGCGCACAGCAGCGCACATACGGCGGAAAGCCGAAATCTCCTCAAACGCAAATAAACACCCCCATATATAATTCGGAATGCGTAATTCGGAATTATTGTATCGGCTACGCCGATGTATTTGAATAAAGTCCCACGAAGTGGGACACCGCAATTCCGCATTACGCATTACGCATTACGAATTGATCTATTCCATTGTATGTCCGGGAATAAAAAAAATTCCGGAAATGTGCGGATTGCCTATTGACAAATCCCGTGGAGTAGTGTATAATACAGTCAAACGAATGAACAGTTGTTCAAATGATACAGATAAAGGAGGGCTTCCGATGGAGAACGACGCACCGCACTGCGACTTCATGTGCGTGCACGCCGATACGGTGAGCAGGATAAATTCTGCAATGCCCGACGAGGACCAGCTTATAGACCTGTCGGAGCTTTTCAAGGTGTTCGGGGATTCCACCCGGATAAAGATACTGACGGCGCTGAGCCACGGCGAGCTTTGCGTGTGCGACCTGTCGAAGCTGGTGGGAATGACCTCATCGGCGGTGTCGCACCAGCTGAAGATACTGCGCAGCAGCAAGCTGGTGGCGTGCCGGCGCGACGGGAAAACGGTGTTCTATTCCCTCGCGGACGACCATGTGAATACGATACTCCGGCAGGGGCTGGAGCATATAAGCGAACCGGCAGGGAACTCCTGACGGAGAATGACGAGGTGCGATATGGATTTCTGGGACAGATTCGCCGGGGTGTACGACCTGGCGGAGAGCATAAACGGCAGCGTATACACTGAGATGTGCGACATAACACGCAGGCTGGTTCCGGCAGGCGCAAAGGTGCTGGACTGCGGCGCGGGCACCGGGGAGCTTTCCCTGGCGGCTTCCGACAATGCGGACAGCGTGCTCTGCACCGACCTGTCGAAGAACATGCTGAAGCAGGCGCAGCGCAAGGCAAAGGCGCTCGGAGCGGACAACATAGAGTTCGCCGCGCGGAACATATTCGACCTCCAGGACCCGGACGACACCTACGACGTGGTCATCGCCGGGAATGTGCTCCACCTGCTGACGAATCCGCAGGGAGCCGTGAAGGAGATGTACCGCGTGCTCAAGCCCGGCGGTAAGCTGCTGCTTCCCACCTTCACCAACAAGAACAGCACCAGGCTGCTCATCGGGATATACAAGAAGCTGGGATTCGCCCCGGCGGCGAACTATTCCCCGTCAGAATACAAGAAAATGCTTGAGGACTGCGGTCTGGGCAGGGTGCGCACAAAGCTTATCAAGGGACTTGTTCCCTGCTGCTACGCCGTTATCGAAAAGTGAACAAACCTCCCGAATACCGGCAGGCGATTATAAATGTACATGTGAAAGGACACAATACCATGAAAAAGACATTCAAGCTCGTTGACCTGGACTGTGCGCACTGCGCCGCCAAGATGGAGGAGGCTATCAAGAAGCTCCCCGGAGTGACAAACGCAAGCGTGAACTTTCTCCAGCAGAAGCTTACACTGGAGGCGGCTGACGACCAGTTCGACGCCGTGCTCAAGGCAGCCGTGAAGTGCTGCAAGGACGTCGAGCCGGACTGCACCATCAAAATCTGATAATCCCCGGAGGTAACAGCCATGAGTAAGAAGCAGAAGAAAATGCTGACGCGCATAATCATCGCGGCGGCAATATGGGTCGCCGGGTTCGTCCTGGAGCACACGCTCGACATGGACGGCGCCGGGCGCTTCAGCCTGTTGGGTATCGTCCACCTGGCGGTGTTCGCGGCGGCGTACCTCGTCATCGGCTGGGATATCCTCTGGAAAGCCATACGCAATATCTCCCACGGACAGGTGTTCGATGAGAACTTCCTGATGTCCATAGCCTCCATCGGCGCAATGGTCATCGGGGAATACGCCGAGGGCGGCGCAGTTATGATACTGTACCAGATCGGCGAGCTGTTCCAGTCCGTGGCGGTCGGCAAGACGCGCCGCTCCATCGCCGAAATGGTGGATATCAACCCGGAATACGCCAATGTCGAGCGTGACGGCAAAGTGTCCCAGGTGGACCCCAGCGATGTCAGCGCAGGCGAGATCGTGGTAGTGCGCCCCGGCGAGAGAGTTCCGCTGGACGGCGTGGTTATCGCAGGCTCCTCCGAGCTGAATACCGCCGCCCTCACCGGCGAGAGCGCACTCCGCCCCGTTGCCGAGGGCGACGACGTGATAAGCGGCTGCATAAACACCAACGGAATGCTCCGCGTGAAGGTGTCGCGCCCATATTCCGACTCCACCGTGGCGCGTATCCTGGAGCTGGTGGAGAACTCCAGCGAGAACAAGGCAAAGACCGAGAACTTCATCACGAAGTTCGCCAGGGTCTACACCCCCATCGTGGTATTCCTGGCGGTCGCCCTGGCACTGATCCCCGGGCTGATAACCTGCGCCCTGAACGGATTCACGGACCTCTCCTCCTGGATAGGCGAGGACGGCTGGGTATACCGCGCGCTGTCCTTCCTGGTAGTATCCTGCCCCTGCGCGCTGGTCATTTCGGTGCCGCTCTCCTATTTCGGCGGTATCGGCGGAGCCTCCAGGCACGGTATCATGATAAAGGGCGCGAACTACATGGAGGAACTCGCCAGGGCGCAGACCTTCGTTTTCGACAAGACCGGAACCCTCACAAAGGGCAGCTTTGCGGTGACTGAGATAGTCCCCGGGGGAATGTCCCGGGAGGAGCTTCTGGGAATCTGCGCGGCGGCGGAGAGCTACTCCACCCACCCGATAGCGCAGTCCATCATCGCCGAGGGCAAGAAGGCGTCCCTCACGGTGACCGCCTCCGACGCGGAGGAGATAGCCGGCTACGGAGTCCGGGCGCAGGTCGGCGGCAAGACCGCCCTCGTGGGCAACCACCGCCTGATGGAGCGCGAGAATATCCCCGTGCCTGCGGTGGATTCCGCCGGGACCGTGGTACACTGCGCGGTTGACGGGAAGTACGCCGGGTATATCGTGATATCCGACGAGATAAAGCCGGGAACTCCTGCGGCGCTGGCTGCGCTGAAGAAGCTGTGCAGCGCCAGGACGATAATGCTGACCGGCGACCGGAAGGCAGCAGCGGAGGCTGTCGCAAGGCAGGCAGGCATCGACGAATTCCACGCGGAGCTTCTGCCGGACGGCAAGGTTTCCCGGGTGGAGGAGCTGTACAAGGCAAAGCCGGAAGGCTCCACCCTGGTGTTCGTGGGCGATGGAATGAACGACGCGCCTGCCCTCGCCCGTGCCGATGTGGGAATCGCGATGGGCGCCATGGGAAGCGACGCGGCGATAGAGGCGGCGGACATAGTCCTGATGAACGACAACATCGAGAGCCTCCCCACCGCGGTGCGTATCTCCCGGAAGACCCACGCGATAGTAATGCAGAACATCGTGTTCGCCATCGGCGTGAAGGTGCTGATAATGATACTGACCGCCCTGGGCATAACGAACATGTGGGTCGCAGTATTCGGCGACGTGGGCGTGGCAGTCATCGCGATACTGAACGCAATGAGGACCCTCGGCACTCGCAAGAAGATATGAATACACAATGGGGAGCGGACGGGATCCGCTCCTCATGTCTTATTTCAGCGAATTTCCCCTGCAATACTGCGGCGGCTGTCACAATGCACAAAAAAGTTATAAAAACTTTGTGCAAAACACCGCCCTTGAAATGTAAACGTTTTATGTTATAATATAAGCAGGGCTGGAATACAGCCGGAATAGTAAATACACCGCCGCGTGCGGAACTATAAATGGAGGAATACCAATGAACTACGGACATTTCGACGAACTCAGCAAGGAGTATGTCATCACCCGTCCGGACACACCGTCCGCATGGGCAAACTACCTCGGCGACCCCGAGTACGGCGCTATCATTTCCAACAACGCCGGCGGCTACAGCTTCGTAAAGAGCGGCGCTAACGGACGTGTTATCCGCTACCGCTTCAACGGCGTTGCAAACGACACCCCCGGACGCTACGTTTACCTGCGCGATCAGGAGACCGGCGAGTACTGGTCCGCTTCCTGGGCGCCCGTATGCAAGCCCCTCGATGAATTCAAGAGCGAGTGCCGCCACGGTACCGCATACACCATCATCACCTCCGAGTACAAGGGCGTAAAGTCCGAGGTGACCTACTACGTTCCCCAGGGCGCTACATACGAGGTATGGGCGGCAAAGGTAACAAACACCTCCGACAAGCCCAGAAAGCTCGCTGTTACCGGCTACTGCGAGTTCGTGAACGACCCGAACTACGAACAGGATCAGGTAAATCTCCAGTATACCCTGTTCATCACACGCACCTACTTCAAGGGCAACTATATCCACCAGATGCAGAACGAGATCTACAACCCCAACAGCGGCAGATTCCTCGGTCTTGCAGCTGCAAAGGTGGACGCTTACTGCGGCGACCGCGATTCTTTCGTCGGCTCCTACAGAAGCTACGCTAACCCCAAGGGCATCGAGGAGGGTCTGAAGGGCGACCTCAACTACAACACCAACTCCTGCGGCGCGCTCGAGAGCGACATCGTCCTCCAGCCCGGCGAATCCAAGGAGCTGACCTACGTCCTCGGCGGTCAGAAGACCGAGGCAGAGATCACCGAGATCATCGCAAAGTACGAGAAGAGCGGCACCGTTGAAGCAGAGCTCGCAGCACTCAAGAAGTTCTGGCACAGCAAGCTGAACAACCTCCAGGTACACACCCCCGACGCAAACTTCAACAACATGGTCAACACCTGGAACGCATACAACTGCTTCATCACCTTCATCTGGTCCAGAGCGGCTTCCTTCCAGTACTGCGGTCTGCGTAACGGCTTCGGCTACCGCGACACCGTTCAGGATATCCAGGGCGTTATCCACCTCGCACCCGAGATGGCAAAGAAGCAGATCGAGTTCATGCTCTCCGCCCAGGTAACGAACGGCGCTGGTCTGCCCCTCGTTAAGTACGACCACAAGGCAGGTCAGGAGAACCACCCCGACGAGAACGACGAGAACTCCGTATACGCAAAGCAGACCGGTCACCCCAGCTACCGCGCAGACGACGCTCTGTGGCTGTTCCCGACCGTTTACAAGTACGTTTCCGAGAGCGGCGACTCCGCGTTCCTGGACGAGGAGATATTCTACGCTAACGACGGCGAGAAGGGCACTGTATACGACCACCTCAAGAGAGCCATCGACTTCTCCATGAACCACCTCGGAACCCACGGCATGCCCGCAGGTCTGCACGCAGACTGGAACGACTGCCTCCGCCTCGGCAAGCAGGGCGAGTCCACCTTCGTTGCATTCCAGCTGGTTTATGCAGTGAAGATCCTGCGCACCTACGCAGTCGAGAAGAACGACACCGAGTACATAAAGTACCTCGATGAGATCAAGGCAAAGCTCGACACTATCCTCTCCGCATGCTGGAACGAGGACAGATGGATCCGCGGCTACAAGGAGGACGGCACCGTTATCGGTCAGCGCACCGATCCCGAGGCTTCCATGTGGCTGAATCCGCAGAGCTGGTCGGTAATCTCCGGCTTCGCTACCAAGGAGCAGGGCGAGAAGGCCATGGACAGCGTTGAGCGCGAGCTGAACACTCCCTACGGCGCAATGGTAATGTATCCGCCCTATGTAAAGCACGGCTTCCCCGGAGCGCTCATGCAGTGCTTCAACAAGTGCACCAAGGAGAACGCAGGTATCTTCTCCCAGCCGCAGGGCTGGCTGATCCTGGCTGAATCCAAGCTGGGTCACGGCAACCGCGCGTACAAGTACTGGACCGAGGCAGCTCCGGCTACCTACAACGACAACGCAGAGCACAGAGTGCTCGAGCCGTACGTTTACGGTCAGTTCGTCGAGGGCAAGGACAGCCCGTTCGCAGGCCGCGCACACGTTCACTGGCTGACAGGTACCGCTTCCACCGTTATGGTAGGTACTACCGAGGGTATCCTGGGTCTGAATCCTGAAACAAAGGGTATCGTCATCGACCCGTCTATCCCCTCCGAGTGGAAGGAATACACCATGGACAAGACCTTCCGCGGCAAGAAGCTCCACGTCACCGTAAAGAACCCCAACGGCTCCGAGCACGGCGTGAAGTCCGTCACAGTAAACGGCGCTAAGATCGAGGGCAAGCTTATCCTCGACTCTATCCTCAAGCCCGAAAACGACATCATCATCGAACTCTAAGGTCGGGTAGCCCCGACAGGCATTCGGGGAAAGGAACCACTAAAGGGAAGCGTTTTCACCCGAGCCGGGTAGCCCCGGCAGGCATTCGGGGAAGCGAACCTCTAAAGGGAAGCGCTGTCACCCGAGCAATAGCGATCATACAATAATTATGGGCGGATTTAAAATCCGCCCATTTTTTTATACTGCGTTTCCGGGAATTACGGGAACACCACTCCCCATCGCAATTATCGGAGCCACGCCATTGCTCGGGTGACAGCGTATTTCTCTTGTGGCTTGCTTCCCC
>ENA-ORTN01002035-ORTN01002035.1-human-gut-metagenome-genome-assembly--contig:-NODE-2035-length-17722-cov-15.582272_pt1 | contig 17722 bp, 12 predicted proteins | sample MGYA00242070_ERZ509189 | MGnify/ENA primary metagenome ERZ509189 (study PRJEB26280, sample SAMEA2338821) | human gut metagenome | biome: human gut; feature: human-associated habitat; material: faeces...
TTGTGCATGATATGGCTGCCGCACCTGCTCCGTTGACAACAATCTTAACCTTTGATATGTCCTTGCCGTTCACCTCGAGAGCGTTCTTCAGTCCGGCGGCAGATATGATGGCCGTGCCGTGCTGGTCGTCGTGCATCACGGGGATGTCGAGCGTGCGCTTCAGTCGCTCTTCGATGTAGAAACATTCAGGAGCCTTTATGTCTTCAAGGTTGATGCCGCCGAACGTGGGGGCTATCTTCTCTACAGCCTCGCAGAACTTTTCGGGGTCTTTCTCGTCAACCTCAATGTCGAACACGTCGATGCCGCCATAAATCTTAAACAAGAGTCCCTTGCCCTCCATGACGGGCTTGCCGCTCATGGCTCCGATGTCGCCCAGACCGAGCACGGCGGTGCCGTTGCTTATCACGGCAACCAGGTTGCCCTTGGCGGTGTATTTATATGCGTCATCGGGAGTTTTCTGTATCTCAAGGCACGGAAACGCAACGCCCGGCGAGTAGGCCAGACTAAGGTCGGTTTGCGTACTGTAGGGCTTTGTCGGTTTAACTTCTATTTTTCCGGGTTTCCCGTTCTTGTGATATGCAAGAGCGGCCTCTTTTGTTATGTTTACCATAGGCGTTTTCTGTTATCTTATTTTGTATTGTCTTTTACCTTATAACCATTTCACTTTATCATGAAAAGTCATGCAAATGTAATAAAAATAAAGGAAAGCAAATAGTTTTTTTAGAAAAATTATTAACTTTGCAAATAAAATAAGAATAGTGTTTATGCGCAAAACAGGCAACATAACAGTTTATCGTGAAAATCTGAAAACAAGGATACTCGAAACGTCGATGCAGCTCTTCAAACAGAAGGGAATTAGGGCTGTGAAGATGGACGATATTGCCACGGAAATGGGAATATCCAAACGCACCCTGTATGAGATTTACAGCAACAAGGAAGACCTGCTTTACGAGTGTGTAAAGCACGACTCTGAGAAGATGACCAAGCAGCTGCAGGAGTATGCCGAAAAGACGGACAACGAGATGGACGTCATAGCCTTCTTCCTTAAAGCCAAGCTGAGAGACCTGGGAACCATCAATCCGCGCTTCTTTCTCGAAACGCAGAAATACTCTAAGATTGTAGCTTTTCTGCAAGAGTATAACGAGAGGCAGCGCGCCAACTCGTACCTCTTCATGAAGAAAGGCATAGAGCACGGATTCTTCAGGGGCGACATCAACTATGACATCGTGCACAAGATGAGCGACGCCGCCATGAACTATGTTATGCAGACAAAGATGTACCGCAAGTATTCGCTGAAGGAGATATTCCACACCTTCATAACGGTCTATATGCGCGGGTGCTGCACAAACAAGGGGCTCGACTATCTGGAGAAGTATATGGACGAAAGCAAGATAAACAAATAGGACACAGACAAGAGAATGACGCTGCGCGGACGACGGCCCAAGGAGCAGGACAACAAAGTTAAGATTCAGGACAAAGCGCAACAGGAGAGCCTGAAATCAAATAAAAATCAGTATACTAAAACAATTCAGCCACATACGCGACCGCATCAAGGAAGCAAAGGAAAATCATAACATCAGCAGAAAACGACATACGCAACCGTGATGTCTCTACACACGGAGAGCATCAGCGCACCCATGAAAAGACATTATAAAATGGTGTGCGACAACGGTCTGTGCATGCTGACATATTGCCGGCATGGCGGACACGGTGCTTACATTGTGATTTCTGTCAACGCTCCAGAATCTTGCTATTCTAAAATTTCTTTCCGCAGGGCGTAAATTTCCGCTGTCTTTGTGTGCAAGCGTAAACTGCTATACTGCAACATGTTGGCACGTCAAAGAGCATCAGTGTGCATTTTTCTGGCACTAAAACAGCGGCATTTTGCCTCAAAATTCACTCATGATATAAGGTATAACGCATGGCAAAAGGTGGCATTTTAGGATGCAAAAGGCCACAAACGACAACACGAAAGGCGGCATTTTGCAGACCGGGATGCCGCCGGACGCACAAAAACAGCATATTATCGGGCACATATTTTCTATTTTGTCTGAAAATCCATACAAAGGCAAAATATCATAATGAACTGCATAAGCCTCAATATGCTTACACTTATCAATATTCAAATGTCCCAATCATAAACCAACACTTGCCAAAGAATGGCATACCGTCAATACACACTGAAACTCAGACAGAAGCATGCTCAATATAAAAACAAAAATCCTGCGGATAATAATTGGCCTATTTAGGATAAAAAAGTAACGCTCACACAGGAGCCAAACCTGCATGAGCGTTTCAGTCACTATGTTTAAACAGAATTAAAAGATATAAAAACAAAACACTAAAGTTTGTTCATTCCCGGCTTGCAGACCACGTCTGCACCATTGCTGCGGATGACTATGCCCGAAGCCTTGCTGCCCTTTATGTCCATGTTGAGCGCGCCGTCGGGCACATAGAACGTAACATTGTCGAAGAGCACATTGCGGCTGTCGTCTATCACCATCGTGTTGTCAGTGGCCTGTATCTCCATGTTGCGCAACGTCAGTCCGTCGGCATCGTTGAGCGTCTTTATTATCCTGTTGGTCCTGACACTGCCGTTCTCAAGTAGCACGCCAGAACACGGAATCTCTGGTATGCCGTTGACGGTCATTAGCCTGTCGGCCGACTCAACTATGAAGTTGCGTATGGTTATGTCCTTGACCGTAGGCGTAAGCAGAGTGATGTCTAGCGGCGGATAGCGGCGCGCAAGCTCACCCATATACATCTTTGAACCGAGCAGATCCCACGTGAAAGCCTCACGCACGTTCACCAGTCTTATGTTCTCATAGGTTATGTCTTCAACGGTGCCGCCGCGGTTGCGTCTTGTCTTGAAGCGGAAGCCCGTGCGTGTGCCGTAGAACACGCAGTCGTGAAGATACACACGGCGTATGCCTCCTGCCGTCTCGCTGCCGCAGGTGATGCCTCCGTGGCCGTCCTTGGCGAGACAGTAGCGTATGAGCACGTTCTCCGTAGGACGATTGACGCGCAGTCCGTCTTCGCATCGTCCGGCCTTCAGCGTGAAGCAGTCGTCGCCGCAGTTGAGCGTAGAGTATTCTATGAGCACGTTCTTGCATGAAGAGATGTCTATACCGTCGCCGCTCGGCACGTCTGTAGAATTTACGGTTACGCCTCTTATTATCACGTTCTCACAATAAACGGGATTAACGTTCCACAGAAGGCTGCGCTCGAAGGTTACGCCCTCAACGAGCACGTTCTTGCAGTTGATGGGCGAAAACGACTTGGGGCGGTAGAACGTGCGGCCTTCCTTGCCGTCGCACAGGCGCTCTTTGACGGGCATACGGTAGTCGATGTCGTTCTCAACTACGCTTTTGCCGTTAGGGAACTTGCGCATGGGAACGTCCATCGGCGGCCCCATAATCACGCCTTTGCCCGTAAGGGCTATGTTCTTTGCACCGTTGGCATATATAAACGCACCGGCACCCATAACCTCGACGCCCTCATGGCGCGTGAACACGGCAGGCTGATAGTCGTCTACCTCGCCCGAGAACTCTATCACGGCACCTTCATCCAGGCGAAGCTCCACGTTGCTCTTCAGTTCTATTCTGCCTGAATACCACTTGCCGGCAGGCACAACCACGGTGCCGCCGCCACGCTTAGAGAGGCGTTCTATCTTTTCATTGATTGCAGGAGTTATCTTGCCCGATGCCGAAACGTCGGCCTTGCCCACGGTTTCGCGACGGTCGGGAAATTCGGGGCGCCTTATCTTCTTCAGCTTGAAGGGCGCTTCGTCTACAGGAGCTATGCCGGCAGGCATTGCGGCTGCTCCTACGTTCTCTTTCTCTGGCACTACAATAGTATTGCCGGCATCTGCCCCGTTGGCGAACACCGGCAACATTAAAATTAATGATAATAAAGATTTTGCGTATCTGTCCATTGTTATGTTTCTTTTAAAGAAAGAACGTAAACAGATTTGATTTGTAACGTTATTTATGCTGACAATTTTCACAGAATGTTTCTATTTTGGTTAATGTTTCGCATATTTTAAGCCAAATCGGTTATTTTAATCCGGCCTTATTGTCGTTTTGACATTTAACCGGCTGCCGTTTGATTCTCCGCAAGCACCGCGGGCAATGTCAAGAAAAGGCAGACGGCAAGACGCCAACAGAAAGCAATAAGACTGCCGGAAGCCTCAATCTGCAGATAGAAGTAAGACAACGACCGATTTTAGACTTGACGCATTTATCTTCAACATGCATCCTTCAGAAACAGTCTGTAAGGCTGTCAATGTGTTGTTTCAGTCTTTAGGCCAGACCATTATTTGTATAAGGCAGGCAGTGCCCCGGCTGTTTCAACCATGCCAGAATGCATCCGGACTGCACTGCCTTTACCATTATGTATTATCCGCGTGTGGCATACAGGCCGATGGTGGTGCCTGTAAATCCGCCGGCGTTGCGTGTCGACAGGAAGCCGGCGTCTACGTTGTTCTTCAGCAGTTTCCATTCGCCTTTGCCCACTGCATAGTAGAAGTCGAACGTCAGACCGCGTGAAACAATCTTCAGGCGTATATCCTTGTCGCCCTTTGCGAGAGCCGAACTTGCCAATATTTCGTCTTTGCCTCCGTCAGCTGTCTTTCTAAGTTCAACGGCCTTGCCGGCTGACGTCTTGGCCACGCAAAGCAGATACTGATGTGTCTCGTCCTTGAATAGCAGCATGCCTGCGCGCTCGTTTACAGTCTGAGGCTCGAATACCAGACGTGAAGAGCACTCAAACTTATGATGCTGTATGCGGCGGCCTACGTATGCCGGAACGGCTTTCTCGGCAGTTGTGGTCTCAACGCACTTCATTGACAGATAACCGGGCACGGCATTTGTGCTGCAGATAGAGTCAACAGGGCCGCGAAGCGAGAACCAGTCGAGCGGCAGTGTCTTTTCAGAGAAATCGTCGTTGTATGCAAAATTACCGAAGGTTACGTTCTTTCCGCGTACAGCTCCCTTTACATTGCCTGTCATAGGCACGGTTTTTCCCTTTTCAAGTATGAGCGGGAAACCTTCGTCAGTCCAGCTTACAGGCAGGAGGAATGTCTCACGTCCAAGATTCTCAAACTTGCCCTCACAAGGACGGCATGCAAGGAACACAGCCCACCAGTCGCCGGAAGGAGTCTGCACGAGGTCGGCATGACCTGCACATGTAACAGGGTCTATGCGGTTAGGATCAAGGTCGCGCTGAGTAAGTATAGGATTCTTCTTGGCGGGAACGAAAGGTCCAAACGGGCTGTCGCTTCTGAAAATCACCTCTGAGTGCATGTCGCTGGTGCCGCCTTCGGCCGACATCAGGAAATATTTGCCGTTAATCTTATACATATGAGGCCCCTCAATCCATATCGGCTTGTCCTCCGGATGCACGCCTTTGTTCACGAGAATCTTCTCAGGACCAACAGTCTTGTCGGTATTTACGTCAAATTCGCGCACGCGGATAGCCCTGTGGCCGTCGTATTCAGCCTTGCCTTCGGGCTCGTCATTGTTTACGATATAGGCCTTACCGTCGTCGTCAAAGAAGAATGAGGGGTCTATGCCTTTTACGTCAGGAAGACGGATTGGCTCCGACCATGAGCCGAACGGATCTTTTGTCTTAACGAAGAAGTTGCCCCACCCCACGTTTGTGGTTATCATATAAAAGGTCTTGTTGTGAGGATTATACGATATTGCAGGAGCAAAGATACCTGCTGAAACCTTCTGACCGGCAAGAGGCAACTGCGACGGACGGTCGAGGATATAGCTGATCTGCTTCCAGTTTACTAGGTCCTTGCTGTGGAACAACGGCACTCCGGGATAATAAGAGAAGCTTGAAGTTACCATAAAGTAGTCGTCGCCGACACGGCAGATGCTCGGATCTGAATACCATCCGGGAAGTATCGGATTGTAGAATCCGTCCTCGCCTTCGAGCTTCACTTTCTTATAGATGTCGTCATCTCCACTATAACTGAAATAATCGAACAATGCCGTATGGGCAACAGTGGCAGGCGCCTTTGCGGCACTTGCAGCTTGAGCGCCGGCTGTCTGTGCCGAAAAGGCAAGCAATGCAGACGCAAGAATGCAGCTAATTTTAGTTTTTTTCATATCTCTATATATCAGAATATTAAAGTTTTTCATGTCCATGCATAGGTCTTCGCCATAGATATGCGCCATCCGCTTATGGCTTATGCCGTAAAAGACCTGTACCGAGTACAAAGGTAAAAACTATAATCAATTAGCGCCTCACTATTCGTCACCAATACATTAATATTTGTTTCATGCACATGATTCATCACCATAAAACACATGAAATCAGGATAAAACAGAGATTTTCATACTAAATCTGCAAGTTCAGGAAAGATTACAGATATGCCGTAAAGTAAACAAAAAGGCGGCGTAATAAGCTTACACCGCCTTTTGTGTGGAGCTGGAGGGATTCGAACCCTCGTCCAAACAGGGAAACCATACGCTTTCTACACGCTTATTCCGGCCTTCGGTTTTCGAGCTGCAGCAAGACCCGGACCACCAACTGCAACCTTATCCCCTAAAACTTCATCTTGAGTGCGGGGCCGCACAAGACTATTTCCGATTTAACCGCACCGCTTTACCGAAACGCTTCGGAACAACAGCTTTCGAGCAGTGTCTCGTCCTGTCACCTTGTGACTGGATTAAGCCGATAATCTACTATGCTTCGATTAGGCAGCGAGAGCGTATTTGTTTTCGCCAGATAAATTTTTGACCGCTGAGATTTAGGAGCCAACAGACGACGCTCCGCGTGCTTACGTACCATTCCAACCCGCTGTCAAATCCGGTCAACCCCAATCTGCCAAACGTGCCGGAGCTACGTTTTATCCGTGCAAAGATAACTCTTTCTGTAAGAATACGCAAATTTATGGCTATTTTTTCAATAATCAGAGAGCAACTAACATTTTTTTCAAATTATTTGTGTTACCTTTGCAACAAATTTGAATATTTGGGGTTATTATAGAGAAACAATATTTTTTAGAAGGTGAACAACGTCTATACGAAAGAGGCGGACTGCATAAACTGCAGCCATGATGCTATGAATGCTACACAAAGGGCAATAAAAAGGGCTTTCGACTTTATATCAGCCTTTTTAGGACTGATTATATTATCACCATTGTTCCTCATTATATATATAATGCTCAAAAGACAAAAGAACGGACCTGCAATATTCTCGCAAGAACGCATAGGATACAGAGGCAAGCCGTTTACCATATATAAATTCAGAACTCTCAGCAAGGCTGAGGACAAACCACAGCTGGTGGCTAAATGTGATGACAGCAACTCGACCAAAACCGAAAGATTTTTAAGAGAGCATCATCTTGACGAGCTGCCGCAGCTCTGGAACGTGCTTATCGGCGACATGTCGCTCGTAGGACCGCGCCCTGAACGCAAGTACTATATCGACCAGATAATGGAAATAGACAATTCGTATGTGCTAATATATGAAATGAGACCCGGACTGACATCTGAGGCGACATTATATAATGGCTATACTGACAGCATGGAAAAGATGCTGAAACGTCTGCAGATGGATATTCATTATCTCGAGAACCGCTCGCTGGCGCTTGACTTCAGCATAATAATGCGTACAGCCGCAAGTATAATTAGTGGCAAGAAATTTTAAGTGGAAATTAATTTAATATGAAAAAATATATCATTCTTTTCTTATTCGCACTGCTGTTGCCTTGTTATGCAACAGCACAATCGTCAATGACAGACGAACAGATACTGAAATTTGTAATGAAAGAAAACGCCGAAGGCACATCGCAGGCGCAGATTGTAACAAAACTGATGCAGAAAGGCGTAAGTATAGAACAGATCAGGCGCGTAAAAGACAAATATGAACGCCAGGCAAAAAACAAGGGGCTGGGAACTGTAAGCAGTAAGGATTCTGAAGAGTCGGACGGACGACAAAGGAAGAATAACGGAAAAAAAGGTTCAAGCAACGATGACGAAGAATCACCACAATATCGGTTAAAAGACACCAGAGAAAAGGAAAAGAGCAAATCAAAGGAAGTTGTCTATGACGAGACAAACGAAGATTGGCTGATGATGCAGGATGAGCTGAACACATTCATCCCTGACACAACGGCTATGTTGGAGAAGCTACTCGCTGAAAAAAGAAAGAAGAAAGTGTTCGGACGTGACATTTTCAACAACAAAGACCTTACGTTCGAGCCAAACATGAACATCGCCACCCCGCAGAATTACATCTTAGGCCCGGGCGACGCTGTTTATATCGACATATATGGCGCATCACAAAAGACTATAGAAAGCACCGTTTCACCCGACGGAGAAGTAACAATAGAAGGTTTCGGCCCCGTACAGGTAAGTGGTCTGACCGTGGCACAGGCAAATGCACGCCTGCGCTCTACGTTAGGAGCAAGATACAGCAGTTCGAAGATAAAGCTAACTGTTGGTCAGACACGCTCGATAATGATTAACGTGATGGGTGAGGTGAAAAACCCTGGAACCTACACTCTTCCTGCGTTTGCAACAGTATTCCATGCCTTGTATATGGCAGGCGGTACAAACGATATAGGTACGATGCGTAACATCAAGGTATACAGAAATAACCGACTGGTATCTGTTGTGGACATCTATGACTATATCCTGAACGGAAAACTCACAGGCAACGTCAGACTTGCCGACAACGACGTCATTTCCGTTGGTCCTTACGACTGCTTGGTAAATATTACCGGAAAGGTGAAAAGACCGATGTACTATGAAATGAAGCGAAACGAAAGCGTTGGTACCTTGCTGAAATACGCAGGAGGATTTACCGGAGATGCATATAAGAAATCTGTACGCATTGTCAGAAAGACAGGAAGAGAATATTCGGTCTACAACGTTGATGAATTTGACATGAGTGCATTCCATCTTGCAGACGAGGACTCTGTAAGCGTTGACTCTATCCTGCCCCGCTTCTCAAACATGGTTGAAATCAAGGGTGCTGTGTTCCGTCCCGGAATGTATCAGGTAGGAGGCGACATCAACAGCGTAAAAACACTTATCGAACACGCCGACGGTCTCCGTGAAGAAGCCTTCACTGCACGTGCCGTAATGCACAGGATGAAGAAAGACCGTACACTCGAGGTCGTTCCTGTTGACGTGGAAGGCATATTGGACGGCACCGTTCCTGACATACCTATACAAAACAACGACGTGCTGTTCATCCCGACTAAACAGGAGATGATGGAAGAACAGACTATCACAATACACGGAGAGGTGCAATACCCGGGTATTTACAGATATGCCGACAACGAAACCCTTGAGGACTTCGTCTTGCAGGCAGGAGGCTTAAAGCAGACAGCCTCAACAGTAAAAGTGGATGTGTCAAGACGAATTGTAAACCCGAAGGCACTGACAACCGACTCTGTCATAGCCCGCACTTACACATTCGCCCTGAAAGACGGTTTTGTGATTGACGGCACACCCGGCTTCAAACTCATGCCGTTCGACGAAGTGTATGTCCGCAAGAGTCCCGGCTATTACAAGCAGCAGAATGTTGTCGTTGAAGGCGAAGTAATGTTCAGCGGTACATATACGCTCTCTAAGAAGAATCAGCGTCTGAGCGACCTTATAAAGAGTGCCGGCGGCGTTAACGACCGTGGCTATGTTGCAGGTGCACGCCTCGAAAGAAAGGTGAACGAGAGCGAACGCGCACGTATGGAAGCCGTGCTCAAAAAAGCCAAGGAAGAGGCTGAACAGTTAGAACTTGAGGCTGCGAATGAAAACAAAAAAATTGATATTAAAGACAGTGAGAAGATAAAGAAATTTGAAATTCCCGAGTTCTATTCTGTCGGTATTGAGCTTGACAAGGCCCTCGCCAACCCAGGATGCGATGCAGACATCGTTTTGCGTGAAGGCGACAAAATTATCGTGCCGCAATATAACGGAACTGTAAAGATAAACGGTGCAGTTATGTATCCTAACACCGTAGGCTTTGAAAAAGGGAAAAAAGCAAAATACTATATTAATCAAGCCGGCGGATTCAGCGACAAGGCAAAAAAAAGCCAGACATACATTGTTTACATGAACGGCACGATTGCAAAGGTAAGTCAAAATGCGAAGCCCAAACCAGGCTGCGAGATAGTTGTACCTGAAAAGCAAATAAGCAAAATGACTATTGCTGAAAAGATGTCTATCGGAACATCAGCAGCCTCAATAGCAACTATGATTGCAACATTAGCGAATATATTAAAGTAATACAACAAAAAAACGGAAATAATGTATTAACGAAAATATTTCATAACTTTTATAAATTAAGAATATACTATAAATATTTAGACATGGAAAATATTGTGAGTTCGACATACCATAATTATTCAAATGTTCAAATTAAATAAACATCTTTACTAATTGTATAAAAGCCACTAAATAATGGAGTCAAATTTAAAAGATAAACAGATAGATGTCAAGAAAGTATTAAGTTCCATATGGACTTATAGAAGACTGTTTATAAAAGTACTTTCTGTTGTCTTTGTAGTTTCATGTATTTTTATATTACCAATTCCTCGTACGTACACATGTCAAGTCACATTGGCACCAGAAATGACAGGTGCTGACGCACAAGGTTCATTAGGGTCGTTGGCATCGTCTTTTGGGATAAATTTAGGTGGGGCTATATCACAAGATGCCATATATCCCACTCTATATCCTGATTTAATGGCGTCAACAGATTTTATTCTGAGTCTTTTTCCTGTCCAGGTTACCACTGCAGATAAGGACTTAACAACTAATTATTGTGATTACATACGTTTTCATAGGAAAAAGAATATATGGATGATGCCTTTTATTGGGGTAAAGAAATTAACTGAATCTATCACAAATAATAATAAAAAAATTCCTTTTAAAGGAACAGACAAGCTTGATGCGTTCAGATTAACAAAAGAACAGCAAAAAGTAATTGAAACAATTTCAGATAATATCAATTGTGAACTTGATAAAAAAACAAATGTTATTTCTATCACGGTAACAGACCAAGATCCATTAATTTGCGCATCAATTGCTGATACCGTAAGTGCACGTCTTCAGGAGTTTATAACAAATTACCGAACAAATAAATCCCGTGTAGACCTTAAATACTATCAAAAGCTGACAAATGAAGCTAAGAAAGAATACTATAAATCAATGAGGGTTTATGCGCAATATGCCGATGCGAATATGGATTTAACTATGGAAAGTTACAAAACAAAACTTACAGACTTAGAGAATGACATGCAGCTTAAGTTTAACACATACACAACAATGAACACACAACTTCAGGCGGCAAAAGCCAAGGTTCAAGAAAGAACTCCTGCATTTACGACATTGCAACGCGCGACAGTTCCTGCAAAGCCTACGGGACCAAAGCGAATACTGTTTGTTTTGGTAACGACAATGTTGACATTTTTTGCATTGACAATATATTCGATTCGAGATTATTTATTAAAAGATTGAAAGATGTTTTTGGAGAAAGACATGAACAACCAACCTTCTGTAGGAGGAGTCAAACGTATTACATCAAATGCGCTTATTTTGTTTATTCGTATATTGGTCATAACAATTCTCAATCTTTATTCTGTTCGATTTGTACTTAAAGGATTGGGCAATGAAGATTATGGCGTTTTTTATACTGTAATGGGGGTTGTTATGACTTGTTCTTGTATTTTTCCTGTGCTATCTGTTTCTGTTCAGCGTTTTTATTCATTTGTCATGGGGCGTAATGAATGGTCACTCCTCAGGGAAATCTTTTCTGCTAGTATTAATATCGTTATTGTTTCTTTGTCTGCGATTATAATATTGTTAGAAACCATAGGTTTGTATTTTATAACAACAAAGTTGCAAATTCCATTTGAGCGCATCAGTGAATCCCTATTGATTTATCATTGTGCGATTATTACTTTTGCCTTTAGTTTCTTACAGATTCCGTATATAGCAGTAGTCTTTGCCCATGAAGACATGAACATTTATGCATACATATCGTGTTTTGATTGTGTATTGAAATTAATTGCAGCCTTATTGATTGATACCATACCTTTTGACAGGTTGTTATTCTATGGTCCAGCATTAGCTTTTATTTCATTTTGTACTTGGCTGTGTTATTTTTTTGTAAGCAGACGGTACAAAGAGTGTAGATATAAGAAAGTGAATGAATCTGGTATTTATAAAAAGTTACTTTCTTTTTCTGGATGGGTAATGTACGGTGGCATCGCCGGTATAGGAATAATACAAGGCAATAACATATTGTTGAATGTCTTTTTCGGACCATTGGCAAATGCCGCATACGGGGTCGCAAATAATGTATATAATGCTTTTACCTCTTTGTCGAACAGCATGATTTTACCGTTTCGTCCACAGATGATAAAGTCTTACGCTGCAAGTGATTTTAATTATTTGAATAATTTATTTTCTATCAGTAATAAGTTTATATTCTACGTATTGTGTGCTGTTGCCATACCAATTGTTGTGGAAATGAATTTTATTATGAATTTATGGTTGGGTGATGTATCTGACGAAATGATAAATTTTTCACGCCTATTTATTGTTTATACGATAATTCTAACTATGCATAATCCGTTAACAATAATAATGCAAGCTTCAGGAAATATTAAAATATATCATTTGGTCGTTGAAACGATTATGATTACCTGTTTGCCTGTTACATGGTTTATGTTTAGAATGGGATATCCTCCTTATATAGCTTTTGCGTCTATGATTGTTTTATGTGTGATAGCACATGGGATGCGTCTGATTATTTTAAAAAATCATTATAGACTTTTTAATTTACGAACATATGTTTCCTCAATAATAATGCCTGGCGCATTTATTATTTCACTAATTATTTTAGGAACATATTTGATTCATGATGTCCTCTCAATAGGAATTATGCGCCTATTTTACGTATCACTATTTTCGTTGTTAGCGACTTTAATGTTGGTCTATTTTATTGGGCTTTCCAAGCAAGAGCAGGTCATCGTAAATCATTTTTTTATAAAACATTAAAACGATAAATAATGATATGGGGGTAGTTGTGATTGTTTTGTTTATGTTTATATCAGTCTTATGTTTCTTGGAAGAAAGATTGTCTGAGAAAAATAAGAAGTTGCTGTACGTTATCATTGCTGCCATATTAGTTCTACTTGCCGGATTTAGAGAGGTTGGAATTGACCCTGATTCTGAGAATTATGAATATGCTTTCCATCATTACTATGATGATAGATTGACAACTGCCATCGAATATTCATATTTCATAATTTCCGCCATTCTGTCAACAATGTTTTCAGATGTTCATGCTTTGTTTCTTGTCTATGCGATAGGTGGAGTCGTTTTGAAATTCATTGCTTTTAGGAAGCTTTCCGAATTATGGTTTGCGCCTGTATTAGTATATATAAGTTTTTTTTATGAGTTACATGAATGTACACAGATAAGGACAGGAGTTATGTCAGGTCTATTTATGCTTGCGATTCCTTATTTGGCAGAAAGACAACGTATTAAGGCGTTGCTACCTATTTTGTTAGGCGTATTTTTCCACATGTCAGCGTTAATTCTTTTGCCATTTTTGTTTTTGGGTAATGATAAATTATCTAAAAAACAAATGTTATTCTGGATAATATCCATACCATGTGCTTATCTTGTTTATATTTCAGGCACCAACATTCTTGTGAATATTCCTATTGCATACGTTGAAAATAAGTTAACTAATTATCAAGGAAATGCAGATGTTATAGATGTTTCGGTAAATGTGTTTAGTCCTTTACATTTCTTCACTGTGCTGATTTTTTTGTATCTAATGTTTTTTCAAGAAACAATAATTAAATACAACAAGTATTTCCCAATAATGATGAAAATTTTTGCTTTAGGGTTATTTGTTTATGTGGCATTTGCTTTCTTACCAGTTCTCAGTCAACGGTTGAGCTATTTGTTCAGAATTGTTACAATTATTTTATTCATGAATGTTTATTATACAATCCGCCAAAAATGGATAGGGATGTTGTTGGTAGTATTTATTTCATTTGTTTATTTGAATTATGCACTACCTTACATCAGTGCTCATTTGCTATGGCAAGGATAATTTGATTCGTATATTTATTTCCGAAGACTTTTTAACATATAACTTAATTGTATGAAACCACGTTTAATAGCATTATATCTTCCTCAATTTCACCCAATACCAGAAAACGACAAATGGTGGGGACCAGGATTTACCGAGTGGACAAATGTTGTAAAGGCTAAACCACTGTTCCGTGGACACCAACAGCCAAAGATACCTGCAGATTTGGGATTCTATGATTTACGCTTGCCTGAAACACGCGAACACCAAGCCTTGCTGGCACGTGAAGCCGGTATTGAAGGGTTCTGTTATTATCATTATTGGTTTGGAAACGGGAAACAGCTTTTGGAACGACCCTTCAATGAGGTTGTTGAAAGCGGTAAACCTGATTTTCCTTTTTGCCTTTGTTGGGCTAACCACACTTGGAGTAATAAAACATGGGAGCGAAAGTCTTCGTTACAGAAAAATTCAACTTTGATTGAACAGACTTATCCTGGTGTTGAAGATGATATTAATCACTTTTATTCTTTATTGAATGCATTTAAGGATAAGAGATATATAAAGGTTGACGGCAAACTTTTGTTTGTTGTCTATAATCCTTATGATATGCCTGAGCCGATGCGTTTCATTGAAATTTGGAGAAAGTTGGCACAAGAAAATGGGCTGCCGGGTTTTCATTTTGTTGGTATGACTCCGTCAACCTTAACATTTAAAATTATGCAGGACGGGGCACGTCAAAGGGTTATGCCAAATTTGAAAAGTAGCGAAGACATTTTCCTTTCTGTCCTAAACATGGGATTTGATGCTGTTAACTCGTTTGGTAAGAGGCGTGGAGAAATGCTTTATGAAGGTAAATGGAAAAATCTTGCAAAAACGGTTTTACGTCATATAGGTGTTCCGACAGGCAATATAAAGTATGATTACGCACGTACTGTACGCAATTTTTTCGCGCCAGAGGATACATGGGACAACGTATATCCAACTATTCTTCCCCAATGGGACCGTACACCACGCGTGTCTTCTTACGACGGAATTTATGTAAATGCAACACCCGACAAATTTGAAAAGCATATATACCAAGCATTGGATATGATAAAGAGTAAAACGGAAGAACATCAGATTCTTTTCCTGAAATCTTGGAATGAATGGGGAGAAGGCAACTACGTGGAGCCAGATGTTCAATACGGGCATGGTTTTCTCGATGCAATAAAAAAAGCCATAAAAAGTTTTTAATACAAATCTGTTTTATGATGACGATAAACTTCATAATGAATTCCATCAGTGATGCACATATAAATAAGCGTATCTCGGAATTTATACAAAAAGGATATGATGTAAAATTATATGGATTTGAAAGGAACAATAAAAATACATATAAAAAAGACATTTCAGTGATAGGAACTTTTTCCAATACACTACCTTATTTTAAGCGTGTTACAATTTATTATAAAGGAATCAGAAAACTCTTCAAGAAGAATACCGTCAACTCAGGAATTTGGTATTATCAGGGGTTAGATGTTGCTTTGTTCGCTACATTATTCAATAAAAACAAAAAATACATTTACGAAGAATGTGACTTGGTGCATACAAATGTTCACAATGCTATCTTGCGCTCTATTCTTGAATGGCTTGACAAGCGTATTATCGCCAATTCTTTAAAAACAGTTATAACATCAGAAGGATTTGTTGAGTATCATTATGGGAATAAGAAATATAAAAAAGATAATATTGTAATAATCCCCAATAAATTGTCTCCTGAAATAATAAACTTTCCGCATGAGGCAAATAAAAATTTTAATAATAATTGTATTCGGTTTGCTTTTATAGGAGGGATTCGCTATAAATCGTTACTTAGTATTGCCGATGCAATAACCCGCAAATTTTCTAATCATGAATTTCATTTCTATGGTTTTATATCTCCTGTGATTTCAGAAGAGGAATTGCCTAAAAATAGTAATATCTTTTATCATGGAAGTTTTAAAAGTCCAAATGATCTTTCTGAAATATACTCAAATGTTGACGTAGTTGTTTCTACATACGACACATCAAGTCCAAATGTAAAGTATGCAGAACCAAATAAACTTTATGAATCTATATATTTCAGATGCCCTATACTTGTAAGCCGTAATACTTATTTAGAAAAAAAAGTATTACGTTTGGGTATTGGCTATTCAGTAGATCCATATAATGAAGAAGATATAATTAATACTGTAAAACTTATTGAGGAAGACTATTTAAATAAAAAGAAAGCATTAGAGTTGATTAAACAAACTGACGTGCTTGACGAAAATAATGTGAACAAAATATTGAAATAAGATATGAAAACAATAATGTTGGTTTTCGGGACTCGTCCCGAGGCAATAAAAATGGCACCATTAGTCAAAGAGTTTCAACAAAGAGGAAATGAATTCCGTACTTTGGTATGTGTAACAGGTCAACACCGTGAAATGTTAGACCAAGTTTTGTCATTATTTGGGATAAAACCAGATTTTGACCTAAACATTATGAAGCAAGGTCAAGATCTTTATGACATAACTTCACGTGTGATATTGGGCCTAAGGGACGTGTTTAAGGTCTGTCATCCTAATTTAATCTTTGTGCATGGTGACACTACTACAAGCATGGCTGCAGCCCTTGCCGGTTTTTACCAACAAATTCCAGTATGCCATGTTGAGGCCGGATTGCGCACAAATAATATCTATAGCCCATGGCCGGAAGAAATGAACAGACAGATTACAGGAAGAATTGCAACTTATCATTTCTCCCCAACACCACTTAGCCGAGAGAATCTGATAAAAGAGAATGTTGATAAGAACAACATCATAGTAACTGGAAATACAGTAATTGACGCTGTTCATTGGGTAGGTGGTAAAATAAACACTGCTAATGACTTACGATATGAGCAGTGTTGCATGTTAAAAGAAAAAGGATATGATGTATCACGTCTTAAAAATGGGCGCAAATTGGTTCTTATAACCGGACACAGAAGAGAGAATTTTGGTGATGGATTTAAAAATATATGCCATTCCTTAAAAATTCTTTCAGAAAAATACCGGGATACGGATTTTGTTTATCCAATGCATTTAAATCCAAATGTACGTCGCCCTATACATGAAACATTTGGAGAAGAGTTGTCCAATTTGGGTAACATGTTCTTTATAGAACCTTTGGAATACTTAACGTTTATATTGTTGATGGAGAAGTCGACAATTGTTTTAACAGATAGTGGCGGGATACAAGAAGAAGCTCCTGGCTTAGGCAAGCCTGTATTAGTCATGCGTGACACTACAGAGCGTCCAGAAGCCTTAAAAGCCGGAACAGTAAAACTTGTCGGAACAGACCCAAACGCTATCGTAAACAATGTTTCAACATTGCTAGATGATTATAAAGTTTATGAAGAAATGAGCAAGGCAACTAATCCGTATGGTGACGGATATGCTTGCAAAAGGATTGCTGATTTTATTTCAAATATTTGATTTTGATACCATGAAGCCCCATAAATCAAGCTCTATGATATTTAGTAGAGCTTGTTTTATAGGATTTGTCGGCACTATAAAATATTTTGTGTAAATGTAAAATACAGGATTCAAAATAGAGTTCTGTATTTTTTATTTTATATATTTACACCCAAAGAATAAGATTATGCGAG
>ENA-ORTN01002037-ORTN01002037.1-human-gut-metagenome-genome-assembly--contig:-NODE-2037-length-17710-cov-4.573775_pt1 | contig 17710 bp, 16 predicted proteins | sample MGYA00242070_ERZ509189 | MGnify/ENA primary metagenome ERZ509189 (study PRJEB26280, sample SAMEA2338821) | human gut metagenome | biome: human gut; feature: human-associated habitat; material: faeces...
AGCTCCTCGCGGGCGTCCTCGAGCTCACCGTACTCCTCGACCAGGGGCATGAGCTTGTTCACCCGCTCGACGATGCGGCGCTGCTCGGCGAGAGGCGGAACTGGGACCAGAATGACGTTCAATGACTTCTGATTAGTCTTTGGCATTTTGACACGCGTATCACCCTTAAGCGTCTCCTCAGTGAAGAAATTGCTGAGGAGAACCGTGAGGACATATTCAGGTTGCAGCTTGGTGTTGAGCGGATACATATCCGCACTACACAGCCCATCAAAAGGGGCGATAACCGCCTTTCGAAGAGCTGGACGAATCTTCGAATAGAGAATCTGTCCTGCAGAGAACAGGTGATTGGCGCTCTTAACCTCGTCGGCCTTAACACTATGACAGAACAAGAGCTTTCCGGTGCCTTTTTGGATGTTGTCAGGCGCGATATGAGGAAAGTCCTGATATTTCAACGGGTCGACCAAACGCGCTGCAATTCCAATGACTTCACTAAATCTCGCCCAGGCCCAGCTTTCCGGAATCCCAAACGGAACCTCGTCCGCGATGCACTTGTCGCTCAGAACGCGTCCCTTAGTGTCCACGTGCTTCTCATAGGGGGAGCCATCGGAACCGGATTGGCTTTCAACTGTATTCGCGACAAGCGTTGTAAAATCTAGTGAGACGAGCATCCCGGTTGCTCCAGCGCTTCGATGCTCTGGTCTTTAGCGTCTTTCGTTCAGTGGGGGACTGACCGCAAGCGGCGTAAACAAGAAAGGGGACAAGCGTAAATGAAAGCAACCGAGGCGAATCTGCTCGACCTTATGGGCGTGGCGAAGATGCAGTTTGTCATTCCCGTGTACCAGCGAGTTTACTCGTGGAGTGTAAAAGAGTGCGAGGTGCTTTGGGATGACGTCATGCGAGCGGGTCGTGATGGCGTATCGCACTTCGTGGGGTCAATGCTTTATATCCCCGAGTCCGAGAGCTCTGCCACGAGCATTTCGCGCGTGCTTCTGATTGACGGACAGCAGCGCATGACGACGTTTTCGTTGATGATTGCAGCTTTGGCTGACTATTTGGAGAGCAACCCCGACAAGGCTGGCTTCCTTGGCGACCTCAAAATCTCGGCGCTGAGGAAAAATTACCTCTTTAACGATGACGACTACAACGGTCTGGCACGCTACAAGCTGGTGCTCTCGCAGGACGATAAAGAGACGCTGTTCTCCATCGTGTCTGGGGCTCCCGTGCCAGATGAAAAATCGGATCGGATTGTCGAGAACTATGCGTTCTTCCGCGAGAAGATGCGTGGTAAATCATTTGACCCGGCAAGGCTTTGGGCGGGGCTAAACCGCGTGCAGGTCATCGACACTAAGCTCACCGCTGGCGTTGATAATGCCCAGCTCATATTTGAGTCCATGAACTCCAAGGGCAAGCCGCTCACGCCCATTGACCTCATCCGTAACTACGTTCTAATGTCGCTTCCCAACGACGAACAGACCAAGCTTTATGAGGGTTATTGGCATCCACTCGAGTGCTTGTTCGGAAAAGGCGGCGAGGACGAGTTCAATGCATTTATCTGGTACTGGCTGTGGCTTAAAGTTCCCAATAGGATGCCGAAGGAGAACGAGGCCTACTACGAGTTTAAGCGCTATTTCGCCGACGACTACGATGGTGACACCGAGGGCCTGCTTAAGGAGCTGCGCGGGTATGCACATAGATACGCCAGTCTGTTCCTTGGTAAGGAGAAGGACGACGGACTGCGCCGAGTGTTCGGCAGAATCGTAAGCCTCGACGTGAAGCAGATAAGGCCCCTCTTAATGTTGCTTTATTCGGTTTACGAGGGGAATGGACTAGACCGCAATGCGTTTTTACGTATCTGCGAGACTATCGAGTCGTTTCTGTTCAGGCGAGCGGTTTGCGGCAGACTTACCACGGGCCTAAATAATTTCTTTGCTGGCATGTATCGCAATCTCGAGCAGCAGGACGATATCGAGGAGTACGTTACGGCGATGCTCCTTATCCACAGCAGCGGTATGACCGCATACTTTCCGACAGACGAGCATTTTGTCGAGGAGTTTAAGGCGCGTGACTGCTACAACCGCTTCTCTAAAAAGCGCTATTACCTGGAACGCATGGAGAACTGGCACCACCCGAAGGAGTCCATCTCAGCCGACGATTACCAGATCGAGCACATCATGCCCCAGACGATTGATGATGAGCACGGCTGGAAGGAATCGCTTGGTGAGAACTGGGAAGACGTCCACGACAGGCTGTGCAACAACTTGGGAAATCTTACGCTGACGGGCTACAACCAGGAGTACTCAAACCGGTCGTTCTCGGACAAGCTCAATCTGCCTGACGTCGGATTTAAGTGCAGCCCGCTCTACCTAAACAAATCGATTGTCTCGCATGAAAAATGGGGTGAGGAAGAGATTGGGCAGCGCGCGGACGAGCTGGCGAAAGAGGCATGTGAGATATGGAAATATCCCGACCTTCCGGCAGACGTCGTCGACAAGTACCGTCCTTCTCGTGGGGAGCCTGACGAGGCTCCTGTCTGGACTCTGCATGAGAACCACCCCACCTTTGCCGAAGGTGGGCTCAACCAGAAGCTTTTCGATGAGGTGCGCGAGTCCGTTCTGAGTGGTAACCCTTCGTGGGAGTCCTACATAGCCAAGTACTATGTAGGCTTCAGGTCGGGCAAGCGAAAACTGCATGCCGTGTTAGAAGGTAGGACCAGCAACGGTGGCTGGATTGCCGTCGGCCTGGCAAAGAGCGTGGATGATCTAACGGATCCAGAGGACATGTGCCAGGACAAACGTACGCAGGGTGGATTTGGCCCAGGCCTACCGACCTATGTTGCTCTTCGTAATGCCGATGACATTCCCGCGGTGCTCGATCTTATAAAGCAGTGCTAGGTTAAAGGCCGGGAATCTAATTCCCGGCCCTTGCCATCTCGGAATTGCCGATGGCTTATCTGCCCACCTACACCCCCGCAATCCCGCGCGCCGCGCTCAGCAGCTCGTACTCCCTCTGGCTCCACTGGTGCAGCTCGGCCGCGTGCACGGCGTCGCGACACAGGTCCAGGAACACCTCGGCGCCCTCGCAGAAGCACTCGCGGGCAAAGGCGCCGGATCCGTCCGCAACGCACGCACCGTCGGCAAAAAGCTTCCAGCTGGACGGCTCGCGCGAGCCGTCTCCGAGCAGCTTGATCTGCAGAACATGTGGGCCGCCAGCGGCACATGGCCCTTCTTCCAACGCCTGCACCGTAAAGCGCATCTGGAGGGACAGAGTATAAAATCCGGAAAAGTGTCGAAATAGGCACCTTAAAACTTCGGAAAAGTGTAGCTGGATGACAAAACAGCACTTAGAAGCCGGTGTTGGATGCGGGATCCTGCGGCCGCCTTCAGCTCTCGCTACTCGTCGTCTCCGTCGTTGGGGTCGCCCTTGAGGGTGTTGATGTCCAGGTACTGGTTATCGTCCTCTTTTTGCTGGGTCTCCGACTCCGCTTGGGTGGGGCCGCGGAACAGCTGGAATCCCTCAAACGCAATGACACCGAGCAGGGCAATGACAATGGCGATAAAGGCAACCTTGACTGCCTGCGGAAATTCCGAGAAACGCAGCGCCTTTTCCTTGGCGTAATAATCGGCGAAGCGCTCTTCGCCCGTGCTTTTGGTATACGCCGGCGCGGACGCGGCCTCCGGGTCATATTCCGGTGCAGGCGTGGCAGCGTACGGATCGTTGAGATAATCGCTCGATGCGGTGCCATAATCCTCGGTCTCGATGCGACCGTTGCCAGCATAGCCATCGGAATAATCGGAATATGCTGCACCGCCCTCATAGTCCACGGCGCTCGTGTTGGCGGCAAAAAGCGGGTTAACTGGAACATCGAGCGCCGGCATGCCGGTAGAGGTTTCATCCAGATCGGCTGCAGCCCAGGAATCGTGGACAACCTGACGGACAACGGGCTCATCGAGCCTTGTGACCGGAGGCTTGCGTGCCGCAGGAACGGGCAACTGCTGGGCGTTGTACATAACGGTGCTGTCGGCCGATTTGCCCTGCGTCGCTGCAGCGAGAAATGCCGCCGTCTCGGACGGGTCGCTTGCGGGGCGGGGAGCGGTCGTGGGCGCCGAAGTGGGTGCGGGTGTAGGCGCGGGCGTCGAAACAGGCGACTGCGCAGGAGTCGGCGCAGATGCGGGCTTGGGCGCAAGTGCGGGATTGGGGCTTGACGGGCGAGCCCCGCCACCCATGAGTTCGTCGGCGGTCCACGGGCGATCATCCATCACATCGTCAAGGCTCAGCGAAAACAGGTCGTCTTCGCCCTCATCGAACATGCGGTGCACATGTCCACCAATTGCCGGAATCAATCCGCGACCGGTGCATGATGCCTTGCTCAACGCCATTCTGTTCCATCCTTTCGAAATACTAATGACATCGATTATATGGAACTTCCCAAGCTGCTCGGTCTTGGATTCGTGCTTTCCAGAACTCGCGCCCAAAAGGGGAGGGGCAATCCAGGCGAGTGCCTACTTGTCGCCGGCCATCGCCTTGGCCTCATTGAGGTAGCTATAGAAGCTGTACTTGGAGATGCCAAAGAACTCGCAGGCGCGCTCGCTCGACTTGGAAATGAGGAAGGCGCCGCGACGGTCGAGGTAGCCGATGGCGCGAATGCGCTCATCTTTGGTCATAAGTGCCGCGGGCTTGCCCACAAACTGCTCGCACTCGTGCAGCAGGTCCTCGAGCAGGTCACCGATGTTCTTGGTAATGGGCTCGGGCTCGGTATAGCCCGTGCCGCCGGTGCCGGTAAAGGCGTCGAGCGAACGCTCAAAAGCCTTCATAAGCGTAATGTCAAAGTTGATGCCCAAAATGCCGACGGGCTTGCCCTCGTCGTTGCGGATAAAGATGGTCGAGGACTTGAGCAGCTTGCCGTCGGTGGTTTTGGTGAGGTACGGCTCGCGGTCGTGCACGTCGGTGGTGCCCTCGTGCATGGACTCAAACACAATATGGCTGGGGCCGTCACCCAGTTTGCGCCCGCTGACGTGGCCGTTTTCGATCACCACGATGGAGTGGTCCACGTCCTCGGTCTCCAGATCGTGGACGACGACTTCGCAGTTGGGGCCAAATTGGAGCGCCAGGCCGTGTGCAAGGCGCTTGTAGAACTCAATCTGTGCGGGGGTCATGGGTGCCTTCCTAAAAATTAGTTTGGGCTCACTGTGCCATAAACCCCACTTGTTCGCAAATAACGAAATCGTCGCTGTGTTATGTGACCGTTCGGCGGCGAAAAGGTACCGATTACGGCAACAAACAATTTGTTAGGTTTTCCAATCAAAAAGTGTGATAGAACAGTGCTAACAAACTTTTTGTTTGGCATCCACATAAAAGTTCAGCCGTGTGAATGGGATCGGGCTGAAACGCGTATGCGGGGGCCGGCAAGAGAGAACTTAAGGAGTTCACCGTATGGCCGATAAGATCCAGTGGGCGGGCAACACGATGCCCAAGAGCGATGACAAGCACTTGGGAATCATGAGCCTCGACCACGTGAAGAAGGCCCGCGCCTTCCACCAGTCGTTCCCCCAGTACACCGTCACTCCGCTTGCCCGCCTGGATGGCCAGGCCGCGCGCCTGGGCCTGTCCAACCTGTGCGTTAAGGACGAGAGCTATCGTTTTGGCCTCAACGCTTTTAAGGTCCTGGGCGGCTCGTTTGCCATGGCCAACTACATTGCCGACGAGACCGGCAAGGACGTTGCCGAGTGCACCTTCGATTACCTGACTTCCGATCAGCTTGCCGAGGACTTTGGCCAGGCTACCTTCTTTACCGCCACCGACGGCAACCATGGCCGTGGCGTTGCGTGGGCTGCCAACAAGCTGGGCCAGAAGGCCGTCGTGCACATGCCCAAAGGTTCCACCAAGCCCCGCTTTGACAACATCGCCGCCGAGGGCGCCACGGTGACCATCGAAGAGGTCAACTACGACGAGTGCGTGCGCATGGCTGCCGCCGAGGCCGACGCCTGCGAGCGCGGCGTCATTGTTCAGGACACTGCCTGGGAGGGCTACGAGAAGATCCCGTCCTGGATCATGGAGGGCTACGGCACCATGGCTTCCGAGGCTGCCGAGCAGCTGCGCGAGATGGCCATCAACCGCCCGACGCACGTCTTTGTCCAGGCTGGCGTGGGCTCGCTCGCCGGCGCCGTGGTGGGCTACTTCACCAACCTGTATCCCGATAACCCGCCCACCTTCGTCGTGGTCGAGTGCGCGCCTGCCGCCTGCCTGTACAAGGGCGCTGCCGCCGGCGACGGCGATCCGCGCATCGTGGACGGCGACATGCCCTCCATCATGGCCGGCCTGTGCTGCGGCGAGCCCAACATCCTGGGCTGGGATATCCTGCGCAACCACACCGCCGCCTTCGTGTCCTGCCCCGACTGGGTCACCGCTCGCGGCATGCGCACTCTGGGCGCTCCCGAGAAGGGCGACCCGCGCGTCATCTCCGGCGAGTCCGGCGCTGTGACCACCGGTCTGGTCGAGACTCTCATGCTCGATCCCGAGTACGCCGAGCTCAAGGAACTCATCGGCCTGGACAAGACGAGCTCCGTGCTCTGCTTCTCCACCGAGGGCGACACCGATCCCGACCAGTATCGCCGCATTGTTTGGGAAGGCGAATATCCCACTTGCTAATCGTTGGGGCGGAGTAAATAGGTATCGCTCCGCCACCTCACAGGTAGATTCCTTCGTTTGAAAGGTTATGAACAATGGCTAAAGAACTCGATTTCGACGCTATCAAGGCTGCTGCTGAGTCCCATCGTGCTGATATGACTCGCTTCCTGCGCGCTATGATCTCCCATCCCTCTGAGTCCTGCGAGGAGGGCGAGGTTGTCGCTTGCATCAAGGCCGAGATGGAGAGCCTTGGCTATGACGAGGTCAAGGTCGACGGCCTGGGCAACGTCATGGGCTTTATGGGCGAGGGCGACAAGATCATCGCCATCGACTCCCACATCGACACTGTCGGCATCGGCAACATCGAGAACTGGGACGCCGATCCCTATGAGGGCTACGAGACCGACGAGATCATCTACGGCCGCGGCGGCTCCGACCAGGAGGGCGGCATGGCTTCTGCTACCTACGCTGCCAAGATGATGAAGGACATGGGCCTCATCCCCGAGGGCTACAAGATCATGGTCGTCGGCACCGTCCAGGAAGAGGACTGCGACGGCATGTGCTGGCAGTACATCTACAACAAGGACGGCATTAAGCCCGAGTTCGTCATTTCCACCGAGCCCACCGACGGCGGCATCTACCGCGGTCACCGCGGCCGCATGGAGATCCGCGTCGACGTTCACGGCACCTCCTGCCACGGCTCCGCTCCCGACCGCGGCGACAACGCCATCTACAAGATGGCCGACATCATCGCCGACGTCCGCGCCCTCAACAACAACGGCTGCGACGAGTCGACCGACATCAAGGGTCTCGTCAAGATGCTCGACCCCAAGTACAATCCCGAGCACTTCGAGGATGCCCGCTTCCTGGGCCGCGGCACCTGCACCGTCAGCCAGATCTTCTACACCAGCCCCAGCCGTTGCGCCGTGGCCGACTCCTGCGCCATCTCCATCGACCGTCGCATGACCGCCGGCGAGACCTGGGAGTCCTGCCTGGACGAGATCCGCAACCTGCCGGCTGCCAAGAAGTACGGCGACGACGTGAAGGTCTCCATGTACATGTACGACCGTCCGTCCTGGACCGGCGAGGTCTACGAGACCGAGGCTTACTTCCCCACGTGGATCAACAAGGAGACCGCTCCGCACGTCAAGGCCCTCGTCGACGCCCACAAGGCCATGTTTGGTGACGAGCGCATCGGCTGCGAGCCCAGCATGGACAAGCGCACCGGTCGCCCGCTGTGCGACAAATGGACCTTCTCCACGAACTGCGTCTCCATCCAGGGCCGCTACGGCATCCCCTGCGTGGGCTTTGGCCCGGGTGCCGAGTCTCAGGCTCACGCTCCCAACGAGGTCACCTACAAGGACGACCTGGTCACCGCTGCCGCCATGTATGTGGCTGCCCTGAACCTCTACGATCCGAGCCAGGCCGATGGCGACGCCACCGTGTTCCGTGCCGGTCTGACCAACAACAAGATCGATTAGTCCCATTCCTCGATTTTGTTGAGCCGGGGGACGCTCGTGTCCCCGGCACCCCCTGTTGACTTGGGGCCCGCGGTCGTTATCTCCCATGCTTCCTCAACGGTGGCGGGTCCTCGTCATGGTGCTCTGCATGTTCTAGCCACACGCGCATGCCGGAGCACATCTACTCATTGCGATCGTTTCATCTTTAGAAAGGACATTTCCATGGACGCTAAGTTTACCGAGCTCGTCGAGCAGCTGAACGGCCTCGATTTTAAGGGTATGTACGGTAGCGACTTCCTGCACACTTGGGACAAGACCACCGACGAGCTCAAGGCGCTCTACATCGTCGCCGACGCCCTGCGCGAGCTGCGCGAGAACAACGTCTCGTCCAAGATCTTCGACTCGGGCCTGGCAGTCTCCCTGTTCCGCGACAACTCCACCCGTACGCGCTTCTCTTTCTCTAAGGCCGCCAACCTGCTCGGCCTTGAGCTGCAGGACCTGGACGAGAAGAAGTCCCAGATCGCCCACGGCGAGACCGTCCGCGAGACCGCGAACATGGTGTCCTTCATGGCCGACGTCATCGGCATCCGCGATGACATGTACATCGGCAAGGGCGATGCCTACATGGCCGAGGTCTCCGAGTCCGTGCAGCAGGCCTACGAGGACGGCGTTCTGGATCACCGTCCCACGCTTATTTCCCTGCAGTCCGACTCCGATCACCCCACGCAGTCCTCTGCCGACATGCTCTACCTCATCAACGAGTTTGGCGGCCTCGAGAACCTCAAGGGCAAGAAGGTTGCCGTCACCTGGGCCTATTCGCCCTCTTACGGCAAGCCGCTGTCCTGCCCGCAGTCGCTGATCAGCCTGCTGCCCCGCTTTGGCATGGACGTCACCCTGGCCCACCCCGAGGGCTACGACCTCATGCCCGAGGTCGTCGAGCGCGCCAAGGGCTATGCCGCCGAGTCCGGCACCACCTTTAAGCAGGTCAACACCATGGCCGAGGCCTTCGAGGGCGCCGACATCGTGATCCCCAAGAGCTGGGCTCCGTTTGCCGCCATGGAGAAGCGTACCAACCTGTACGCCGAGGGCGACGACGCCGGCATCGCTGCGCTCGAGAAGGAGCTGCTCGCCCAGAACGCCACCCATCAGGACTGGTGCTCTACGACCGAGCTCATGGAGAAGACTGCCAACGGCCAGGACACCATCTTTATGCACCCGCTGCCCGCCGACATCTCCGGTGTCTCCTGCGAGCACGGCGAGGTTAACGCCGACGTCTTCGACATGCACCGCGTGGGCATGTACAAGGAGGCCAGCTACAAGCCGTACGCCATCGCTGCCATGATGTTCCTGCAGAAGGTTGCCGATCCCGCCGCTACCCTCAAGGCCCTCGACGAGCGCAACACCGCTCGTTGGCTCCAGGCCTAAAGCCGGGTTGAGGTAAGCCATGTAAAGGGGGCGCTCTGCCAATCGGCGGGGTGCCCCTTTTTTGCATCGCGGGCGTGCGGGATAAGTGCTTTCGATGTGGATGCCCGCGGCGCGAGTTATGGGTACGATGGTTTCAGGGGAGGTATCACCATGAAACTTGGATGCGTCATTATGGCCTCGGGCGAGGGCAAGCGGTTTGGCTCTAACAAGATGCTTGCCGATATCTATGGCGAGCCGCTGATTGCCCGGACCATCGATTCGGTTCCCCGGGGCTTTGACGTTGTGGTCTCGACGCGTTGGCCCGAGGTCGCCCAGATTTGCGAGGACAAGCATTGCCCGTGCGTGCTGCACGATGGCGAGCTGCGCAGCGAAAGCGTCCGTGCGGGCCTTTCGTGGGGAGTCGAACGCAACTGGAAAGGTTGCCTCTTTTTGCCGGGCGACCAGCCGCTTGTGAGCGCGGATTCTTTTGATGCCATGGTTCACGCGTTTGACGAGCGTGGCCGCAAACATCCGGTGCGCTTGGCGTGCAGCGGTGAGCCTTCGAGTCCGGTGCTCTTTCCGGCGGAACTGTTCGATGCACTTATGTGTCTTGAGGGCAAGGACGGCGGCGGTTCGATTCTCAAAGGTCGCGTCGACGTCACGCTGGTCGAAGCGCGTGCCTACGAGCTGTGGGATGTCGATACCGCCAAGGGACAGCGACGCATAGCGGAGCATATTGCCGCCTGCTCGTATTTTGATCGCGTGGCCAACTGTATGAATCGATAAGGAGCAACATGATCATCATCAAAAACGGCGCGCTCGTGACGCCCCAGGGGCTTCGCCGCGCCGATCTTGCCATGGAGGGCGATAAGATCGTGCGGATTGTCGCGGCGATTGAGCCGGGCGCCGACGATACCGTCGAGGACGCCGCGGGCTGCTGGGTGTTTCCCGGCTTTATCGACGGCCACACGCACATGCAGTGCTGGACCGGCATGGATTGGACAGCCGATAGCTTTGAGACCGGCACACGTGCGGCTGCCTGCGGCGGTACCACGACCATCGTGGATTATGCGACGGCCGACCGCGGTGTGACCATGCCCGATGCCTTGGCCGAGTGGCATCGTCGCGCCGACGGAACTTGCACGGCCAACTACGCCTTTCATATGGCGCTTGCCGAGTGGAACGACCGCAACCGTGCCGACCTTTCGGCCATGCGCGAGGCGGGCGTGTCGTCGTTCAAGACCTACTTTGCCTATGATCACCTGCGCTTGGACGATGCCGAGACGCTCGAGGTGCTTGAGGAGCTCAAGCGCGTGGGTGGCATCCTGTGCGTGCACTGCGAGAACGGCACGCTGGTGAACAAGCTGCAGAAGCGCGTGTACGAGCAGGGGATTCACGGGCCCGAGGGGCATGCGCTCAGCCGTCCGGACGTATGCGAGGGCGAGGCCGTGAGCCGTCTGCTGTATTTGGCGCACCTGGCCGGCGATGCTCCGGTCAACGTGGTGCATCTTTCGACCAAGTTGGGGCTCGAGGCCATCCGTGCCGCCAAGGCGCGCGGGCAGAAGAATATCTATGTTGAGACCTGCCCTCAGTATCTGATGCTCGACGATACCTGCTACTTGGAGCAGGGCGAGGACGGCTTTGCGGGCGCCAAGTACGTGATGAGCCCGCCGCTTCGCCACGCAGGCGACCGTGCGGCTTTGCGCGAGGCGCTTGTGGCCGGCGAGATCGATACCATCGCCACCGACCACTGCAGCTTTAACCTGCACGGGCAAAAGGACCGCGGGCGCGACGACTTCCGCGCGATTCCCAACGGCGGGCCCGGTGTGGAGCATCGTCCCGTCGCGATCGCTACGAGCTTTGAGGGGCAGCTGGGCCCCGAGGATCTGTGCCGTCTGATGAGCGAGAACCCGGCGCGCGTCTTTGGCATGTATCCGCGCAAGGGTTGTCTTGCCGAAGGTGCCGATGCCGATGTGTGCGTGTGGGATCCGAGCGCGCGTTGGACCATCAGTGCCGCAACGCAGCATCAGGCTGTGGACTACACGCCGCTCGAGGGCTTTGAGGCGCACGGCCGCGCCAAGGCCGTGTTCGTGAACGGCGTGCTGGCGGCGCGCGACGGCGAGCCCACCGGAGCCCAGCCCGGCCGCTACGCCCCCCGCTAGCAGCAAGGTCGCCGAGGGTAGCTAATTTGGGACGGGGCTCTTTTAGCTACCCCCGCTACCTGCCTGATGATTTTTCTGGGACGGGGATGAAAAAATCATTGTGTACCTAATGTTTTTTTCATCCCCGTCCCAGAAAAATCATCTTAGTGCGCTCGCTCAACATGGGGTAGCTAAAAGAGCCCCGTCCCAAATTAGCTACCCTGGGGGTGCGATCGGCTAACTGAGGCTGGTGGCGATGATGGGGCGGTTGAGGGTCGCCTGGAAGCGGTCAGCCATCGTGGGGTCGGCAAGCGTGTCGACTTGGTTGAGCATGACGCGTGCGGTGCCGAGTTCTAGCGCCTGCATCTCGGCATTGAGCACCTGGGCGACGCGCTCGGGCGTGGCGATGTCGGTGAGCTCGCAGCCGCAACGCTCGCAAAAGAGCTCGGGGCGGTGGACGGCTTCGTTGATGGGCTTGCCGAGCCCCGAGGCGCCGACGAGCCAGATGATGTTGACCGTCCCGGCGGGAACGACCGGCTCCCACGGGGCGTGCGCCTTGAGCGGGAGCCGCTTGCTGCCGTCCGCCTCGGCCAGGACGTAGTCAAAGCGCTGCGCCAGCTGGTCGAGCGGCTCGGCAGGGGAGGAGAGCTTGCCCGTCTCCGGGTCCAAAACACCCGCCTGGCAGATACTTCCGCGGCTCATGCCCGCGCACGCCTCGCAGGTGCAGCCTGGGGCGTGTGGGGTACCTGGCTTCCAGGGCACGGCGTCCAGGCGACGGCTCGACCCGTCCCATGGCACGCCGGCGACGGGAAGCATGTGCGTGGTGGTGCAGAGGAGCACGCGGCCGCCAGCGCGCATGAGCTCGAGACCCAGCGTCTTCAGCAACGTCGACTTGCCGCCGCTGCCGATAATCGCGGTAATCCCCGGCTCGATCTTGAGCGCGGAGGCAAGGTTTCCGCTCGTCGTTTCCATCTGTTCACCGCCGTATAATACTGTGATAATAAATAATCATCAGAGTAGCGGTCGAACCGCTTTTGCTCTGCTCAAACCGTAGCACAGGGAGGTGCCCCGGGAATGCTCGTTTATGTTCGCGGCGCCGGCGATATCGCCACGGGTGTCGCTGCCCGTTTGGTGCGCGCCGGCGTGTCGGTTGTCATGGCCGATATCGCGGTTCCCACGTGCATCCGTCGCACAATCAGTTTTTGCGAGGCCATTCGTTTGGGCGAGGTCGAGATCGAGGGCATTCGCGCTCGCTTGGCGCAGACGTCGGCCGAGGCGCTTGAGATTACCGAGGCGGGGGATGTCGCCGTGGTGGTGGACCCCCAGGCACAGATGCTCGACGAACTGAAGCCCGCGGCTGTGGTCGACGCGATTCTGGCCAAGCGTAACTTGGGCACCACGCGCGACATGGCGCCTGCCGTTATCGCCGTGGGGCCGGGCTTTACCGCGCCGGTTGACTGCGACGCCGTGGTCGAAACCATGCGCGGGCATTTCCTGGGCCGTGTCATTACCCAAGGCTCGCCGCAGCCCAACACGGGCGTGCCGGGTGTCATCGCTGGCTATGGCAGGGAGCGCGTTATCCACAGCCCGCCGCCGGCGTGTTTCGATCCGACCGCGCAATCGGCGACATCGTGAGCGCCGGAGACGTGATTGGCTACGCGGACGATACGCCCATGTGCACGCAGATCGATGGCTGCCTGCGCGGGCTTTTGGCGAACGGCGTGCAGGTGACTGAGGGCTTTAAATGCGCCGATGTCGATCCGCGCGGCGACGCCAGCTATATCAACTATATTTCGGACAAGGCGACGTCGGTCGGCGGCGGTGTGCTCGAGGCACTCGCCATGCTCACCGGTGTATTCCATGGATAGGAAATTGCAATGGAAAAGCTCGATGTGGTGAATGCTGCGCTTGCCGCCCTGCGTGCTGGCGAGACGTGCGAGCTCGTGGTCGTGGCCGGCACGGCGGGGTCGTCGCCGCGCGGCGTGGGCGCCTGGATGGCCGTCTTTGCCGACGGTGGCCAGGCGGGCACTATCGGCGGCGGCAAGATTGAGCTCTTTGCGCTGGATGAGGCGCGCGAACTCCTGAGCGCGGGACAGTCGCGTCTGGTCCGCTACACCATGGGCGGCGAGAACTCCGATACCGGCATGATCTGCGGCGGAGCCATCTGCCTGTGCTATCTGCACCTGGACGCGACCAAGGTACCGTTGCTCCAGTCGGTTGCCGACGTCTTGGCCTATCGGCGCATCGGCGACTTCGTCATCGACTTTGAACCGTTTATCGCGAGCGCGTTCGAGGGCGATGTGGCCGAGTACCATGGCGAGGAATCGCGCCGCACCATTGCGGGCTGCCCCGGGCTTTCGCTGGTGGAGGAGGGGAGTAAGGTCACCTACACCAACGCGGCCTCCGAGATTCCCGCGGCGCACATCGAGACGCTCTGCCCCGAGGGCCTGACCTATATCTTTGGCTGCGGCCACGTGGGCGCTGCGACGGCGCGCGTACTCACGGCGGCGGGCTTTGCCGTTGTGGCGTGCGATGACCGCCCCGGCACGCTGACGCCCGAATGGGTGCTCGGTGTCTACGATCGTCGCCTGGTCGATTACAAGAACCTGAGCAAGCAGTGCCCCATCGGCCCGCGCGACTTGGTGGTCGTGGCCACGGCAGGCCACAAGTCCGATATCGACGTGGTGATTCAGGCCATGCGCGCTAAACCCGCCTATCTGGGCTGCTTGGGCTCGCGCCGCAAGACGGCCTTTGTGCGCGCCCGTTTGGAGCAGGAGGGCTTTACGCAGGACCAGATCGACGGGCTGCACCTGCCGATCGGCGTTGCCATCGAGGCGGAGGACCCCGAGGAGATCGCCATCTCCATTGCCGCCGAGATGATCCACCTGCGCCGCACTAAGCTCGTCCCCCGCAAGCGCTAATCGCATTCCCACCAATAAGTTGCGGTGAAATACGGATTGTTTAAGCCTGTTAGGCCGCCCAACAGTCCCTATTTCACCGCAACTGCTTGTTGGGATCCATTTGTGCGGGGGAGTTGTGGAGTTGTGCAGGCAGACGAGGTTTTTCTGGAAATACGCTCCCGATGCGCGTATAGTACCGATTGTTTTGTCGGCTCCTGCTGCGTCGAGTCCAAACCGCGAAATGCCATGAGCGGCGCGGATGCAGCCAGGAGGCACGAGGACAACCCATCGTGGCCACGCCCCGTGCTTAAAACCCCAAGAAGGAGTGAACAATGGCAGAAGAGAAGTATGTGCCGCGTCTGAAGACCAAGTACAACAACGAGGTCAAGCAGCAGCTTCAGGACAAGTTCCAGTACGAGAACGTCATGATGATCCCCAAGTTTGAGAAGATCGTCGTGAACATGGGTGTCGGCGAGGCCGCTACCGATTCCAAGGCCATCGACGGTGCCGTGCGCGACCTGCGCGCCATCACCGGACAGCAGCCGATGATCACCCGTGCCCGTAAGTCCATCGCTACCTTCCGCCTGCGCGCTGGTATGCCGATCGGCTGCAAGGTTACCCTGCGTGGCGACCGTATGTGGGAGTTCTTCGATCGTCTGACCTCCGTCGCGATCCCCCGTATCCGCGACTTCCGCGGCATTTCCGCCAAGAGCTTCGACGGCCGTGGTAACTTCTCCATGGGCGTCACCGAGCAGCTCATCTTCCCCGAGATCGACTTCGATTCCGTCGATCACCAGCGTGGTATGGACATCACTTTCGTGACCACCGCCAACACCGATGAGGAGGCCAAGGCCCTTCTGGACGCCTTCGGTTTCCCGTTCAAGAAATAGGTTCACCTGCCCTATAAGCGCCGTTCCCACAAGGGGGCGGCGCTTGGGGCGAACAATACTCTATGTGAGGAGGATATAAGTGGCTAAGACATCGATGATCGTCAAGTGCAATCGCAAGCAGAAGTTCTCTACTCGTGAGTACACGCGCTGCCAGCGCTGCGGCCGTCCGCACTCTGTGTACCGCAAGTTCGGCCTGTGCCGTGTCTGCTTCCGCGAGCTTGCACTCAAGGGCGAGCTTCCCGGCGTTAAGAAGGCCAGCTGGTAAGTCACTACCAGCGTTTCAAGCATCAGTTTGGAACAGGGAAAACGCGCTAAAAAGGCTTTGCCGTTAAGGGCGGCGAAGAACCAAGAGCACGTGTTCATCAAGAACGAAGGAGAATCTGTATGAACCTTACAGACCCGATCGCAGATATGCTTACGCGCATCCGTAACGCTAACTCTGTGAACAAGGCCACGGTCTCCATGCCGAGCAGCAAGAAGCTCGTCGAGATCGCTCGTGTTCTGCACGAGGAGGGCTACATCGAGGGCTACGATGTCGAGGACACCGTTCCCCAGAAGACTCTGCACATCACGCTTAAGTATGGTCCCAAGAAGGCTAAGGTCATCAACGGCATCCGCCGCATTTCCAAGCCGGGCCTGCGTAAGTACACCGGCGTTGCCGACATGCCCCGCGTCCGCGGTGGCCTTGGTACCGCCATTATTTCCACCAGCCATGGCGTCATGACCGACCGCGATGCTCGCAAGCACAACGTCGGCGGCGAGATCATCGCTTACGTCTGGTAATTCGCTCGGTAGGTAGAAGGAAAGGAGATCACCGTGTCTCGTATCGGTAATAAGCCTGTCCAGATTCCCGCCGGAGTCGAAGTGGCAGTCAACGGCAACAACGTTGTCGTCAAGGGCCCCAAGGGCCAGCTCGAGCTCGATGTCTTTGAGAAGCTCGCTATCAACGTCGAGGACAACGTCCTCACCGTTTCCCGTCCCGACGACGAGCGTGAGACCCGTGCCCGCCACGGCCTCACCCGCGCCCTCATCCACAACATGGTTGTTGGCGTTTCCGAGGGCTTCGAGAAGAAGCTCGAGCTCGCCGGCGTCGGTTACCGCGTGCAGCAGAAGGGCAAGAACCTCGAGTTCTCCCTGGGCTTCTCGCACCCCGTGATCGTCGAGGCTCCCGAGGGCATCACCTTCGAGGTTCCCGACAACACCCACGTGAACGTCAAGGGTATCAACAAGCAGCAGGTCGGTCAGATTGCCGCTGAGATCCGCGGCCATCGTCCTCCCGAGCCTTACAAGGGCAAGGGTATCCACTACGTTGGCGAGCACATCCGCCGCAAGCTGGGTAAGGCCGCCAAGTAGTCGTAACCGACTCACTCGCATAAGACCAGCACCCCGTCAGGTGCTGGCAAGATCAACCTTTTTAGGAGTTTACGTATGAACAAGCATAAGGCGAAGCTGGAAGGCCTCAAGCGTCGTCAGCGTCGTGTTCGCGGCAAGGTCTCGGGTACCTCCGAGCGTCCGCGTCTTCGCGTGACCCGTACTAACGCCAACATCTATGCCCAGATCATCGACGACAGCAAGGGCTCCAGCCTGACGCTCGTCTCTGCCTCGACCCTCGAGGCCGAGTTCAAGGGCACCCACACCTCGAACAAGGAGGCTGCGGAGAAGGTCGGTCAGCTCGTTGGCAAGCGCGCCATCGAGGCCGGCATCACCAAGGTCGCCTTCGATCGCGGTGGCCGTATCTACCATGGCCGCGTCAAGGCCCTCGCCGACGGTGCTCGTGCCGCCGGTCTCGAGTTCTAGGAGGTATGTAGCACATGGCTCGTAATCAGAAGCAGCAGCGCGAGGCCTCCGAGTTCGAGGAGCGCGTCGTTTACATCAACCGCGTGTCGAAGACCGTCAAGGGTGGTCGTCGCATGAGCCTCGTCGCTCTCGTCGTCGTTGGCGACGGCAAGGGCAACGTCGGCGTTGGCATGGGCAAGTCCGCTGAGGTGCCCATGGCCATCTCCAAGGCATCTCTCGATGCCAAGAAGAACATGTTCCACGTGCCGGTGACCGAGCAGGGCACCATCCCGCACGAGGTTCTCGGCCACTTTGGTGCCGGCCGCATCATCATCAAGCCCGCTGTCGAGGGTACCGGCGTTATCGCCGGCGGCGCTGTGCGTCCCCTCTTCGAGCTTGCTGGCATCAAGAACGTCCTGTCCAAGTCCCTCGGTACCGACAACGGCCTCAACATCATCAAGGCTGCCGTCGAGGGCCTCAAGGAGCTCTCCAGCCCTGAGGACGTCGCGGCTCGG
>ENA-ORTN01002038-ORTN01002038.1-human-gut-metagenome-genome-assembly--contig:-NODE-2038-length-17701-cov-2.994163_pt1 | contig 17701 bp, 11 predicted proteins | sample MGYA00242070_ERZ509189 | MGnify/ENA primary metagenome ERZ509189 (study PRJEB26280, sample SAMEA2338821) | human gut metagenome | biome: human gut; feature: human-associated habitat; material: faeces...
CGGGCACTGCTCTGGTGCACTGTCTCCTTCGTGAACATATCCACATACGCTGCATACAAATTTCTTCATACTAATACACTCTCCTTTTGATAAATTAGTTTAACCACTTTTGTGATTTATAAACATTTTTTACAGATGCCGTAAAAATAGATTTCATGTCCTTCTATTTTTCCGGGAAACTCGTCATCCATCTTGGTATCCAATTCAAAATCCCAGTCGGCTTCCAAATCGATTACCTGTCTGCAACGACGACAAATAAAATGATTGTGTGGGGTGGTCGTTGCATCAAAATGCTCTACCCCGTCACCACAGTTCAATCGCAAAATCTCACCACAGTCTGCTAATAAGTTTAAATTTCGGTATACCGTTCCTAAACTTATCTTAGGAAATTCTTCTCTGATTTTCTGATATACCTGCTCCGCAGTCGGATGAGACTTTGTTGAACGCAGATAGACTAACACAGCTTCCCGCTGCCTGCTATACTTGAGTCCAGCCATATCTCACGCTCCTTTTTGATAATAGTAACCGTTACTGTTATTACTATATATCATTTATCTTAGCTTGTCAATACTTTTTCTCAATAAATTTTATTTTTTTCACATTCGACATTTTTCTACATAATATATAGTAAAAACAAAAAAGGAGTTTCTATGAATCTTTCAAAGAAACCATTAGCAATGGCATATGTCCCATGGCAGACTTTTGAAAATGTCATGGAGGGCGAATGTGCCTTAAGACACGGCACCATTTTCGAAGATTTAGTTTTTCCGTTTGTTGGTGCACAGGCTGCCTGCCAGGCAGACCGCAGTCAAAACCACTCCCATTCCGGTTCTTGTGGCTGGGTTATGTCCTGCCATAACCGACAGCCCTATATGCAAAACAACTCCTGTGGAAGGCGAGGTGTTTATTGATGAATCAAAACAGACATTCAAAGCATCAGAAAATGACCGCTGTACGTGAGGCCGGATTCTGCATGATTGACGCCGGTATGTATTTGGATACTCATCCTTGCGATGGCAAGGCAATGGATTATTTCAACCGTTACCAGCAGATGTACAAAGAAGCCGTCTGCGATTACGAAAAACACTGCGGACCGTTATTTTTAACCGGTATTGATACAAACGATGGCTGGACCTGGACCGATGAACCGTGGCCATGGGAAGGGGGGTGCAGCTGATGTGGACGTATGAACGACGACTGGAATACCCGGTCAATATCAAAACGCCGAATGCAAAATTGGCAAAAGTAATAATCAGTCAGCTGGGTGGACCGTAGTGCTGAGAGTTATAAAAGATTTTTTCACTTTAGATTGTCCTTAAAATAACATAGAATTCACTGAAAGTAAAGGATTTCAGGCTTTTAAATTTCTTTCACCTTTTTCAAACTAATCCATTGCCATTTGTCATTCTTTTTGTTCAACAAACGCCCCCATGCACCAACCACCTTAGAAATCTTAACAACCTCTCCCGGATTTATGCTGCCAATTTTATTAGTAGGTTTTAATCCCTTGGATGAGCGGATGGCTGCTGCCTTTGTTACTTTGGCTCTGTACTGATAATTATACATAATCTTGTTGTAAAGATGCTTCCATTTCAAGTTGCCTTTACCGATCATCGGCTCTGGACACGCTTTGCCGTTGACGTCCCAATGTCTGATGATAGTCTTTGCATTCGGGCAACGTTTCTGAATATACTGTACTAATTGTCGTACCGCAAGCATCTGTTCCCAGCTTACACCTTTTTTGCAATCACATAATTCGATGGACACACTGTTATCATTCGTACACTTTTTATAATACGATGCAGCCCCCTTCTCACGGGTATAGAAGTGGCCAACTGCCCAAGCAGTATATTCCATTGGCACGGACTCCCAAATCTCAGATTTTTTATCCACAAAGAAATGCGCACCCGCTTCTCGCGTGTTGCCAGTAGCGTAGAAATCAGCATTGTTCTTCGCCGTATCTCCTTTGTTACCGGTAAAATGTATGACAATGTACTTTATGTCCTTTAAACTCCTTTTGCTCCCATAACTGATTGATTTTGCTCTTCTTTTTTTAATTTCCATTTGTTTCACCTTCCTTATCTGCTGCAATCCAGTCCTCAGCAAGCATATCTGCCTGCGATGCAAGCCATCCCATTTGAACACCGGAAGTACCAACAAATGCAATTGCCTTGTTACCAATTGCATCATGCTCGCAATTTACAATTTCTCCACCTGTTGACACATATGAAATACCTGTTGCAAGCTGAATATATTGTTTTTTACCATTCCATCCCTTACGGGCAACTTTCTGTCCAATTTTTAATCTTCGAATTGCTTCACCAAATGTAAATGTTTGAACATCTAAATCCTTTACACCTGCCTCGTCAACAATCTCCCAATCATCACGAAGAATAAAATCAAGAGTATATCCAACATTTTTTGTCTCCCGAATATCAAGAGTTTTCCCATCTTTACAATGCATCTTAATGGAATTATCTTCCCATTTCCAATATCCTCTCCATTCCGGACACTTTATCAATGCTCCCTGTTTAAGTGCCTCATATGCTTTCTTAAATTCCATTACTCATCAACCTCCTCTTTATTCTTCAACACATCAATCCCCTTTTCAATTGCTTTTGGAATGGGAATTCCCATCAGACCAGCGTTTTCGATCAGACTAATCGTCTCATTAACAATAAAACCAATCACAGTAGCATCTTTTATAAATGTAGTTCCAATTGTCATATCCAACCGACAAGCCACCAATACAATAAGCAGGGTAACACCTTTCCGGCATAATCCTTTCCATCCAGCATGAGATTCCAGCGCACCACTCTCTGTTTTTTTGCTCTTTTTAAAAATTCCAGCAACCATAAGACCGGTAACATAATCTATGCACATAAAGATAAGAAGCGTTGTCATTCCGGAAGTCCATCCTCCAAAAAAAGACGCCACGGTACTTCCAACCAGCCCGCAAATCGTACAAATCATCTGTTTCATTCTATAAGTCCCCCTTTGTTTTTTTCTCAGTATAGCAAAGGAACTAGAAGTTTTACCCCCTAGTTCCCATGCGAACCACCTATTCCTCATTCCATTTTTTAAACGTATCGCTTGTATAGATGCATTTACCTTTTATTTTAAGTTTATACAGTTTCTGCATAATGGGTTGTTTCTCATGAGTATTTTTAGCACTCTGAAACCTGTCTTTATACTCAGAAGATAATTTCGAACGAATGGACGCAAATGCTTTCTTCTCTTTCTTACTGGCACTAAGTTCATGCTTTTCATCCTCCCTTTCAATTTTTGTCATTGCTTCCTCGTACATCTGTTGTAATATTTCTTCGTAACCTTTTCCCTCCTCAATGGCAGCAACCAAATCCTCGCTCTTGTAAAAAGAAAGATAATCATGTGCATCCTTTGCACTGGATTCCGTTTTGTCCTGCATCTTATTTAATACACTATTAGTTGCAGCTACAACTTCATAATGATTAAATCCCATTTTTATAAGTTTGTTGTAACATTCCATATAGCCATCATGATTTTTGTCAAGACGATACTGTGCCGCTTGCTTTACTAAATCATTTCGACTTGCCAACTGGTCTTTTACCGCTGTTTCCACATCACCTTCACCTTTCTCCCCACTTTTCTTCATCTTCTCCCGATATTCCTCGGCTGTCTTCTTATCTCCGTCCATAAGCGCATAGTAAATTTTCTTTCCATACACACTTGCTTTCGGTTCTTCTTTATCCGTGGAAAATGAAAACAAACCATCCCCGGATGTCACATCCTCAACATTCTTCCAAATTCCAACGGCTACATTTTGCACATTGTCTACCGGTACACCACACATTTTTGCCACGGTGCCAGCCGCATCAAAAAAGGCTCCTTTTATCTCGTCAATTCCTTTCTCTGCTTCCTCATCAGAATCACTAAACGAATCAATTGCACCATTTCCCATTTTCACAATAGATTCAAACAGCGAAGAAATTTCACTAAACAGTGACACCTCAATACCATAATACCGTTCTTTCGTAATTGCAGAATATATAAGGTTATACAATTCGTTTCCTGCTATAAAACTTCCTGAAAGTGACCCCAGCACACCATTGGTCCACTCTGAGACAAAGCTCTCGGCAGTGAGTTCGTTCTCATCGTCCAAATACGGTTTTATCTTGTGCAAAAGACCTCTTGCCAAAAACGTCATTGTAGAAAGCACTGCTGCCGATACCAACTGACTGGATACAGCCCATGCAAATTCCTTTCTTGCCTGTGCCTTTTGCTCCTTTGTTCCGGTTTTGTTTTTTGCATATAGATTACATGCCGCGTCATATAAGATACCACCATTCTGCATACGCTGTGTCATAAACATAAACATTACTTTTTTAATTTTACTAGGGTCGCGCAAATAATCCGGTCGTTGCATTACTGTATAATTCGGCTGTGTATCTTCCACGCATCGATTAAAAACTTCCGCCACCTGACGATAATATACATCAGTCCCCTTTTTCAATGCCGTATAATTTGCATCTACATAGTATTGTGACGCATACCAAAGCCGTCCAACTGTCGCCACATCAACTTTCTGTATCATATTCTTTACTTCTCTTACCACCGGCATGCGATTTGTAAGACTATTCAAAGTATCAATATCCGCCATTTCCTGCGTGGAATTTCCTTTGTTTCGATACCATAAAAGTGGTGTATATTTTGCAATCAATTCTCTGTCTGCGCTACTGATAGGAAGTCCATGTTTACCACCTCTGGCAAGTGCTTTCATAACCGGTTCCCATCCCAAAGTAGCAACTGCAGTCGGATAAGATGCCGCCTGTTTCATAATAACTGACCAGTTTCCGGTCAGAACTGCTCCAGCAAAATTTCCCCGAAGCATATCAAAGACAGTTGATTCTCCCGCCCTTGCATTCTGCAAATCAGAAAGCAGGTTATCAATATACTTCGTTGCCATTCTTCCCCATACATCCTGCATTGCCTTATGAACAGTATCATCTTGTACCATTACAGATTTCGCAGATACATCGGCACTATCCGCATCAGTAACTTTCCACGTAGCTCCATTATATACTTTATTAAAGTTACGAATTGGAATCGCAAGACCACCAAACTCCGATGTCATTTTCAAAGAACGCTGCGCTGTGTCAATTATACTCTCCATTACCAATGGCTTAACAGATTGTATACGCTCCTTCAAAAATCCGGCTCCCTCTAAAGTTTTATCCATTTTCAAACTAGTAATATCCGTAGTTACATAGTTCTTATCAACTGAAATCGGATAATAATTCTTCTCATTTGCTTTTTTAAATCCGTACAACTCCATTGAGGTTTCATTAATCACACTACCGGTGTACTCGTGGAACAACTTTTTAAAAGCATGAAGAACCTTTTTCTCTTCCGGGGACATGGCATCTTCCATCGCCTGAATTTTTGCAGAGGTTACCCCTTTTGCTAATTTTGTTTTATCATAAGCACCTTTTTTATCCCCCTTCAAATATAAGTCCATATTTGGCATAGTGACACCACCATAAACCATATGTCGTAAATTGTCCTTATTCATACCATGCATTACAAGTGCCATACGCATTCCTTTTGTTACTTGTACTTTCTTACCATCTTCATAAACAAGGCCGGTGTCAACCATTCCCTGCTTCTTGTCAAAAGTTTTCATCAGTTTTACCACGTTTTCATCCTGCATTACATCGGCAAGAATAGCTTCTCCTTGCTGCTGAATCGTCAGCATTTTACGCTGTCCTTCATTTAATTCTTTCCATTCCTGCATAAACTCTCCATCCGCGTATCCGGTAATCCGGCGAAATGCACGATAGGAATTTAGAGATTTCAATGCATACTCAGGCAGTTTTCTTATGACTTTATGCGTACTCATAAATGAACTTACACCTTTTGCCGAACGTACTTCCCGGATTACCTGTTCTGCTGCCTTTGTCGCATCAATTTCTCCCTCTTTGCGAATTAATTCGGTTGCTCTCCGGATTGTTTTGTATACCGTTTTCATCGCATCATAAACCTCATTTAATTCCTCGGAAGATAAATCATAAATGCTATTTCCATCAGTCTTAAATTTATTAGTAATACGCTGTAGTTCATAAGCAATATCAGCATCATACTCGGATGCATAGTTATAATCGGAATCTTTTTTCATTGCTTCAAAATGCTGTCTCGCATCATCTAACGCATTATATAATTGAGTTCCTTCTTTCGCTCCCAAATTGACAGCCTCGCACACATCAATTACAGACCGAACCAAATCTTGTGGCACATACATCCCCTCTTTTGGTTTCATAAGCATCTGACGCATCTGTTTATGTAACCGTCGAATCTTATTCTTTGCTTCTGTCTGTTTTTTCTGCTCCGATAAATTCTTACGGTACTGACGATTCTCAATCTTCATTTCCGCTATCTTTTTCACCTGACTCTTTTTCAACCGCTCAATGTAACGCTTTTGCTTATCAATCTCATGCTGATACTTACGAATCAGTTCTCCGTTTTGTGTCGTCTCAATCACATTTGCATAATCATGTATCTTAGCATACGCCTCTCGGATTCTCTGATTCTTATTCTTTATCTGACCATCCATACTGACTTTCAAGCCTTCCAAAAATTGTTTCTCACACTCTTTCCGATAGTCCTGCAGCATGGTAAGATATACCCGATTTGCCTCTTTCCATTCACGCTCCACTGCCGCATCCGCTTTATCCTTAAAAGTTGCTTTTTGTGGCACATTGCTCATTTCCTTATAAATGTTTAATGCAAGGTCATAAGATGCCTGCTCAATATCCTCTCCGTATGCATTACGATATGTTGGCCGCAATCCATCTAATACAGTCATAACCTCTGCAATCATGTCTCCATCGTTCGTATCTGCCTTAAACAATTCCGGATATTTATCGCTTAGTTCTCCCCAAACCTGGTCGAGACTTGTCCCATCTTCAACGATACGAAGCCGTCCAAAGTTGCTCTTTCTAAATTCACCCATGCTTCCATACAAATAATTCACTTCACTTTTCTGCGCTTCTGATAAAGCCAACTTTGTTTTACGGAAGTAATCACGCAAATCCTTATATTCGTTATACAATGTCATATCTTTGGTCGTACTCTTCTCCAATACACCACGAGCAATTTCCGATGTAATTTTTAATGCTGCATCATAATCGGCTCCCTCTTCATTCATATAAGCATACAGCTTCGTCAGGTTATCACGAAATGTTTCTGCATCAAAGGACGAATGATATTTTTTCAATATTTTTTTACACACTACCTCTACACGTGCCGGTTCCGGAACTGTTCTCTTTCCGGGTTTAAATTCACTCTCCAGTGTTTCAACTACTTTTCTTAACTGGTCGTTTTCATGTACCAAACTTTCTTCCGTAGACATAGTGTCTGATAACGAACGACGTAATTTTTCCGTACGTTCCGCCACTCGAATGGAATGTTTTTCGCCTTCCTCGGATATAATATTCTTGACAATCTTTTTATATTGTGCTAGATTGTCTTTATAATCCTGATGAAGTACGTTCCCTCGGAATTGGACCGTTGGACCCACTGCTTTATCAGGATTTACTTTTACGATACGGTTCTCCTTTCCAGCTTTTTCGACATAATTATGAAGAGCTTCTTTTCCATACATGCTTAACATAATATTAGCATCTAGCGTTGCTGTTTTCTTTCTTCCTACCCCATTTGGCTTAACTGCTGCAATGACAACATTTCCATTCTTATCAACAACAGAAGATACCATTACCAAATCTGCATTATTTTCTTTGTTATTGGATTTAATTATCATCCATGGTCTTTCAATGTCTTCCAACACTTGCATAAACTTTTCTTTACCTAAATTATGATAATTTCTTATTTTCTTATATCTTGCACCCTTATCTTTCTTCTCGTTAATCACACTATACACATGTTGGTTCGTCATAAGCATCGGAAGGTCATTCCAGCCTAATTCTTTCAATGCTTTCGTTGTTTCCCCCAAATAAACATGCGTATAATCTTTTGGTACGGTGTCATTTAGCACATCATCTATCTGCTTATCCAGATCAACACTAATAGAGTAGCGAATGTCCTTGTTTTCCTTTGTTGGATTTTCATTCGTTATCTGTTTAATCTGTTCACTGTAAAACGGAATTACTACCTGATGTATAGTTCCACCTTGTTTTCCACCTTTATCAATGATACCATCATATCCGTTTTTCTTTAATACATCTGTTACAAAATCAGGAATACTGGTCCATGAATATGTTGTCCCATTTTTTATATCATTTTGCAAGCGACTTACAAACTCCTCCGGAACAACATTATTCTTATCCCACATATCCGCTTCATTTCCAACAGTAACTTGTGCATTTTCTGCAGCATCTTTTATTTGTTCAAACATATCTGTAGATATATCCGTTGTATCAAATGGTTTTGTCACATTCAAGTACACTTCGTAAACCTTTTCGTCCCGATAATCTGGATTGTAATATTCTACATTATCAATTCCGACCATTTTTAACACTTGTCGAAAATCGTCCTCCCTATCGTATAGTTCACCATCGTCAAGCCACGCCTGCACTAATGCTTCTAAGACATTTCCATTGTTTTCCCGGAGCAGATACGAATCAAAATTACCATTTCCATAATCCACATCCGGATTATAAATAATTGTTTCGTAATCATCATCAAAACAAATATGTCCTGCCTTCTCTCCCAATTCTTTCTTTTCCTTTGCAGATAATGTATTCCAAAGTTCACCAACAGATATATCTTCTCCGTTATGTTTTACACGAAACTGTGTATGATAATCGTTATATCTTTCGTCATAATCAAGCGATGTATCTTTCTTATCTTTTGAATAATTTTCTGCAATTTCCTGGTTATCCGTAAAATAGGCCATTGGACCAGATGTTGCCCTATTAGGGTCAAAATAATATCCTACACGGTCCGCTCTTCCGGTACCATGATACATTACTTTCAAGTTTCCATTCTCATCAATAATCTGACTATCCTTAAAAAATTCTTGCTGTCCCTTCGATAAATTATGTCCTTCATTATCTACTGTAATAGAATGTTTTACTCCACTGCTTTCTTGCATACTATTATTGACATTTTGTAATTTATTGGATATACTAATATCACTAGAAGATGAATGTGCAGACCCTTTATAATAAGGGTGGGTACTTGTACTTGACCCTTGGCTCACATTCATCTTCTTTATATTTAAACCGTGAATGTAAAAACTGGTTCCTTTTTTTGTATTTTTTAAGTCTATTGTCACTTCATAATCTACACCTCCAACATTTATCATGCTTCGCAAATACGAAAATGTAATATTACTCTTCTTATCATGGTAATTTGCTGCATCGTTTGCCCTTACTTCTCCGTACTTAATCATATTGGCCAAATACTTCATTGAAACAATTTTAGCAATTTTCAAATCATTATCTAAATTCAGATAATAACTATCCTTTCCAAATGTTTCTCGTATACCCGCCTTATAAATATATACGTCTTTGCCAGTATCCAAATTATGAATCGGTTTCTGTATATCTGATGTTGATAAATACTTCTTTTCTAGATACTTTCCAACTTGCTTAATAACCTGATACTTTTTACCTATATATCTAGATTTTATTCCCATTTGTTGTAATACATCATCTATTTCTTCTTGCTTGATTTTAATATCTGGCATATATCCACCAAGCCTTACACTATTTTTCTTTGTCGTCTTTTCTGTCGTATTTTCTGTCTTATACTTCTCTCCAGCCTTATCTACAGCATCCATAAACAGCTTACGGATTTCCTCCTTTTGTTCCACTTTCAGTTCTGCTGCCATTCTGGCCGCCTTTGTCATAGGGGTATCATCAATATATTTTTTTATCTTTTCAAAGACATGCTTTACCAAATCAGCAATTTTCTGAAATACATTTTTCTTCTCATTTGCATCCAGCTTCGCATCTTTCATTACCCAGTCAATAAACGCCTTCGCACCCTGTTCATCATAAAACACACCACTAACTGCGTCGTTCAGCATTTCCCCTGCTGCCTCTTCATATGATTTTGCTCCCTCTGCCTCTTCGTAAGCCTGCTGGTATGTGGCAATCAAAGAGTGCACGTCTTCTACACCGTGCTTTTCCACCATATAATTCAAAACAACGCCCATCAGTTTCTGATATTCATTCTCTGACATTACAGAAGCAAACTCCAGTGACTCATGAATGACCACTCCGAATTTATTCTCGGCATCCTCCGCAAAAACCATTTCTCCTTTTTCCATATCCAGCATACCATTGATGGTATATGCCTCATTCTCAGACAACGTATCTAAATCTTTAATTTTCAATCCTGTCTTTTGCGCAAGAGTTTCCTTGAGCCTTCCAAAGTCATTCTGATCCGCTGATTGACTTCTCGCATCCTCATACGTTCCACCATCTTTTTGTTGCGCCAGCGCAACTTTGCTTTCTGCCTCTGCTGTCTTTGCATTTTCTCCATGAACTTTGCCAAGTTCATACGCAAGACGCATGGCTCCTTTGTCACTCATTACACGAAATGATTTGGATGCCTGCATCATTTTGTCAAAGCTGATGCTTCCCAATCTTCCCATACGATACGCCATACGGAAATTATTCGCATAGATACCGGCATTATCTTTTCCGTTGTAATAATCTACGAGCGCAGTAGCGGCCGCCGCATTATCCATCTTTGATGCAATATTAAACAGATTCTGTGTTCCTTCATCCTGAAAGGACAAATCAGCAAGGTCTACTACCTCTCCATCCGTAGTCTCTACGGTAGCGGTCTCTTTCCCAATTTCCCGAAATCCTTTTACCTTTACTTGTTCGTCAGATGCCGTAAATGCCGCATTCTCTGTCTTTCTAAAATTAGCATTCGTAACATTCTGCTTTGCCTTTTCCGGCTGTAGTTCTTGTACCTCAACCGGTCGCTGATTCCGTTCCATTCCCTCGTCAAGATTCACACGATTGAATGTAGTATCTATATTAGCAGTAGCATCTTCCTCCTGCTTCGACATAGACTCCTTCTGCATCATCTCGCTTTTTTGATTCAGAGATACTGTCCTTTTCATTGCATTTGAAACAGAGGCATCCATAATGTCATACAATGCCTGTCGCTCCGGTTCAAATGTTGCATATTTACTCTTTTTAACCAGTTCCTGCGCTTTCTCACGTGCCATCTGGTCAATTTCCACTCCCAAACTATCCGGCACACCACGAGTAGCATCTTCATATGCTCTTGCAAGTTCTCTGCTCGTTCTTGCTTCTGTAAAATTATTTTCAGCATTTTGCATGATGTCTACTGAAATTTTACCGTATTTTTCTGTATCATCTTTTGCCTTCTCGTAAGTGTCCATACCTCTTTTTGCAGCATATGCAAGTAAATCTGTACCTTCCTTTCCCTCTGTAATCGATGTCCCATTCTTTTTCACTAATGACTCATACTGTGCTTTCGAGTACACATTTGCGTAAGTGCCAAAAAGTGTGCCAGAAAAAGCGCCTGCTGCCGTGTCCTCTGCTACTTGTATCCAAAAGTCTTTCCTTGCATTTTTCTTCGCCTCATCTTTTGACATTCCCTGCTGAATGTAATTTTTCACATTTGTATTATACTCACTCTTGCTACCATTCACAGCACGGTCAACAAATGCATTGGCAAAATCAGAAGCTGCCTCTTCCGACCCTTCTACCGCACCCTGCCTTACAAGGTTCCTTGCAAAATCACGAAAATGTTTCGGATTCGTTGTTTTTAACGCGTCAAAACTATCCAACGAATACTTTTCACTCGCCCACTCTGCCAAACCGGCTCCTAATCCGGTAATCAAAGACTGTCCGGCACTTCCTGTTCGCTCATAGGTATCCATGTAGGACTGGTTTGCCGCATTTGCTCCCATCAACGCACTAGCTGCCCCACCTGCTAACTTGGTTCCCTTAAATCCTTTCGTCACAAGAATATCCGCAGCAGAATCAACCGTGGACATTCCGGCGTTATAGACAAACTTACCAATATCATTATCAATACCTTCGGATACTGTCTGTCTTACATTGTTCGTATAAGAACTGTATGGGTGGCTGGCATGATTAATGGGATAAGACTTATCTGATGATAGGTTTTTAACCGCATGATTTACATCCTCTGCAAGTTCCAACGGTGAAAGCAAGTTTGACCCCACACTTAACGCACTGGATACTACCGGATGTTCGTCTGCTATTTTTTTTATACCTTCATCCCATACCTCCTGTTCTTTATTATCAGTGTTAATGTTCTCGCTATCGATAATGTAATCTACATCAATTCCTTTTTCTTTTAATTCCTTTAACCTAGGAAATTTTTCATATGCTTGTGACAAAAACCCCGGAATGATACTTGCTTCCAGTTTGCCCTGTATCGTCGGCACTAAATTGTTTACTAAATGTTTTTTATCTGCACTGTATTTTCTTTTCTCTACCCACACGTAATCTGCTGCCTTTTTTACTAACTGCTTATCGGCATCCCCCAGCTTGTCATATTCATGCTCCAGTTCTACTCGTGGCTTATTACTTTCCAGTTCTGACATATACTCGACATTATCCTGGTACTTATTCCACAAACTGGTGTATTCCTTGTAATCTTCCCACGATACACCTTTTTTCCCTAACTTTTCCTCAAAATCTTTTGGCTGAACTTTTTCCCATTCTCCCGAAAATCCCCGTTTAAACAAACCACTATCCGCGATTTTTGACTTAAACAAGTCTTTATTTTTCTTCGCATTTGCAAGCGCAGTTTGAATTTCATCATAGTTCATTTGTGATGGATTTCTGTATGTATTACCAGATGAAGTCCGAAATAACTGGTTTGTCTTTTCCGCATTATTATTGCGAACATTACTTCCATTTGTGCTCTGCTGTTCTCTCTGCTTTCTTCTCTGCTGTTCCTGTTTTTCCCTTTGTTCCCGTCTCGGAATTTCCGACAGCATATTATTTTCTGCCTTTGCTGCATTGCGAATCAGCGTATTGGTTCTCTTATACTTTTCGCTGTTCTTTTGCGTTCTTTCTTTAATTTCTACTGCTTTCTCTGCCAATCGACGATAGCGGGATTCTGACTGATTCGTATAGTCGGTATCCGAATACTTTTTATCCTCACCATAATAAGAATCAGCCTTTGCTCTGGTCTCACTGGCTATTTTTTGTCCCTGCATATCTCTTTCATACAACTTGTCCTGGCTCTCAAAATAATTTGAAATAATACTTCCGGAACCGGATGCATGAGTATTCTGTTTTTTTTTCTTATTTGCCATAATATATATTCTCCTTACTTTTTCTTTTTGCTTTTCTTTGAGGACTGTTTCTTTTTGTTTTTATTCACCTGTTTTTCCAAATAGTCATTGTAAGAGCCTACTGTCTGTAACTCCCTGCTGCTAGGCAGATTTCGCATAAAATCAACATAGGATAATGTAGTCTTCGCATCTGCTCCGGCCGCCACTGCACTGTCATAGGTTGGATATTTGCTTAACCCTCTCGTAGTAGTTCCATCAGAGGTTATATATGTCGGTAAATCTTTTGCTGTATATCCCAATAAAACACTCCATACATAATTGCTTTGATCAGCAGATAACACGCCACTCTTTTCCATATTGTTCAAATATTCTGCGATACCCTGCGTGTCATTGTTCTTAGCCAATTCCTTAACCTTCGACTTAATATCCGTTGGAATCTTAATCCCACCGGTTGAAGATGCCCCTTTGCCCGACGCACTTCGTTTACTAGCGGATGCAGCAGCGGCCTTAGCTTTTTTTGATAACTGGTAATCCTTATTCTGCCAGTAATTGGATGCGTTCTGCTGCTGTCTCCACTGGCTGTTGCCATTTTGCTGTTCATACTTCCACTGCTGATTAGATACATTCGCAGTATAGTTGTTAAAATCGTTATTATATGCCGCATCATATCGATTCGCATAATAGTTTCTGTCATCCTGCCAATCGCCAACCTTGTCCCGATACTTCGCATAATCACTTTCGTCAAGTCCCTGATACATGGACAAGTCGGATCTCTGATTATCCAAATCCGTCTGATAACGGTTGTACGCTGCCTCGTACAAACTAGGAATTATATTATTCAAGGCTGACATGTTTTCCTGATACGCAAGGTTGCCGGCCGTAGCCGCATAAGAGTTTCCATATCCTCCGGACAACGCGGCCGCCTGCGCCGTTGCATTCTGCATCCCTAACTGTGCCTGCCTCTGATACTGGTCCTTATAATTCTGATACAAAGCATCCTTTGTATAGTCATAGGAAAAACCTTTGCGATTTGCAATCGCATCCGCCAATCCGGTTATCTGTGTTCCATACTTACTGGTATAAGCTGCCGGCCTTGCCTTCTCCGTCTTTTGCAACGTACTCTTTGCGGCGTTTACTGCTTTCGATGGCGTATAAGACTTTATTGTCGGTGTCTTCACAGTTGTTGCTTTGGTGATTGTTATTTTACTGCTACTGCTCTTCTTTTTCGCCATAATCCTCATCCTCCTCTTCTATGATGGGTTCCTCTACCACCGGTTCCGAACCCCATATTGCAAACACAGCATTTACCACATTTTCTGTCTGCTCCTTCAACAATTCTTCTCTTCCGGATACGGAATTGAGATAGGTTCGTCTATGATTCTCTCCAACCTGAGATTTCACTTCTCCATCAATTAGTACCTTTCTTGTTAAGATGCTCACACTCTCTGTCGACAACATATCTACCGTTTTTTCTTCGTTAATTTCCATTTCAATTCCTCCTCGTTAAACCTTTCTATACCAACCGTATACATACCAATCGCTATATGTTTTTCCGGACGCGTATGCCCCATTCTGGACATAATATGAACCACTGCCGCTAATTAGATTAAATGGTGAATTAGTTCCATTGCCACTCGACACAATTCCAATCGGATAGACATTTGATGGACGACTATGGTCAGGTTCATATGGCAGTCCGCTTATATGATGACAAGCATAACTACTTGTTGTTAATATCATTGCCTCTATAAATACAATGTCTCCCAGTCTATAATAATTTCCCGTAGCCGCTGCAATTGACGTTTTAATCTCATTACTTGCTGTATTAAACAGTCTAGGAGTCCATGTTCCTTTTTCGTATTTTGCTGTGTATTTTGTATAATTACTTGAATCCAGCAGCGTCTTCCATGTGTCCCAAGTTCCACTTGACATGGCTCTATGCTGCAATATTCCATTATTAAGCATGGCCAGTTGTGAATCCCAACCACTCGTATTATCCCAATTCATTTGCAGTATCTTTGCATCACCCCCGGGCTTTCCCGTTGTCATCTTAGAACTGGCAACAAATGCTTCTACTGCTCCCATCCTATCGGATGTACTCGATTTATCTGCAGATGCCGGACGCGTTGCAATATAATTAAGCAATGTGCTTATTCCTGCCGGCCCCATTGGTCCTTGCGCCCCAGTATCTCCTTTTGGTCCCTGAACACCTTGAATCCCTTGTGGTCCAGTTTCTCCCTGTGGTCCTTGTGGCCCTTCCGGTCCCGTTGCTCCGGTGTCTCCTTTGGGTCCTTGTGGTCCCGTTGCTCCGGTATCTCCTTTAAGGCCTTGTGGTCCCTGTGCTCCGGTGTCCCCCTTCGCACCAGTATCACCCTTTTCCCCTTGTTCTCCCTGCGGTCCCGTTGCTCCAGTATCTCCTTTAGGTCCTTGCGCCCCGGTATCTCCTTTCTCTCCTTTAAGACCTTGCGGCCCCTTAAAATTTCCAATCAAAAATTTTGCCATTGTATCACTTCCTATCTATTCATCCGGTAATATTAAATAAATGTCTCCAGTAGAATCTATTTCAAATTGAGGCGGTGTCTCATCATCTGTAGTAACCGCATATAGGTTTCCGTCAGCGTCTCCCATCAGATAAAAGAATCCATTAATTGGATTGATTACACCACTGTCACCTCTCTCGCCTTTATCTCCTTTATCTCCTTTTGGACCTTGAATTCCTTGTGGACCTTCTGGTCCAATTTTTCCTTCCGGTCCAGTCAGCCCCTGCACACCCTGCGGTCCGCAATCACCTTTCTCTCCCTTTTCTCCTTGCACACCGTCTTTTCCTGCATCGCCTTTCTCTCCCTTTTCTCCATCTGCGCCTTTGTCACCTTTGTCACCCTTCTCTCCCTTATCACCCTTCTCTCCTTTTTCTCCCCGTAATCCGCCGCTCTCTAACTGTTGCTTTAACTTGTCTGCAATCTCTTTTGCTTCCTTTGCCATCTTTACAGTTTCCTGCACTTGACTAAATTTCTTTTCTGTCTCAGAAGTCATATTATCCAGTTCAAGATTATTTAAGATATAACTTAAATTATCTATCAGACGTATTATCCATGAATTCAACTTCTGAATATTTTTTCCATCCATACCATCTAATTGGATAGGGTCAAATTGCAACGTGGCCATTAATATCCCCCCTGTTCCAAAACTTTGGAAATGCTGTAAACCCTTGCATCCCCTTTCCCTCTTAACCGGATTCTCATATGATCACATCGAATCGGAAATATGGGTATTTCAAAACTCCGCATTGTTACAAAAGATGGAGTATCTCTCCTACTTTGTTCATATTTAGACTCCATATGTGCAGCCTCCTCCCATACTCCACAGGAATCATACATTACATCTACATCTAATTCTGAATCTAACGGCAAAGACAACCTCAAACATATTTTTGATATATACTTGTTATTGGGATAGCTTATCCCTATCAAGCCGGTTTCCGCACTCCACTCAAGTATTGTTTCCAGTCCTTCCTCTGTCGTGTAATCCCTTGATGTAATCTCCATTACTTTTCTATCATTCATATAAAGCAAAGCCCCATCCAGGTTTACGAATTTATCCATACTGCATAAAGATGTCTCATCCTCTTTGTGCCACATTCCTTTGCTCGAATCATACACAAGTGTCTCGTAACGAGTCGTGCGTATATTTTTCCCGTGCATATAGTATTTTGCCCCCAGTGCACCTGCCCTTACCTTTTCGTAGCGTTCTCCACCTAATGCTGCACTAATTGATACCGGAGTACTTCCGTCATACGCACACACATCCTCGCGTGATTTGTAATACAATATTTCATTCACAAGCACCAGACTTTCCGAACATCCCTTTTGCACACCACGGCATCGCTGCGTATTAATCTGATAATTTGCCGGATAAGAACCGTATACCTTATGAATACAATCCTCTTTGAAAAACAAAACTTGTCCGCCGTATGCTGTACATCCGGTAAATTCTCCATCACTGCCGACCGTTGCCGCATATGAATCTGCCGCAGTACCCAGATAAGAATACCAATTTGTCATATCTCCCTGCTTACAGCAGTAAATTTCATGTTTCTCCGAAGAACACCCCCATATACGGTTGTCACTTTCACACACATAATCCATATCCGGAACACTACGTTTCAATGTAATTACTCCAGTTTGTGTTGTATTATTGGTAAGCAGAGCCGTTACAATGATGAAATCATCCTTTTTATCCCAGATTGCCATATCCTGATTAAACGTATCAGCAATGCTTCCCGTCACACCATCAATCTTCACTACGTCATATTTTTCAAACGGCTTTCCTATGCCGGTGTTTGATATTTTAGTATAGCTTGTAGCCACTGCCGTCCACTGGTTTTCAGATTCACTCCACAACTTCAATGCATTTGGTGTTGTCCCCGTATCCATCCAGTAAATG
>ENA-ORTN01002044-ORTN01002044.1-human-gut-metagenome-genome-assembly--contig:-NODE-2044-length-17666-cov-4.657884_pt1 | contig 17666 bp, 14 predicted proteins | sample MGYA00242070_ERZ509189 | MGnify/ENA primary metagenome ERZ509189 (study PRJEB26280, sample SAMEA2338821) | human gut metagenome | biome: human gut; feature: human-associated habitat; material: faeces...
CGTCGAGCTCGGCAAGCAGCTTGCCAAGCAGATTACCCCGGCCTTCCACGACGACGCCGCCAAGGCCGAGCAGGACGCTTCGACCCAGGCGCTCATCGAGTTCTACCGCGCTCACCGCAAGTAGTTTTTCGGCTGACTTGGCTTATGACGAAAGGGGCCCGTATCCTATCGGATGCGGGCCCCTTTGCTTTGCCGTGGTCCCAGGACGCACGGCTTTTGTGGAACATCGCCGGGGCGCCGCGCGCTGCGAGAACCCTGCGCCTAGATCTCGGCCTCCGCATGGCCTCGCTGTGCCTCGGGCAGCTCCCCGTAGAGCGGATGGTCTTCGAGCCTAAAGCGCTCGACCTGTTCGGGAGTGCGACCGCGTACAAAGAGCCACGAGCGATCGATCGGCGTCGCCATGAGCGTGCTGGGCAGCGCGTCGGCGCGGTCGGAAAACACCCGGGCACTCTCGGGATCCTGGAACGCCAGCACCAGATGCGTGTCGCAGTTGCCCATGATGGAGCGTGCGCGTGCCTCGCCATAGAGCGCATCGAGCTGGTTGGTCGACTGCAGCAGCAGCGTTGCCCAGATGTTGCGGCTTCGGATAATCGAGAGCACGTTGTCGATCTGGGTGATCTGCAGATTTGCGAAGTCATCGAGCATAAAGCGCACGGGCACGGGCAGGCTGCCGTCGGGCTGCCTATCGGCCTCACGAATGAGGCCCATAAACGCCTGCGAAATAAAGAGGCCGGTCAGCGGATCGAGATTGCGGTCAATATCGCTCACGGTTACAAACAGGGCGCAGGGGGTGTGTCCCATGGAAGCGAAGTCCACCTGATGGCACTCACGATAGAGCTGTGCCGCACCGTCGAATCCCAGACACATGACCTTTTCGGCAAGGATGCCGACGATGCTCGCGTGCATGCGCTCGGCATTTTGCGTAATGGCGTAGCGCCGCCATAGCGAGAGGGCATAGCTTTGGGGGTCGGTCGTGATCAGGTCGTCAAACAATCGACTCGTGGCACCGTCCTGCAGGTGCTCGATCAGCTTGATGACCGAGCTGATCGTCTGCTCGTCGGCGGGTAGCTGTTCGGTGACGTAGGCGATAAGACACGACAGCAGGTTTGCCGCCGCATGATCCCAAAAAGGCTGGTTGTTGTCCTCGATGGGGCAGATGGCCTTTGCCACCGAGAGGATGTCCTGCTGGTTGGGCCTGCCGTCCGCCTTGCGGCGAATGTGCCTCAGGGGGTTGTAGCCGCAGCGCTCGATGCCGGGCGCAAGGGCCGGGACGGTGTTGAGGTCGGCGAAGTTGAGACATTGCACGCGGTAACCGTGGGCTGCCAGCACGGGTCCCACTTCGCGACAGAGCGTGCCTTTGGTGTCGAGCACGATGTAGCTTGCGTTCATTTGCAGCAGGTTGGGCTTGAGGACGTTTCGGGTCTTGCCGGCTCCCGAGGGGCCGATCACAAGTGCATTGTTGTTGAGTCCCGTTTGGCGGGTGTCGCAGGAAAGCGTTCGATCCTTGGCGAGGATGGTGGACGATGCGGACTCAGATGTGGCGAGACGGCTGGCGAGGTTAGACATGGGCGACCTCCTTGGTGGTCGAGAGGATTTCGTGGGCAAAGCCGAGCTCGACGGCGCGCTCGGCCGAAAGGTAGGTGTCTTTTGCAGTGAGGGACTGGATGCGCTTGGGCGTGAGGCCGCTGCGGTCCGAGAGGATTTGCGTGAGGGTCTTGCGGGTCTGCATGAGACGCCGGCTGGTTTCCTGCAGCGCAAGTGCCGAGCCGCCTGCCCCCTGGGGGATCAGCGGGTCGTGAATCATGAGCTCTGCATGGGGCGCCATACGGCGATCGTCGCCGCCCATAAAGATCACGGCGCCCATGGACGCGGCGAATTCCAGGCAGACGGTGCGGATGGGGCACGATGCGAGGCGCATGGCGTCATAGATCGCAAGACCCGATCGCACGCTTCCGCCGGCGCTGGCGACAAATATGGTGATGGGGCGGCTGGGGTCGGTGGCATCGAGCAGGCGGATCTGCTGGCATAGGTCGTGGGCCATCGGGGTTTCGATGTTTCCCATGACGGAGAGCTCGCGACGGGCGAGCATCTCATCGTAAATGCTGGTGAGCGTGATACCTCGGGCGGATTCACGCATGGTGAGGGGGCTGATGATGGGGGAATGATTGGTGTCCATGAGGACTCCTTTCTGTTGGTTGTGTTGTGGAATAGGATTGTTGCCCGCGGAGGGGCTGGCGGGCTACAGGGTTCGTCCGAGCCTGAGATCGAGCTCGGTTGTGGGGCAGGCTGCCTGTTCGTGCGGCTCGCAAGCGCCAAGGGCTCCAAAGCGATGGAGCGTTGCGACGGGCGTGGTGTAGGCGAGCCGCAGCTGATGCTCGACAGGGGCACATCCGTCATTTTTGTAATGAGCCGCGTAGTACTGCGCGATGCTGGCGTTCATCTCGCTGCCATTGCGATGGCGCTCAAACTGGCGTCTGCAGGTCTCGATGATCTTTGCTACCGACTTGGGCGCCGTCGCGGGAACAAGGGCGAGATAGCCCTCAAATAGCTCGTTGATGCTCAGGAGGCACAGCAGGTCGATCAGCGTCCTTATGGCTGCTCCCTCGGCAGAAAAGTGCGCGGTCATGCGGTTATATCGGTTGCGGTCGACGATGGCCGCATGGGGTCTTGGAGTTTTCTGCCCCGTGGTCCCGGGCTTTTGCCGCGCCTGTGTATTGAGCTCGACGTTGCAGCGCTTGAGGCCGTCCAACGGAAGGAACAGTGCGGTGCGCAGGGTGTTCCGCTTGCTTTCGAGTTCATGACGCTCGTCGGGTTCCCATTCGAGCTTGAGTTTCGTGTCGAGCGCCGTAAGCATATGGGCTAGGCAGCCTACGGTAAGAACGTACGAATCGTTGTCGCGTTTTGGGGCATAGGGGTCTGTCAGCTTGCGAATGTCGGGGTCGCCCATGATCTTTGTGCAGCGCTTCAGCAGTCGAGGGTGGTCGGCCAAGATCGTCGCGAGCGGTAGCGACGCGTAGTTCTTGATGGTCGCGGCGGCAAAGGCGGCGTCATATTCGTTTGCATATGCTCGCTCAATGCGGGCATCCAGAATGCTTTTCTTATCGCCGTCTTCAGCGTGGTGGTTTGTCATAGCTTCTCCAATCGGTTGATGTTCGTGCTGTTTGTTGATGTGTTGGTTGTCGTGAGTGATGTGCTTGCCGTGGGTGATGTGCTGACGTTGGGGTGCTATGCGGTTTTCAATGAGCCCGTGAGGCAGTTGCTGCAGGGGCGGGATGGAACGGCCCATGCAAGGCGGAAGGCATCGTGCTCAAAATCGAGACAGCAATGTCCTGGGTGCCTCACATGTGGCAGTTACCTCATTAAGTTGTCATTGCGTTTGGGGTTGTACTTTGCCGATCTTCCTTCTCTTACACGCTAAAAACTGAAATTTCATATGCTCGATCTACTTAAAACCGCAACGGCGGTCTTTTATCAACTTATATGTCGGAACGCGTCTTTGCAAGTACTTTTTTGCGTTTGTTTCAAATGGGGTGGTTTTGCAACCGTCACGCGCCACGCTATGCGAACGTGCCCCTTTTCTGTTGTCGGTCGGATACGATGAGTCGCGTGACGTCGTCAGAGGTCGAATTCGACCGCTAACGACGTTGTGCAGCTCATCATTTCTGGTCGCAAACAGTAAAGGGGCATGAGGGTGTATTGAGGGGGGATGTCTTGCTGTCGGCATCCGCGTGCGGTGCCATTCGCTGTCTGTAAATATACGTTTACAGCTAATTTCATACCACTTGTCGGAATGCGGACGCTGTCCTTGTATGTCGGGCGTACATTGAACGTGGTTTTTCGCGTGAAACCACGAATCGGTTGTCAGTCCTGAACAAGGAGGCCCAGCATGACACTTGCCAAACCCATCAATAAATACATCGACTATATCGATGCCCCCGAGGACACGTTTGAGCAGTATGTCGAGAAGGCGTTAAAGTACAACTTTCGCTGCGTATTTGCGAACCTTCAGGAGTACGAGACGGGCCGCGCCATGCTCGAGGGCTCTGACATCATCCTTGCCGGCGCCATCGACTTTCCCCAGGGCACTATGACGCTTGAGGAGAAGCTTGCGAGGTTTGAGGAATACGCTGCGTGTGGCTTTACCGAGATTGACTACGTTTTGAATCAGGGGTCGATCGAGAACCGCGATTTTGATGCCATCGAGCGCGAGATGACTACCATTGCTGATTTTTGTCGCGCGCATGGCATCACTGACAAGGTAATCGTCGAGATGTGCAAGCTGGACGGCGACGACGCCAAGCGCCGTGTATGCGAGATCGCGCTGGAGGCCAAGCCGGGATTCCTTAAGACATCGACCGGCAGAAGCTTTGGCGGTGCTAAGCTCGAGGACGTGCGGCTGATGCACGAGGTGCTCGGCGATGCCGTGGCAATCAAGGCGGCGGGCGGTATCCATAATTACGAAGAGGCTTGCGCATTCATCGAGGCCGGCGCCAGCGCGTTAGGCGCATCGGCGGGCATCGCGATCGTCGAGGGCGCACCGACGGATGAGCGTCGCTAGCAGACGTATTTGACCTGAGCGATAAAGCTTCACGACCACACGCCGTTCATGTTCGAGACAATATGACTTTTTGCCCGTTGTAAACGGAGTCGCGATGGGTGTTCTGTATGATGGCTCAGACAAGGTTGTTCAATGACAGGGAGGCATATATGGCAATCAAAGCCATCGCGATGGATATCGACGGTACGCTCACCAACGATCAGAAAGTGATTAGCCCGCGTACGCGCGAGAAGCTGCTCGCGGCGCAGGAGTCGGGCATTAAGCTCATCTTGGCTTCGGGCCGTCCCGCATGGGGACTGCACGCCTTGGCGCAGGAGCTCGACCTTCAAAACCATGACGGTCTGCTGGTTGCCTTTAATGGCGCGCATGTGGTCGACGCTCAGACCGATGAGGTCCTTTTTGACCAGGCTATGCCGGCTGACGAGCTGCACCGTCTGATTGATCACCTGCGTAATTTTGACGTGATTCCTATGATTTCGCTCGGTCGCGATTTGCATGTCGAGGATTCGTACCGCTGCATGATTACGCTGACGGATGGCTCGCAGAAAAACATCGTCAAATACGAGCGCGATGCCTGCGACCTTAAGATCCGCGAGGTCGAGAGCTTGCATGAGGTCGTGGACACTTATCCCGTAGACAAGCTGCTGACGGCAGGCGACCCGGCATACCTGCAGACGCATTACGAGGAGATGTATGCGCCCTTTAAGCAGACGCTTTCGGGCATGTTTACGGCCGACTGGTACTTTGAGTACACGGCGCCCGGTATCGACAAGGCCCGTGCGCTCGAGGGTGCCCTGCCCAAGCTCGGCATCGATGCCAGCGAGGTTGTATCGTTTGGCGACGGCCAGAACGACAAGTCCATGATTGAGTGGGCCGGCACCGGTGTTGCCATGGGCAACGCCGTCGATGAGGTTAAGGCTGTGGCCCAGATGGTGACCGCCAATAACAACGAAGATGGTATTGCGGTGGCGCTGGATAAGCTGCTGGGTTAGAATCGCCGATTAATGCATGGTTCGGGCGCCTGCTCGCGGGCGTCCTTTTGTTAGGGAGGGTGCCGTGTCCGCATTTCCGTTCGACGCCGTTATCTTTGACATGGACGGCGTCATTGTCGATACCGAGTATTACTACCTGGGCGAGACGGCCGCGTTTGCCAAGGAGCTTGGGCTTAATCTGACTCAAGAGGAGTTGAATGGGCAGGTTGGTACCTCGCATCAGTTCTTCCTGCATATGCTGGTCGATTGGTTTGAGCGCGCCGGTAAGGGACATTTCACTGGCGAGGAAGCGTTGGCCCGTTGGGACGAATGGGCTCATAAGCGTCCGCGCGACTATCAGGCTTTGATTAACCCAGGCGCCGTGGATACGATTCGAGAGCTGCCGCGCCGCGGCGTTCGCGTGGCGCTTGCCAGCTCGTCTCCCATGGACAGCATCGAGGAAGTGCTCAACGCATGCGGGCTGTCGGATGCCTTTGAGTATGTGGTGAGCGGCGAGCAGTTTAAGGAGAGCAAGCCCGAGCCCGATATCTACCTGCATGCGCTGGACCTGCTGGGGCTGCCCGCGAATCGCTGCTGCTGCGTTGAGGATTCGGTGCCTGGCATCACTGCCGGCAAGCGAGCCGGCCTGACAGTTATTGCTAAGCGCGAGGAGCGCTTTGGCTTTAGCCAGGATGCCGCGGACAAGATTATCGACCAGCTGCCGGAGCTGCTCACGCTTTCTTAGGAGCGCGGTAGTTGCGCGTTTTTCGGGTCAGATGAGTAAATACCCGACATTTTGGTGCGGCAGCAAGCATACTTTATGCTAATGCGGGCTCAAGGGCTTGTTGAATGCCCTTGAGCCCGCTTTTGACTTAATTGTGTTGGGAGAGGGTATATGCCACCGACTGAAGGGCTAACTGACGGTAAAGCAGCGATACCGCTGTACCAACAGGTTATCGATATCATTAAAAACGAAATCAACTCCGGCGCCTACAAGGCAGGCGCGCGGATACCCAACGAATTCGAATTGGCTGAGAGCTATAAAGTTGGCCGCGTCACCGTGCGACGCGCTATTGAAGAGCTTGTCCAGCAGGGCTATCTAACGAAGCGACAGGGGAAAGGCACGTTTGTCAATGCCCCCAAGCTCAAGCGCAAGATTCGCCAGAAGGGTGACGTCCAGAGTTTTTCGGACGCATGCCGCGTTAACGGAATGGAACCGGGGGCGTGTGTCATTTCGAGAAAGATACTGCCGGCGGATTCCACCGAAGCGCAGTTCTTTGGTGTTCCCGTTGGAACTGACTTGATTTGCGTTGAGCGCGTGCGCACTGCCGATGGCGTCCCTGTCATGCTTGAGAACAACATATATGTTTACGAGGACAACGCCTATCTATCAACGGCACCTCTATCTAACCAATCCATTTTTGAGTTCGTGCGCAACCGGACGGGCCGCACGCCCGCGTTTACCGACCCGTGCACGCTCGAGATCGCGTGCGCGTCGCCCGAGGTCGCTCGACTGTTGGCGGTTCCCGTTGGCGAACCCTTGTTTTATATGGAAGCCTTCTTTTTCGATGAGCAGCGGCGGCCGTTTATCATCGGTCGTCAGCGGATCGTTGGGTCTCGCTACGTTTTTGACATCTAGGACATTGCGAATGGAAGCGCCCGGGGGATCATCTCACCGGGCGCTTCCATACCGGTCACGGCGCGAACGCAACCGTTCAACCGCGTTGCGGCAATCAGTTTGAAATTATCTTGATGAAGGAAAAAGCTGCTGGTAATCTATGGGACGTCATAGAACGTTTGCATTGTGCAAATGTTGAAGCGAGATGCGATGCAGCCTCGAGTTCTTTGGAGGTATCTATGTCAGATACGAAGGCGAAGAAGACAAATAGACGTTTTAAGTTCAAATTACCGCATGTCTATACGATCATGTTCTTGCTGATCGTTGTCTTTGCGGTCCTGACTTGGATCGTTCCCTCTGGCCAGTATCAGCGCAAGACGATTTCGACAGCGGCGGGCGAGCGTGAAGTCGCCGTTGCTGGAACCTATGAACAGGTCGATAAGAACTACACCGATTCCGAGACCGGCGAGACCATCAATCTGGGCCAGGATATCTTCGCGGTCCTGCAAGCGCCCACCAAGGGTATCCAGGAGGCTGCCGACGTCGTTGCGTTCGTCTTATTGATTGGCGGATCGTTCGCAATCATCACCAAGACCAACGCTTTGAATGCCGGCATGAGCCGTGTGGTTAAAAAGCTCAAGAACAAGGACATCCTCATCATTCCCATCACGATGACGTTGCTGTCCATTTGCGGCACTACGTTTGGTATGTCTGAGGAAGCCCTGCCGTTCTACGCCATCTTCATTCCCATCATGATGGGTATCGGCTATGACTCGATGACGGCATTCATCATCTGCTTCCTTGGTCCCAACCTGGGATATTGTGCTTCGACCATCGACCCGTTTAATGTTTTGATCGCCCAAGGCATCATTGGCATCGAAGGCAATCCGCAACTGTGGCTGCGCGCCGTTTCTTGGGTCATCTTCACTGCCGTCGGTATCGCATGGGCCATGCGCTACGCCATGCGCGTCAAGAAAAACCCCGAGTCGTCCATTACGTACGAGGACGATAAGCTCAAGCGTATTGAGTTTTCCGTGACCGATGCCTCCATCGAGGAAGAGTTCACTATCCGTCAGAAGCTCGTGCTTATCGATTTTGCCTGCGGTATGGGCATTATCGTCTGGGGTCTTGTTACCCAGGGCTGGTACATGAATGAGATTTCCGCCGTGTTCCTTGGCATGGGCTTGCTTGCCGGTATCCTGGGCGGTCTTGACCAGCAGACGATCGCTGAGGAGTTCGTTAAGGGTCTCGCCGACTTTGCGTACGCTGCCATCGTTATCGGTATCGCTCGCGGTATTCTGGTCATCGCCGAGGGTGGCATGATCATCGACACCATCCTCCAGGCGCTCGCTACTGCGCTCGCCGGTGCACCAGCCGCCGTCTACACCACGTTTATGTATATCGTCCTTGGCCTGCTCTCTTTGCTGGTTCCCTCGAGTTCTGGCCTGGCGGCGCTCACCATGCCCGTTATGGGCTCCCTGACCGAGCTCATGGGCCTCAATCCCGAGGCGGCCGTCACCGCGCTCCAGTTTGCCAACCAGACCATCAACACCATCAGCCCCGTGGCGGGCATGACGGTCGCTGGCCTTGCCGTGGCTAGGATTTCGTTTGGCCAATGGTGGAAGACCATTTGGAAGTTCTTCATTTTCATGGTCGTCTTTGGCCTGATCGTAACGGCAATCTCTGGCATGCTTCCGGTGTAGGTGGTTGTGATGTCTGATCGTTTGACGGTCCTGACGTCTAAGAGCGTCTTTACCGGTACGGGGGACCTGCCGTTTGAAGGTTTCGTAGCGGTCCGTGGCAATCGAATTGAGGCTGTTGGCACCAAGTGTGAGGTAGCTTCGTATTTGACCCAGGCGGACGAGGTAGTTGACCTGGGCGACCGCACTGTCATGCCTGGCCTGATCGATGTGCATACCTTCTATACAGGTTGGGCGCTGCGGACGTTGGGGTCTGATCTGTCCGGCGTCGCTGATGCCAAAGAGGCCGTGTCGCTCTTGCGTGCATGGAAAGAAGATCATCCGGATTGCGCGGCGGCTTTTGGCCACAACCTGCCCGAAACGTTGGCATCGGATGCCGAGAACGCAAATACGGCAGCTGTGTTTGACGATTGTTTTGGCGATATCCCTGTCGTCTGCTTTACACCGGGTGCGGAGACCTGCGTTCTCAATGCTGCCGCCAGTGCGCGATACGGCTTTACGCCCCAGGCGTGCTATGCCGAGAAGATCTGGCGCATGATGAGCGATTTCCTCGCGCTGCCCGAGGTGCGTGCCGGGTATTCGGACTACATGAGCATGCTTAACGAGCGCGGCGTTACCGCCATCAAGGAAATGGCGTTTGATGACTACTACGGCTTTGCCGACGAAATGGCTCGCCGTGAGGAATCTGGTGAGCTGACGGTTCGCGTCTCTATGATGTCGCAGCCGGTGGGTGCCGGTGCAAATCTGTCATATGCCCGCGAGGCACGAGAGCGCTTCCGGGGACCGTTCGTTCGTTTTTCTGGCTTCAACCGTATGACCGATCGCGGCGTATGGGCGGGGCTTGCCGAGATGATTGACCCCTATGAGGACACGGCCGATGCGGGCGCTGCCGGCAAGACGGTCGTCGAGGAGCCAGAGTGGGATCTGATTGAGAACGAGCTACGTGCAATTGATGCTGACGGCTTCCGATATTCCTTGCATTGCCAGGGCGATGGCGCCGTTCGTCGCACCGTGGCGCTCTATGCCTCGCTGCCTCGAGACGAGCGTGGACGGATGCTTCGCCGCCATGCGATTACCGATCTCGAGAACTCTGACCCGACCGATCTTGTCGAGTTTGGCAAGTTAGGTGGAATTTGCGAGGTCTATCCGCAGATTCTGACGCTGGACCGGCGCGAGGATTGCCTGTCGATGATGCGTCGACAAATTGGCGAGACGCGACTTTTACACAGCTGGAATCGCCGCGGCATGGAAGATTCCGGATGCACAGTGTGCTGTGGAACGGATTTGCCGCTGCTGATTCCGAGCCTGGGCGAGTCAATCTACAGCGCGTGCGGCGGATTCTTCGCCGACGGACTGCCCGTGAATGAGGTCAACGCGCTGACGCTTGTCGAGCTCTTGCGCGCTTGGACTGCCGGGGGCGCGTACGACCTGATGCGCGAAGACGAGCTGGGTACGCTCGAGGTCGGCAAGCTTGCCGATATCTGCGTGCTCGATCGGGATGTGTTTGACCTCGATTATCGCGACGCACGCGATCTTGCGGTTGATATGACGATGTCGGACGGACGAATCGTGTTCGATCGAAATAAGGAGGCATAAGATGCCTGAATCCAAACCGACGCTGCGCCGCGAGCAGATTGCGGGCATGAATATCCACTACATCATGTGGTCGCTCGATTACTTCCTTGATGTGCAGCAGCGTTTGGGCTTTGAGTCCATTGAGCTGTGGTGTGCGGAGCCGCATGTGACACTCGACCACACGGGCTACTTTGAGGCTGAGGTCCTGGCGAAAAAGGCTGCAGACCGTGGGCTTAGGTATCGTACTCTGTGCCCCGAGAATGTTGTCTATCCTTGGCAGTACTGCGCACGCAAGCCGCTGCATGAACAGCGCAGTCTGGCGTACTTTAAACACGGCATTGAGCTTGCCGAGGTACTTGGGTGCGACCGTATGTCCATCAACTCGGGCTGGGGCGACTGGGACGAGGACCGCGAGGAAGCCTGGAAGCGCAGCCGCGAGCACTTGTCCATTCTGGCGGAGTATGCCGGCGAGCACGGTCTGGTGCTTACGATGGAAAGCCTGCGTCCCGAGGAGAGCAACCTTGTGACGACGGTTTCCGATGCGAAGCGCATGATTGACGAGGTCGCGAGCCCGTACTTACAGCCCATGGTTGATACAACCGCGATGGGCGTTGCAGGCGAGACGCTCGAGGACTGGTTTGCCGCCTTTGGTGATGGGGCAATTCACGAGATGCACTTTATCGACGGTGACCCGTATGGCCATCTGGTGTGGGGCGATGGCAAGCACGATATGGACGCCTTCGTCGCCACACTCAACGCCCATGGTTTCGACGGCATGCTGGGCCAGGAAATCACGGACGGTCGTTACTACGATGACCCGGCGGCGGCAGATGCCAAGAACATGGCCGCATTCGAGAAATATCTGATTGACTAAAACAACTATCGGCCACGCAACCAACGTCATTGATTGCGGGCCAAATAAGAAAGGAACTGGATATGAACGCACACGATCTGATCAAAGAGGCAATTGCCGAGAAGGGCAAGTTCGACAGCGTCTACTGGATTGCTTGCGGTGGCTCCATGATCGATTTGATCCCGGCTCACGAGCTTCTGCAACGCGAGGCAACCACCTTCACTTCGTATATCTATACGGCTCGCGAGTTTGATATCATGCGTCCGCGTCGTCTGGGCGAGAAGTCCCTGGTCATCGCTTGTAGCCACAGTGGCAACACCCCCGAGGTCGTCGAGGGCTGCGAGATTGCCCTTGCTGCCGGCGCTACGGTGATCGCCCAGACCGACAACGCTGGATCTAAGATCGACTCCGGCAAGTGGACCACGTGGGTCTACCCGTGGGGCGAGGGTGTGCCGCAGGCCGAGGTCCCCGCTGGCATTTCGCTGTCGCTTGCGGCAGAGCTGCTCGATCAGCAGGAGGGCTACGCCGATCTTGCCGATATGTATGCCGGTATCGCCGAGATGGATAAGATTCTTCCCCCGGCACGCGAGAAGGTAAATGCCGAGCTGGGCGATCGCTTTGCCAAGCTTTGCCAGGAGCACGAGTTCTTCTATATTCTGGGCAGCGGTCCCAACTTTAGCCAGACCTACGGTTTCGCTATCTGCTCTCTTATGGAGATGCAGTGGCAGCACTGCAGCTACATCCACTCTGCCGAGTACTTCCATGGCCCCTTCGAGGCTACTCAGGATGGCGTTTTTTACTTTCTGCAGATGGGCTCCAGCGAGTGCCGTGCTATGGACGAGCGCGCCCTGGCGTTCCTTAAGACGCATACCGATACGCTGATGGTGCTCGATGCTAAGGAGTACGGTATGGAAGCCGTGCCGGCGAGCGTCCGTGCCTATCTGGACCCGGTGCTGTTCTACGCCATGAACTGCGAGCTGCGTGCTGCACGCGGCAAGGTGTTTGATCACGATCCCGATTTCCGTCGCTATATGGGTGTTGTCGAGTACTAGAAGGGACAAAGGCCATGGCATTTAACGTTAACGCGCTCGGATTTGGCGACAACGTCGTCGATCGCTACGAGCATATCCACACCATGTATCCCGGCGGCAATGCGGTGAACTTTGCCGTTTATGCCAAGAAATGCGGTGCCGCACGCTCCGCATACATGGGCATTTTTGGCAATGACGCCGCTGCCGAGCATGTCATTGCAAGCCTCGAGGATGAGGGTATCGAGCTTGACAAGTGCGAGCAGATGATTGGCGAGAACGGAGCGGCTCGCGTGACCGTCGTTGACGGTGACCGTGTCTTCCTTGGCTCCAACGAGGGCGGCATCCGTGGCGATGCGCGCTATGTCCTCGATCGCTTTGACCTTTCGTACATGAAGCAGTTCGATGTGGTTCATTCGGGCAACTATTGCTTTACCGAGCGCGAGCTGCCCAAGTTGAAGGCTGCGGGCGTCACAGTCTCTTTTGACTTTTCGGACGACTCCACCGACGAGTACTACGAGCAGATTGCGCCCTACGTCGATTTCGCTTTCTTTAGTGCGGCGGATGCCGCGAGTGAGGACGAGATTCGCGAGCGTTTGGCATGGGTGAAGGGCCTGGGTCCGCGTTTTGTGTCGGCTACGGCGGGCGCCGAGGGCTGCATTGCTTACGACGGCGAGCGTTATTACCGCCAGCTGGCTAAACCGGTAACGGACATGAAGGACACCATGGGGGCGGGCGACTCGTTCCTCACCTCGTTTTTGATGTGCTATCTCGATTCCGCCAAGCGTGGCGAGGATGGCGCCGAGGCCATCGAGCGCGCGCTCGACTTTGCTGCCGGGTTTGCCTCGACCGTGTGCGGTATGGAAGGTTCTTGGGGTCACGGAGCACCAATCGTCGAATAGCCGAGCGGTCCCGGGGAGGTGCGGGTGCCTCCCCGGGACTCGGTGTGCAAAAAATGCCAAATATGAGTACTGTGACTAATTTAGTCGCAGCAAAATCAACCCCTTCAGATGTGATTTGAGCGTTTGGAGGGGTTTAAAATTGCGAAAATGCAGGATGAGTGACTGTAAAAGTGTTAGTTAATGTACAATCGTAGATTATTCTGGTGGTCGTAAAGCTCAAAGTAATGTATCCATTTCGCTAGCAGTACTCATATTTGACGTTTTTTGACCACAGGGGTCAGCGAAGGCTAAAAACAGAGTGTGCATTCGCTAAAACCGCCGACTCAATATGCTTTGCGGCACAGTTTTTGAGTGAGGCGATGCGTTCTGAGGTCCATGTGAGCAATCTGATGAGCGACTGCGCGCTTGTTTCTGTGTTTGGCTCGGCCGGCGCATCGGTCTCGAGCAGTAGGCGGTCGAGTGGAATCTGTCGTGCGTATTCGCGACCGCGCTTGGTGGCGAGCATACGCTCGTTCACGGAAAAATAGCAGCCTGCGTTTCGCGCGCGGGCGAGTTCGTCCGAAGTACCGCTAAACCAGTGGAAGATGATAACGGGGGAGTCGGGGTTTGGGATGAGTAGTCCATGCGATTCGAGGATGTCCAGTACGGTTCCTGCCGAACGAACGGCGTGAATTGATATCACGCGCCCGGCAAGAGAACGCTGCGCGAGTGTGTCGCAGAGCCGGTCAAATGCCTGTATTTGTAGCGGTTCGCTTTCGGCAAAGCGCGCGGAAAAGTCGAGTCCGACTTCGCCGATGTAGCGTTCTTGGGCAGCAACTTCGCAAAGCAGATTGACTTCGGTAGGACCGCAGCGGCCGTCGGCGAGCCACCAGGGATGGAGGCCGACGCCCGCGATAATGTTTGGGTAACGGCTGACCCGCTTTTTTGCTGCCGCGAAGTCGCGTGGGTCGATCCCGCAATCAAAGACCCCCAGCCCTATAGCCGCAGTTTCGTCGGCAACGGCATTCGGGTAAGTCATCAAATCAAGATGGCAGTGTGCATCAAATAACCGGGGCTCCATCTCGGTGCGCTCCGCTAGTCCAGGCGCTGACCATCGGCGCGTACGCGCTCGGTGCCGCGCCCGCTGATCTGGCGGATAACCTCGCCGGCAATCATCTGACCCATGATGGGCGGCATAAAGCTGGCGGTACCCAACTCGGTACGCTCATGGATGTTGGACGGGTCGCGGGGTTGGGTCTTAACCGATTCCTCGCAGCTAAACAGCACGTGCAGACTCTTGATTCCGCGCTTCTTACATTCTTTGCGCATGATGCGGCTCATGGGGTCACGTACCGTATCGAAAATGTCGGCAAAGCGGAGGCACTCGGGATGGAGCTTGTTGGCCCCGCCCATGGAGCTAACCAAACGAATGTCGTGGTCCTGAGCATATTTGGCAATGGTGAGCTTGGCCGAGATGGTGTCGATGGCGTCGACGACGTAGTCGAGCTTGCCGTCCGTCTGCTCCAAAACGCTCGCGAAGAACTCGTCGATGTTGTCGCTCAGCAGGTATTCGGCGCGTTTGATAACGGTGGCGGTGGGATTGATGTCGTGGATCATGGCTTCCATAACATCGACCTTGCGCTTGCCGATGGTGCTGTGAAAGGCGATAGCCTGGCGATTGATATTGCTGGGCGCGACGATGTCCTTGTCCAGAATGACGAAATGACCAATGCCGCCGCGGGCGAGTGCCTCGCAGCAGTTGGAGCCCACGCCTCCGCAGCCGAGCACCAACACCGTAGCATCGGCGAGCTTATCGAGTGCCTCGCGGCCCATGATGATCTCGAGCTTGGTGTCGCGTGTCTCGACGAGAGCGGCAGCGGTTTCGGTCATAGACATCCTCCGATGGGGAAGCGAATCGTGTTTTAGCTATCGCCATTATAGGTGTTATCGCGATTCCATTTGAGCCCTTGGGCTTGTTGAAATGGGATCGGGGTTCGCATAAGATTGAAGCAGATGGCACCCGTTGCAGCGGGTTGGCCAACTCCAAAACACGTTTGTAGCGTGAGAAGTGGCCGTCTTCGCATTACGCGGGGGCGGCTATTTTTTTGAGTACAAGATTAGATAGCTAGACAAACATCTAAATGTCGAGTATAGTGTGCGCGTCATGAGAGATGATGAGAGGAGGTCTTATGCCGGGAGAGGGTTTTAAGGCGCTTGCCGATCCAACGCGACGGCGCATTTTGGAGTTGCTGCGCGAGGGCAATTGCACGGCGGGGGAGCTTGCCGAGCATTTCGATATCAGTAAGCCGTCGCTGAGCCATCACTTGGCGACGCTCAAAAACGCCGGGTTGGTGACCGACGAGCGCCATGGCCAAAACATCGTATACAGCTTAAACACCACCGTCATGCAGGATTTAATTGGCTGGTTTAGGGGCTTTACAAACACTGAAGGTGATAAGGATGAATAACGAAAACAAGGGCATTCACCCCACGGGGGTATCGTCGCGCGTGTGGATTGCGCTGGTCGCTCTGTGCGTCGCCAATGTCGTAACGCACCTCATGGTGATGCCGAGTTTGCCTGCGCAGATTCCCACGCACTGGGGCGCGAACGGCGCCGTCGACGGTTGGGGTCCTAGCTGGATGGCCTCCGCGCTCGGTGTGCTGCCTCTGGCGCTTCTCGCAATGTTCTGCGTGGTGCCGCGCATCGACCCCAAAGGTGAGGCATATCGAACCTCGGGCAAGTTCTACCAGGGCTTCGTAATCGCCTTCACCTTGTTCATGTGCGCCATAAGCTGGCTGGGAGAGCTTACGGTCTGGGGCGTGGTGCCGGCGGTCGGTTCGGTTAACGTGCTGATTTCCGGTGTTGTCGGTTTGCTGTTCATCGGCGTAGGCAACTACTTGCCGCGTGTGAAGCAGAACTATACGCTCGGTATCAAGACACCTTGGGCGCTTGCCGATCCCGAGAACTGGCGCCGTACGCAGCGTTTTGGCGGCGCCTGCTTTATGGTGCTGGGTATTGGCCTGATTGTGATGGGCGTGGCAGGCAGCGTGCTTTCGAGTGAAGTCGTCGCCGCGGTGATTGCGGTTCTGGCGTTTGGTTCGGTCGGAGCCGTCTACGTCTACTCGTATCTGTTGTGGCGCAAATCTCAGCGAGCCGCTCGTTAAGGTTGCGGAAAACTAGCGTACGCAGTTCATAGTATGTTCCGGGGGACTTTTCCCAGGTAGTATTAGGGGGTGTGGGCAACCATGCCCCTTTTTCGTTACGTTTCAGAGCTGGTTTCCTCATTTCGTTTCCACTAAAGCGAAACAAGAATAGGGAAACAGCAGGTAGAAAGGATAAAAAAGGCAAATGGCAGAGTTTATCTACCAGATGTATCAGGCTCGCAAGGCCCATGGCGACAAGGTAATCCTTGACGACGTGACCCTGAGCTTCTACCCCGGTGCCAAGATCGGCGTCGTGGGCCCCAACGGTATGGGCAAGTCGACCCTACTCAAGATCATGGCCGGCATCGAGGAAGTCTCCAACGGCGATGCCAGACTTACCCCCGGCTACACCGTGGGTATCCTGCAGCAGGAGCCGCCGCTCGACGACGACAAGACCGTCATCGAGAACGTGCGCATGGCATTTGGCGACATGATCGCCAAGGTCGATCGCTTCAACAAGATCGGCGAGGAGATGTGCGACCCGGATTGCGACATGGACGCCCTCATGGCCGAGATGGGAAAGCTCCAGGACGAGATCGACGCCGCCGACGGCTGGGATATCGATTCCAAGCTCGGTCAGGCCATGGACGCCCTGCAGCTGCCCGATTCCGACATGCCGGTCAACGTGCTTTCCGGCGGCGAGCGCCGTCGCGTGGCCCTGTGCAAGCTGCTTCTCGAGGCTCCCGACCTGCTGCTGCTCGACGAGCCTACGAACCACCTGGACGCCGAGTCGATCCTGTGGCTCGAGCACTTCCTGCACAACTACCAGGGCGCGGTGCTTGCCGTCACGCACGATCGCTACTTCTTGGATAACGTTGCCGAGTGGATTTGCGAGGTCGACCGCGGTCACCTTTATCCCTACAAGGGCAACTACTCCACGTATCTGGAGACCAAGGCCGCGCGTATCGAGGCACAGGGTAACCGCGATGCCAAGCTCGCCAAGCGTATGGAGGCCGAGCTCGAGTGGGTACGCAGCTCGCCCAAGGCTCGCCAGGCCAAGAACAAGGCCCGTCTGGCTCGCTACGAGGAGATGGAGGCCGAGGCCCGCGCAAGCCAGAAGCTCGACTGGACCGACATCCGCATCCCTGTGGGCCCGCGTCTGGGCAACAAGGTGCTCGAGGCCCATCACCTGCACAAGGAGTTTGATGGCCGCGTGCTCATCGATGACCTTTCGTTCACCCTGCCGCGCAACGGCATCGTGGGCGTCATCGGCCCCAACGGTGTCGGTAAGACCACGCTGTTCAAGACCATCGTGGGCCTGGAGCCGCTGACTTCGGG
>ENA-ORTN01002063-ORTN01002063.1-human-gut-metagenome-genome-assembly--contig:-NODE-2063-length-17506-cov-5.286975_pt1 | contig 17506 bp, 18 predicted proteins | sample MGYA00242070_ERZ509189 | MGnify/ENA primary metagenome ERZ509189 (study PRJEB26280, sample SAMEA2338821) | human gut metagenome | biome: human gut; feature: human-associated habitat; material: faeces...
TGACGAAATAGACCGAAGGTCTATGAGTACACGGCTCAATGCCTATCTGTATAGTAGTAGCACACGTGGCGAAAGCCAGTGACGAAATAGACCGTTAGGTCTATGAGTACACGGCTCAATGCCTATCTGTATAAGTAGTAGTACACAAGGCGAAAGCCAGTGACGAAATAGACCGAAGGTCTATGAGTACACGGCTCAATGCCTATCTGTATAGTTTGTCAACCACTACAATATTCTCTACTACTTATTCAACAACTTGCAAATCCATATCATTACATAAAAAAGCACCGGCAATATTATCATTGACCATGCACTTGCTCTCCAGGCATTAGTAAAATCTCCAACTCCAAAGTTTGTAAGAAGTGCAAAAACCAATGTAAGCAAAGCACAAAATATAATTGAAATTATTGCCAATATAGCAAGGATTCGTTTTAATTTTTCCATAAAAACTCCATTCTGTCACAAAACTGCAACTTAAAAGCTTAAAAAGCTTATTTTATAAACTCTTTTTAGTATAGTAGAAATAATATTTTATTGCAATTATTGTTTACTATTTGTATAATATCCTAGAGAAGAAAAATATAATGTTAGGTAGTAACAGGTGCTTAGCATATTAATACATTTGGAGGAAAAAATGGCAAACGATTATTTATTAAAGACATGGCGTGAAATCGCTTATAATCAGGAACAGACACAGGAGCAGTACAATCAGTTCTGGGGTGCTTATTTCGTACAGGAGAAGGAAGTATACAAAGATATCCTTGGACATCCTGACGTAGTAGTAAAGGGAACAGTTGAAGAACTTGCAAAGAAATACAATATGGAAGTTCTTACAATGGTAGGTTTCCTTGATGGAATCAACGAAAGCTTAAAGGTTGAGAATCCAATAGAAGAATTAGAAGATACAACAGAAGTTAGCTTAGAATATGATCCTGAAAAGTTATACAAGAACATGGTTGATGCTAAGGCAGACTGGCTTTATAACTTAGAAGAATGGGACAACCTTTTAACACCTGAAAGAAGAAAGGAACTTTACAAAGAACAGAAACTTTCAGGAACAGTTATAAAGGAAAAGAAAGTTGGAAGAAACGATCCTTGCCCATGTGGTTCAGGAAAGAAATATAAATATTGTTGTGGAAGATAGTTTTTACAAAAAAATAGGCTGTTGCAGTTGTTGCAACAGCCTATTTTTGTTTATAACTATTTATAACTGCCTTTGCAGCTTTTTTCTTTGATTCCGAATGGCCGATTATAATATTGTATTCTGTTGCACGGATGGCATTAATTGCCTCCAAAGCCTCGTCGCTTGTTTTTTTCTTAAAAAGAATTGTGGAGCCATCTATTAATGTAAAGTGAAGTGAAAAAGTCGGTTCTTCGCTTTTAGGATTAAGCGAAATATTTCCAAGTCGGTAGCACCACACAATATCATTAAGTGGAAGTATGGAAATCTTGTTTTTTCCAAGGTCTATGCAATAGTTTTCAGTTATATAAATCGAGTTAATCTGTATGTAATTACCAAAACTAAGTTCTGACTCGGCATCGTCAATATATTCTTTTCCAAGCTGTTTGTTTAAAAAAGTGCAAACAGGGTAAAGATATGGATTAACTATTCCCATAATTGCTTCGACTATATTCTTTAATGAAATCAGCATAATAACTATAACAAACCACATAAAAATCATATATTTAATAGGGTGGTAATTAGCATTGCTAATTAAACACTCACCTGTGATTTTTGAAAGGGATTGAGAATCCCAGTTTAAGTCTTTTGAGAATGCATCAAGCATCTCCTTGTAAGAACTGTTGGGCTTTATAACTTTGCCCTTAAAACTGTAATTTGTTAATGTTTTTTTAGGTGTGCTACCTACAGGAAGAATCACAAAAACACATTGATTGTCATTTAGTGCATAATAATATCCGTATTTCTTATTGCCAAATTTTATAAGATTGTAACCTGAGTAATGTAGGGTTTTGGCAGTTACTTTTACGTATTTGTCAGAAAGTCTTACATTATATATATTTGATATGGGTTCGGGATTAAACACTTTAAAAAAAGGAAAAATCATTAACGATAAAATCATAAGAACAAAAGTTATCGTTGGAATGATTAGCCTTTTGGCGGATAAATTACGGATTTCACCAGTAATATTTATCATAAAAAGTTACCTGTTAAATTTACCTTTCATACCTGTTTTTTATTTTATAATTTTAACATATTTTAAATTGTCATAGTCAGTATAATGTAGTGTGAGATTTTTGGCAAGTCTAATGGTTGCGTTTATAAAGTTTTGCTGATAGAATGGTAAGGATTATGGAGGAATACTATGGAAGCATATACGGGTTTTGCACAGGTTTATGATAAGTTTATGGACAATATTGAATATGATAAATGGTGCGAATATTTGGTTAGCATTTTAAAAGAATATGGTGTCAATTATGGTATTGTGTTAGACTTGGGCTGTGGAACGGGCAATATTACGGAACTGTTGGCAGACAAGGGCTACGATATGATTGGCGTGGATTACTCCCAGGAAATGCTTAATATGGCAATTGAAAAAAGAAAAAACGACGGTATATTGTATTTGTGCCAGGATATGCGTGAACTAGATTTGTATGGAACGGTGGCGGCAGTAGTAAGCCTTTGTGATTCCATTAATTATATTACAGAATTCGAAGATTTAGTTACAACTTTTAAGTTGGTTAACAATTATCTTGATCCGGGTGGAATTTTTGTTTTTGATTTAAAAACAATAGAGTTATACAGAAGTATAGGCGAATCGGTAATTGCCGAGGACAGAGAAGACTGCAGTTTTATTTGGGACAATTATTTTGATGAGGAAGATTGTATAAATGAATATATGCTTTCTATTTTTGTCAAAGGTGATGACAATAGATATGACAAATTTAGTGAGGAGCATTATCAGAGAGCTTATACAGTTGAAGAAATCAAAGAAGCTTTGAATCTTGCGGGACTTGAGTTCGTAACTGTTTATGATGCATTTACAAGAAATGAACCTAATAGCGAAAGCGAAAGAATATATGTTGTGGCAAGAGAATGTCAGAAAAATCAAGTTTCGAAATAAAAACTGAAAAAGATATAGATTAAAAATCAGGAGGAAAAATAAGTGGACTATATAGTAAGAGCAACAGCAGCAAATAGTCAGATTAGAGCATTTGCAATTACATCAAGAGAGATGGTTGAAACAGCAAGACAGCATCATAATACAAGTCCTGTAGCAACAGCAGCTTTAGGTCGTTTGCTTACAGGTGGAGCAATGATGGGCGTTATGATGAAGGGCGACAAGGATATTTTGACAATTATGATGAAGGGGGACGGACCTATTAACGGAGTAACAGTTACAGCAGATTCACACGGAAACGTAAAGGGATATGTTGGAAATCCTAACGTGCTTATTCCTGCCAACTATGCAGGCAAGTTAGATGTAGGCGCGGCAATCGGTTACGGAACATTAACAGTTATTAAGGATATGGGACTTAAAGAGCCTTATTCAAGTCAGGTTCCACTTGGAACAAGTGAAGTTGCAGAAGATTTGACTTATTATTTTGCAACATCAGAGCAGGTTCCTTCAGCAGTAGGCCTTGGGGTGCTTATGTCAAAAGACAATACAGTAAAACAGGCAGGCGGATTTATAGTACAGTTAATGCCTTTTGCAGACGAAGAAACAATTCAGGCATTAGAGGATAGAATCAGCAAAATTACATCAGTTACAGATATGCTTGAAAAAGGTATGACACCTGAAGATATTCTTAAAGAAGTAATGGGCGACATGGATGTTGAGTTTACAGACAAAATCGATACACAGTTTAAGTGTACATGTAGCAAGGAAAAAATTGTAAAGGCACTTGCAGGATTAAGCAACAAAGAATTAGACGAAATAATTAATGATGGCAAGGCAATCGAAGTAAAATGTGATTTCTGTAACACAACATACAAGTTTAGTGTTGAAGAATTAAAAACATTAAGAAAAAAATACTAGACTTTCAAACTTTAGAGTGATAAAATCTTAAAGTAAGTAAAGGTATCTCTCAGGAGGTTGAAATGAGTAAAAAAATTAGAAATACAGAAGTTGATCATCTTTTTGATGCAATATTAACATTAGAGAATAAGGAAGAGTGCTATACATTTTTTGAAGATGTTTGTACAGTAAACGAGTTGCTTTCTATTTCACAGAGATATGAAGTAGCCAAAATGTTAAGAGAAGGAAAGACTTATCTTGACATATCTAATGCCACAGGTGCATCAACAGCGACAATAAGCAGAGTCAACCGTTCACTTAATTATGGAAATGACGGGTATGATATGGTACTTGAAAGAGTATTAAAGAAAGATGAATAAAAAGTAAAGGTACGAGATAGAGATTTCGTACCTTTTTCTTTAGGCAAAATTTCAATAATATTCCACTAAATAAGAGAATATTCCACTTTTTTAAAAATTAAGTATGCTATAATGAAAATGAGAAATCCAATATGGAAAAGAAAGAGAGTAGGAGGAAAGATATGAAAAAAAGTAAGAAAAAATTTATTATGTTTGCTATATTAAGCGTTTTGCTAATGGCAAATATGAAAAACGTAAATGCTGGACAAGTTCAGAAGAATGATAAAAGTGTTGCGATTGAGGAGTTAGGAGGTTATTTATCAGGAGTGGACTGTCAAAAGAATGATAAAGTAGAAATAAGTCAGTCTTTTAATGTGGAAAATTCAAAAAACAAAAGTTCTATATTTTTTGTGAAAGTAGCAGATGAAGAGATAGGAGCAATAAATGTTACAGAATACGAAGGAAAAAAATTAACGTCATTTTTATATAGTGAAAATTTTTTTAATGATATAGGAGAAGAGAGAATTAGCGTTGAATCAAATGGCAATGGATTAAGTTTACATAGCAAAAAAGAAACGAAAGTAGTAACAGGTGAAAATGCAGGAAAAACAATAAGAAAGAATAATTCAGATAGAAAATTAAAAAAACGAAAGTTTTCAGATATATCAAAAAATGTAAAATTAAATTCAGATGAATATGAAATAGATACAGCAAGTATAAATGATAGTGAATATACAACAGATTTTTCATATATAGGAACGCATAAGAAAAAGTATGAAACTATAAAGAATACAAAAAATACGTTAATGTTATACACGACAAAATTAGATTTGATTGCTAATGGAGAAATTAACAATCAGGGAATATGTTGGGCGGCAACAGGGGCTAGCATTATTAATTATAAACGTGGCGGAACGGTTAAATGTAATGCAAGGAAAGTGTATTATGATTTAAAGAAAAAATACAATGCGGATCCAGTTGGAAATATTCAGTGGGAAAAGAGAATGTGGGAGTATTATGCAATATCTATGAAATATGTTGAACATAAATTATCTTTTACAGATGTTTTGTATTTAATGGAAAGCCATAAACCGGTTTTTTGTAGTTTCTTACATAATGAAGAAAACAGTGCAAAAAATTATGCTCATGCAGTAGCTTTGTGTGGATGCTATTATAGAACAGACTTGCAGCGATATTATTATGTTTATATGGATCCTAATATGCCAATGAATGGAGAAAATGTATATGTAGTCAATCATATTTTTCCTTCAGAATTAAATGGAAATACGGGATATAAATTTTATTATAATCCAGGAAATGGAGATATTTATAATAACTGGAGATATGCTTTTTATTAGGAGGGAGTATGAACACAAAAATAAGCGTTGTGATAGTAATGGTGATTATGTTATTTATTTGCAGTCAGGGAAATATTGTTAATGCAGAAACCGTAAAAATTGATACAAACCGATTTAAAACTGTTGTTATTGAAAAGGGTAAAAGTGCAAAATTATGCAATTTGTCAATGAAAAAAATAAAATGGAAAAGCACTAATAAGAAAGTAGCAACTGTTAATAAAAAAGGATTAGTTAAAGCTAAAAAGATTGGCAAGGCAAAGATAACATTAAAGGATCAATATGGTAAGAGAAAGACTATAAATGTGCAGGTGAAAAAGAAATTAAAAAAAGCTACTAATAAGAATGTTACAGTCAAGGTTGTAGAAGGTAATAAAGATTATGTAAAGCTTGAATTAAATAATAAGTCAGACCAATGTATTTTTGTGGCATATCCATACTATTTAATTGTCAAGAATGGTGAGAAGAAAGAGTATGTAAGCAAAAAAGAAATTCTTAATTCTAGGAGACCACCGATAAGTTTAGCACCAGGAAGTAAAGTGCGAATAGGAGTAAGTCTTACTAATTATAATATGATTGAAGGATTAACATATAAGATAGAATGTGAAGTGTTTACTAATCTACAGGAAATCGGAATAGCGGATTATGAAATAACCACAACATTTTGTTATAAGTAGCATGTTAACTGCGTATGATTTATTTTTTTGAAATACATACAGTTAATTTGAATATTCTGAATATGTTTGGTTAACATAACACGGAGAAAATTATAATTTTAATAGAGTGTACCCCGAAAATTAAAGGAAGTGTAATTTTCGGGGTACAAATATTGAAGAAAATATAGTATAAGTGACATATTGGTTAATATAATACATAGAATAAAGATCAATATGTGACAAAAACGTATTTAAAGCAAGAATAAGTGATATAATCAGTTTACATAAAATAAAATCGTACCCCAAAAACAGAAGATTTGAATATGTCTGGGTACGGTGCAGAAAAAGTGCGTGAAACACTACAATTTATTTTTTATCTTTGCCAGTATTCTCCTTTGAACTAGGCAAAGAATCAATAAGCTTCTCAATAAGTCTTTTTCTAATATACATATCGTAACTTAATGTGGCAATTAGCCCGATTGTTTCAATTGATTCACGATCAGAGCTTTCTAAGTCACCAAAGATGTTCTGAGAATTTTTAAATTCTTTAATCAAAGGCTCAATAAGGTCGCTTTTCTGTACGTGATTTAAGAAAGCGTTAGTTACATCTTCTAACGAATTAGGAATGTCATCATTATTGTAATAATCCTTTAGAAGTGGAGTTACAATAGTCTGGATATCGTTTATAGATATAACATTCTTAAAGAAAAAGATTAAGATTAAGATAATAATGTGATCTTTTGAATACTTCTTTTTTTCAGGAGGAGGCAACAGGCGACTTTTGGCGTAGTTGTTAATCATTGTTTTTGTCAAAAGCTTGTCATCATCATGTCTTTTGGATGTGTTGAATTTTCCATTAAGATATGTTGTTACCTGATCCATATATAAATCTATGTTAGGAATATCATCAATGTTAAATGATTCTATTTCTTCTAAAACCTGGTTGATTAAATCTTCTGATTGCATTGTCTTACTCCATAAATAATTTATTATCTGATATTACAAGGATAACACGTAGTAATAAAAACAACAAGATAAAATATTAATAAAAAAATCTATATAAAATCATAGAATACAGGAATTGGAATATAAAATTGAAACAAGCAAATATAATAAAAAACAAAATTAAAGGTGTCTTTATTCTTAGAATGGAATATGTTAAAATATTTTAGCAGTGTAAATGATTATGAAATTGGAAACAGGTTATAATCAACGTAATCATAATAACAAATTAAACAATTATAATTACCGGTAAGGATGGAATTTATGAATAATATATACGAAACATTAAATGATATGCAGCAGTTGGCAGTTTATCATACGGAAGGACCATTGCTTATATTGGCAGGTGCAGGGTCCGGAAAGACCAGGGTGCTGACTCATAGAATTGCATATTTAATAGAAGAAAAACACGTTCAGCCATACAACATTATGGCAATAACTTTTACAAACAAAGCGGCAGGTGAGATGCGTGAGCGTGTAAATAAGATTGTAGGTTTTGGTGCGGAACAGGTTTGGGTAAGTACTTTTCACTCAGCCTGCGTAAGAATTTTAAGACGATATATTGACAGAATAGGATATAGTAACGATTTTACTATTTATGATACGGAAGACCAGAAGAAACTTTTAAAGGACGTAATCAAGAATCTTAATCTTGATCCAAAGATGTATAAGGAGAACGCAGTTCTTGGAAAAATATCTGATTTCAAAAACAAGCTTGTAACAACAGGCGAGGTTGCCCAGATGGCACAGTCAGATTTTAAATTGCTTAATCTTTCAAAAATTTACAATAATTATCAGGAAGCTTTGAAGAAGAATAACGCGTTGGATTTTGATGACCTTATAATGAAAACAGTTCATTTGTTCAGAAAATGTCCTGAAGTTTTGGAAAGTTATCAGGAAAGATTAAAGTACATTATGGTTGATGAGTATCAGGATACTAACGGAGCTCAGTTTGCTTTTATTAAACTGTTGGCTTCTAAGTATCAGAACCTTTGCGTAGTAGGTGATGATGACCAGTCAATTTACAAATTTAGAGGTGCGGATATTTCCAATATTCTTCAGTTTGAGAAAAACTTTAACAATGCAAGGGTAGTTAAGCTGGAGCAGAATTACCGTTCAACAAAGACTATTCTTGATGCGGCAAATGAAGTTATTCACAACAATAAAGGTAGAAAAGACAAGACACTTTGGAGTGACAATGAACAGGGTGAAAAAATAGATTTGTATCAGGCTGAAGACGCTTACGCAGAGGCAGATATGGTAGCCTCAACAATTAAGGAGAACGTGGATTTTGGAAGGGCAGATTATAGTGATTACGCGATTTTGTACAGAACAAATGCCCAATCCAGAGCATTGGAAGAAAAATTATTGCTTAGAAATATTCCTTACAAAATCATTGGCGGACAGAACTTCTATCAGAGAAAAGAAATCAAAGACGTTTTGGCATACCTTAGAATTATCTGCAATGCAACAGATGACATAGCTGTAGAAAGAATTATAAACGTGCCAAAGAGAGGCATTGGTGCGACTACAGTTACTAAGGCTAAGGATTTTGCAAGAGCTTACGGTTTTAATTTGTATGAGTCATTGCTTGAAGTTGAAAACATTCCGGGGCTTGAAAGAGCAGCAACAAAGGTAAGAAAATTCACTGATTTAATTGAGAATTTCAAAGACCAGCAACAGAGTATGTCTTTGAAAGAGTTAGTTAACGAAGTGTTAAACGAGACAGGATATGTGGCAGAACTTGCAGCAGAAAACACAGATGAAGCCAATGGCAGAATCGAAAATATCGATGAATTAATAACAAAAGTAACTGAATACGAGGAGAATACAGACAATCCAAGTCTTGCAGAATTTTTGGAAGAAGTTGCTTTGGTTTCAGAAATTGATAACTTAGATGAAGACAGCAGTTATGTTGTTTTAATGACGGTTCACAGTGCAAAGGGACTTGAATTTCCTAATGTTTTTCTTTGCGGAATGGAAGACGGATTATTCCCGGGATATATGAGCATTATGTCAGATGATCCGGAAGAACTGGAAGAGGAAAGAAGACTCTGCTATGTTGCAATAACAAGAGCAATGAAGCATCTAACAATAAGCTACGCAAAGCGTAGAATGGTAAGAGGGGAGACTCAGTACAATATTATTTCAAGATTTGTAAAAGAGATTCCAATGAGCCTTGTAAACAGCAAAAATGTAACGGATAGAGTTGCGGCAGGTTTTGAGAAGAAACCATCTTTTAGTGGTTTCGGCGGCTATGAAGGCTCGTTAAATCATGGTGGCTCAGGCTATATGGGTTCATCTTACGGCGGTTCAAGAAATTTTGCTGCAAATGAACACAAAAACGCTTATAGAACAATGGCAAAGAAGCCTGCATATGGCAATCCGTCAACTAAACCGGGCTTTGGAAAGCAGTTTGTTGTAACAAAGGCAGACATTGATTATGGCGTTGGCGACAGAGTTCATCATATAAAATTTGGCGACGGAACAGTGCTTGGCGTGGAGGACGGACCAAGAGATTATCAGGTAACAGTTGAGTTTGACACAGCAGGTCAAAAAGTTATGATGGCATCTTTTGCAAAACTTAAAAAATTGTAGTAAATATGTTTGATTTTTGGTATAATACCAATAAGTATAAATTTTGAATATATTATCAATCAGATAGAAAACGAGGTGACAGAAATGGACGATTTAATTAAGGGCGTAAAGATTGGAAAAATCTTAACAAAAGACGATGAGAAGAAAGAAACAAAGAAGATTGTTGCAATCGTTTTGGCAGTAATTGCAGCAGTAGCAGCAGTAGCAGGTGCCGCATATGCAATCTACAGATTCGTTAACAGAGATTATTATGATGACTTTGAAGATGATTTCGAAGATCTCTTTGAAGACGAAGATGAAGACGATTTTGAAGAAGAATAAAAATTAAAAAGCAAACAACAAAAAGTGGCCCAAGCTGAGTAGTAGTTGGTAGAATCCGGCGACTGCTTTGTTTGGGCTAAAGTTGTTTTAAAAGGAGAAAAGATGAAAAAAGGCGTTGAATATACAGGAGTAGTTACAAAAATTGCTTTTCCAAACAAGGGGGAAGTTGATTGTGGTAAAGACGGAATAGCATCAGTAAAAGGCACATTGCCGGGACAGAAGGTTAAGTTTGTTGTTTCAAAAAAGCGTTCAGGCAAGGCTCAGGGAAGATTAAAGGAAATAATTGAAAAATCACCAATGGAAGATGTTGAACCTAATTGCCCACATTTCGGTGATTGCGGTGGCTGTTCTTACCAGACAATGAGTTATGAGAATCAGTTGAAACTTAAGGAAGACATGGTTAAGGGGATTCTTGACAATGCAATCAAAGGAGACTACCAGTTTGAGGGAATACTTGGCAGTCCTGTGCAGTGGGGCTACAGAAATAAGATGGAATTTTCTTTTGGTGACGAGTTTAAGGATGGACCTTTGGCACTTGGAATGCACAAGAAAAACAGTTTCCACGACATTGTAACAGTGGATAACTGCAAGATTGTGGACAGGGATTACAATATTATTTTAAGATGTGTTTTGGATTACTGTGCAAAAAAAGAGTTACCTTTTTATCATAAATTACGTCACGAAGGTTATGTAAGACACTTGTTAGTCAGAAGAACAACTAAGACAAAAGAACTTTTGGTTGCCCTTGTTACAACATCAGATGCAGAAATGGAGAAGAAAGCTGACTTAATGAGTTTGGTGGAAGAAATAAAGGCACTTGATTTGTCAGCTAAGCTGTGCGGAGTTATTCATATTATTAATGATGGTTTGGCAGATGTTGTGCAAAGCGATGAGACAAGAGTTCTCTACGGACAGGAGTATGTTTACGAAGAACTTTTAGGCTTAAAGTTCAAGATTTCAGTATTTTCATTTTTCCAGACTAATTCACTTGGCGCGGAAGTTTTGTATTCAAAAGCAAGAGAATATATCGGAGATACAAAGGACAAGTTGATATTTGACCTATACAGCGGAACCGGAACAATCGCCCAGATTCTTGCGCCTGTTGCAAAAAAAGTAGTTGGGGTTGAAATTATAGAGGAAGCTGTTGAAGCTGCAAAAGTTAATGCAAGCTTAAACAACCTTGACAATTGCGAGTTTATAGCCGGCGACGTTTTAAAGGTAATTGATGACCTTCAGGACAAGCCTGATTTAATCGTACTTGATCCACCACGTGATGGCATAAATCCAAAGGCATTGCAGAAGATAATCGACTTTGGCGTTGACCGAATGGTATATATAAGTTGTAAGCCAACAAGCCTTGCAAGAGACTTGGAAATGCTACAGGAGCAGGGGTATAAAGTGGTTAAGGCAGCGGCAATCGACCAATTTCCGAACACAAATCATGTGGAGACGGTATGTCTCCTAACCCGAGAAAAGTCCGTCAAGAGCTACGCGTACGTTGACATCACCCCGTCGGAGCTTGGCATGGGCGGAAAGGTCAAGAAGCCGACGTACAAGCAGATTCAGGCTTACGTGCTGGAAACGCACGGCCTGAAGGTGTCCCCGCTGTACATCGCGAACGTCAAGGACGAGTTCGGGCTGGAGAAGCAGTTCTCCTACGAGGAGGCCGGGATGTCGGCGAAGAAGCGTCCGAACTGTCCGCCGGAGAAGCGCGCGGCGATTATCGACGCGCTCATCCACTTCGGCATGCTGGACGAAGACGCCAGAGAGACCGAGTAAATACCGAACGAACAGGCCAGCGGGCAACGCCCCGCTGGCTTTTGTCGTATGTGGGCTTATTTTCTCAAAATTTTTCTCAAAAACTTATTTTAGACCGCCCCTCGTAGACGCCGACAGCATCGGCCTCCGCAAAGGCATTGCCCCAGGTCAGGCTATTTATCGGGTTGCACGAACTGTTGACAGTATGACACAACCCGAGTTATAATATAGTCACAAGATGAACGAAGGGCATCTTGGAACCGGGAAACCGGTTAGGTACTTTGATAAATGAATAAACACAACAAGATTCGTGAGGATAAGTTCCTTAGCAGGCAACGTCAATAAGCCCTGCACAAGCCATAGACCGTGACGGGTTTATGGTGACGGAGCACAGCGTCAAAGTGGGTTCACTGTCCGCCCGATACTGAGCGGATATAACTTGCACGATTCCACATACACAAAGTGAGAAGCGGCGAATCCGAGTTGTGGCATATGGATTTATTTCCAATATGTCATGCCTCGGGTTCGCCGCTTTTTGTTTTTCAAACACAAAAGGAGGCAAAGGAAATGGCAAACGAAAACAGCACGCAGACGGCTTTGCAGGAGCCTGATGCCGACATCGAGAGGCGTCTCGAAATCGAGAGCCTTTTCGGTGAGGTGGAGGCGGCTCGTTCCGAGATTAGCGCGCTCAACTGGTGCATCCAGCGCATGGAGTACGCGCTCAGGAGCAGGAACGTCCGAGGCGAAATCCGCCAGCTGGTCGTTGAAGCCCGTGACTGGGTGGACGACAGCAACAAGACCATCGCAGAGCTGGAGAAGCACATCACAACAATACGAGAGGAGATTTAGCAATGAGCACTTACGACATCAGCGGTCTGGATTTGCAGACGGCACACAACAACAGCACGGCAGCTCCGAGTTGCCGTGAGAGCGACGGTATGACGAAGGTCGCAGATTCTTTCTATGAGGGACAGATTCACAGCGTGGACGCGGTGTTCTGCGAGGGTTACCTGCGCGGATTGAACCACGCGCTGCGCATGCTCGGGCTTGAGATTAGGAAGCCCACGGCAACGTACAAGCGCGCCTATAAGAACCTCGCCTACGACTTGACTATGAAACGCGAGCTGCTGCTTGAAGAGCACGACATCAATCCCGCCGACGACGAGGCGCTGTACTCAGACACGCCTTTCATCGACGCACTTTCAAAAAAGGAGGCAATAGACAATGACTAATGACGAGATGATGGAGATGATTTACACACCGGACACGGTGATAAAGCGGGCAACGGAGGAGTACATCGAGAACGCCCGCGCTGACGAGGACACCTACCTCGCCATGCCGCTTGACACGCTCGCGGCTGACCTGACGCGTGTGGTGAACGGAGAAATCGCGAAGGTCAACGAGGAGCTGAATTATCGCCGCGATACGCTCAAGGCCGAGAAGGAGAAGGCGAAAGGCGACCCCGGCAAGCTCGCTGAGCTGTCGCAGATTGTCGTCGAGCAGAACATCAGGATGCTCGCCTCCCCCAACCCGTACATGCTGGCGTCGGTCATCATGTTCAAGCACCACGTGATTCGCATGAACTACGGCACGAGCGATTCCAACTCCACCGACATGTGCCCCCTTGCCGTGTACAACGACAGCGGGCACGACGAGGGCATCTACACGACGGACAACGACACCATCGAGAGCATCATCCGCGACGCCTGCCCGACCATCGTGCAGCGCGACGTGAACGAGACGAAGGCTTTCCTGCGTGCGATGGCTCCCGTGAAGTTCCGCAGCAACGACCGCAACCTTATCGCTCTGAACAACGGGGTGTTCGACTACGAGACCAAGATGCTCCTGGGATTCGACCCCGAGTGGGTCTTCGCGTCGAAGATTGGCACGGATTACAACGAGAACGCCAAGAACGTGTTCATCCACAACGACGAGGACGGCACCGACTGGGATTTCGATTCGTGGCTTGAGGAGCTTTCCGACGAGCCCGAAGCCCCGAAGCTGCTGTGGCAGATTATCGGTGCGGCGGTTCGCCCGAACACGGCATGGAACCAGGCGGCGTTCTTCTACAGCACGAAGGGAAACAACGGCAAGGGTACGCTGTGCGAGCTTATCCGCGGCGTTGTCGGGAAGCGCAACTGCTGCTCCCTCTCACTTGACTCACTTGGCCGCGAGTTCATGCTAACGCCGCTTCTGAAGGCAAGCGCCATCATCACGGACGAGAACAACGTCGGCGAGTATCTGGAGCGTACGGCCAACCTGAAAGCAATCATCACGGGCGACGCCCTGAACATCAACATCAAGCACCGCGACCCGGTCAGCTACACGTTCCGCGGGTTCATGATTCAGTGCCTGAACGACGCGCCCAAGTTCCGCGACAAGACGGACTCCATGCTGCGCCGCATCATCTTCGTTCCGTTCGACAAGTGCTTCACGGGGCGCGAGCGCAAGTACATCAAGGAGGACTACCTCAAGCGCAAGGAGGTGCGCGAGTACGTGCTGAAGCACGTGCTGGAGGACATCCCGGACTACTACAGCATCGAGGTTCCGCAGTATTGCAAGGACGCCTTGGACGACTTCCGCCTGAGCAACGACAACGTGGCGGAGTTCCTGAGCGAGGTGCTTGACGAGCTGGCGTGGGACGCCATCTCGTGGAAGGAGCTGTACTCGTTCTACCGTGGCTGGCTCCGCCGCTACGGCTCCGGCGATTCCGGGCGCGGGTGCGTGAAGTACCGCGACTTCAGGAACTCAGTCCGCAACATCCTCGACACGGGGACTTACGGGTGGGAGTACCACCCCGGAGACGGTCAGTTCATGGTTGACGCGGCATACCACGCAGCGGTCGAGCCGCTTATCAAGGAACTCGACATCAAGGACTTGTCTAACGTGGGCAACTCCGCAACGGCTGACCATATCGACAGTCTCAAGGGCATCACGACGAAGATTCGCGGCATCCGTCGTCTCGACGGTGCATACGCCGCAGCATAAGAGGAGGTAGATGGAAATGATGAGCTATTTCATGGAGGAGGTTTACCGGGGGTCTAACCCCGGGTACGGCTCAGGCGATTTGATTATCGCAACGTATGGGGCACGCGGCGACCGCTACGCCTACGGCACCTATCACGAGGTCATGGAAGACCCGGAGAACCTGCCCACTGGTCACCGCGGGTTCAAGGAAGAGGTCATGGCGAGCATGAGGGCGGAGCTTGAGAGCGCAGAGGCGTATGAGCCCTGTGGGGTTGATTTCCTCGATTCGATGTTCCGTGAGAGTGACAGCAAGCGCGCCGAAGCCATGCGCAAGGCGCTGGAGTTCATGGAGACCCGTTAGCGGTCTCTACGAAGCCCAGGCAAAGCCCACCAACGGGCTGCAAATGGGCAAATGAGCGCGAAATGGTCACGCGAGGGCTGATTAAAGCCCACGCGGAGACCGGCAAGAGCCCACGAATGGGCTGCAAATGGGCTCTGGTCATTCAGAGACCACGGAGAGCCCACAGATGGGCACCAAAAAGCCCATTAGCGGGCTGCGAACGGTACACGAAAAGGAGGGATTGATATGACGAAGGAAGATGCACTCCTCATTCTCGAAGCGCCCGAGTTTGCGCTCCGTGAGCTGGAGTGGGCTGTCGAGCGTTATGAGCGCGCCTACACCCGCGTCGCGGGCGGTGCGATTCGCTACGACAAGGACAAGGTGGATGGCGGCGGAGGTGACCCCGACATGCCGCTCATCATGGTGACGCAGCGCTCCATCGAGCTTGATGAGGCGCAGGCCAACTACACGGCCGCCGTGGACACAGCCGAGCGCTACATCGGGATGCTTCCCGATTGGCGCAAGCAGGCAGTCCTTACGTCGCGCTACGTGGAGACACCGGCGCTTACATGGCCGCAGATTGCAGACGCCCTGGGCTTGAGCCTGCGGCAGACGTACCGACTGAAGAACAACGCCATCGCCGAGCTTTGCGACATGGCATGTGGCGACGTTCTTGCGGAGGTTTCGTAGGGGGTCAAGGGGGAGCATCCCCATTGTCCAGGGTAGTAGTGTTGAGGGTTCCCCCTTGACACTACTACTACTGGATTATCACGACTGACAAAGGAAGTCGTGATGGAGTACGACGATATGTTAGGAGGACGAAAAGATGACGAATAGCAAAGTGACGACGGTGCGTTTCCACATGGGCGGTGATGACGAAATCAAGACGGAGCACAACCGTCGAGATGAGAACACCGTCAAGTGGGAAAAGCACATCGACATGGACGGGAAGCACGAGGTGCTTCGCGACATGGAGTTGGAGTCAGTGTATGAGGAATTGTTCGGACGAGCCATTGAGGAGTACGACGCTAAGCAGAAGCGCCGCGACCGCCGCTATGGCGGGGGCTATGGTTACATGGAGCAGGTGCGCGCTGATTCCCGAGGACGCGTCAATCACAAGACGCGTACGAAGGGCAAGAACCTCGCCTACGAGGTCATCGTAGGCGTTGGTTCCGTCAAGCCGGAGCTTGACGAGGAGACGGGCAGGTTCAAGCGTGACAGCAAGGGAAACTTCGTGACGCCGTACCTGGTGCCCGACGACATCTGCGAGGCTGTGCTGAAGGCATACCTCGCGGCGTGGGACGCGCGCAACCCGCATCTGCGCCTCTATGGCGCGTACCTCCACGGCGACGAGGGCGGTGCGATGCACATGCACCTCGACTTCGTTCCGTGGGCTGACGGGTACGAGCGCGGGCTCAGCGTGCAGACGAGCCTCAACCGGGCGCTGGCTCAGCAGGGGTGCGTATCCGAGGGCTGGACGCGCAACTCTCACGTGATATGGGCGGAACGCGAGCGCGATTTCATCGAGTCGATTCTGACCGAGCAGTACGGCTACACCATCGTCCACCCGGATGCGGGCAAGTACAAGGAGTCCATTCCGTGGCGCGTGTACGCACAGGAGCAGGAAGCCCTGAAGCGCATCGACGACCAGAAGGTGAAGCTGAGCGCCATGCTCCGCGAGGCGGACGACATGGAGGCGGAGCTGGAGATGAAGCGCCAGGAACTCGAAGAGGTGACCGAGGCGACATGCGCCATCGAGGAGATGAAGACCATCGAGATGCCGGACGGGCGCAGCCTGTGGGAGCACAACATGGCACGCGTCCGCGAGGAACGCGAGCGCAAGCGCCGCGAAGAGGAGGCCAAGAAGCGCAGGCGCAAGAGCGAGTCTAGGGTTCACCGGGCGCCGAACGTGCTTCTTACGGAGTATGAGGAGCAGATGGACGAGCAGAAGGCGCGCATCGAGCGCCAGGTGCGCGAGGATGTTCTTGGCCGCAACGAAGACCTCACGCGCAGGACGCTGGCAGCGAGCGAGAGGGTGCTGTCGAAAGCCGAGAACGAGTCCGGGTTCGATTTCGACTCTCTCCGCAGAGGATAAAAAAGAACCGCCCCGCAGCGTTTTGATATGCCCCCTGTCAAGTAGACAGGTGAAATATCTAAAAATTAGTACAGATTA
>ENA-ORTN01002073-ORTN01002073.1-human-gut-metagenome-genome-assembly--contig:-NODE-2073-length-17427-cov-13.797260_pt1 | contig 17427 bp, 15 predicted proteins | sample MGYA00242070_ERZ509189 | MGnify/ENA primary metagenome ERZ509189 (study PRJEB26280, sample SAMEA2338821) | human gut metagenome | biome: human gut; feature: human-associated habitat; material: faeces...
ACTGACTGCCACCACTGTTAAAATGCTTGGCGATCTGATTGAGATTCGATCCGATTTTTCCATATTCACTGACCAGTTTTCTGAGATCATTCATGTCTGCAACAACTTCAATCTGATGATGGATTTTCTTTTCCAATAGAAGTTTCCTCAGATATTCTGATCGGCTAACAGATAAACAAGCAGCGCCTTGGTCTAATAAATCCAGTTCGACATCTGTAAGACGTAATCCTATAAAATGTCTGTGATTCAGTTCTTTATCTTTGTTTTTTGTTCTCATACTCCTCCTTTCGCTGAGACTATTCCTCCCGCCGGGAATCCACGTATTTCAATATCGGCTGTCCCTTCCGATATTAGAAATAGTGCTGTGAACACCTTTAGGTGGAACCAACAGACAAGTGAAACGTCTGTTATTGAGAGGGTATGGGGAGATCCCCATCAAGATAAATCCCATAGGAGAACAGGATGCCAAACGGCAATACTGTTAAACATGGGTGGATCTTGCTCTTATTTGTATCCCTCTATATAACGAAACGCTCAGAGGCTGTTTTACAGTGGGGGAAAAGAAAAAATATCAAAAAATTGATGATTAATGGTGAGCTTGTGATAGAATGGAAAAAAGAGAAAATGCATAAAGGATGTAGTTGTGGAGAATATTTGTTATGATTAGAAAGTTGCTGAACGGAGATATCGATAGAGTTGCTGACATATGGTTAAAGACAAATCTGAAAGCACATTATTTTATTTCCAATCAATACTGGAAAAGTAATTATGAATTAGTGAAAGAAATGCTGTCACAATCCGAAGTTTATGTGTTTGAAGCAGATAAAATGATACAAGGATTTGTAGGACTAAATGATGAATATATCGAAGGTATTTTTGTCTCTGATGAAATGCAGTCATGTGGCATAGGTAAACTTTTATTGGATTATATTAAGGATAAAAAAGTTAGCTTACGATTAAATGTATACCAGAAGAATGCCAGAGCAATTTCTTTTTACCAAAGAGAAGGATTCATTATACAATGTGAAGGTTTGGATGAAGCTACTGGTGAAAAAGAGTACACTATGCTATGGAAACAAAAATAAAAATCGAAATTTAACTATATAAAAAAGATGAAACGAAGGAGGCGGATTACTTAGAAAAGGCATGGACAGTACACGAATCCAAATGCCTTTTATGAGCGAAAGAAACAGAAAAATGGAAAATAACGAACAGGATTTTATAAATATTATCAATGCGACAGAAAATAATTTAAAACACGTTTCTTTAAAAATTCCCAAGAAACAAATCACAGTTTTTACCGGAGTATCCGGTTCGGGAAAGTCTTCTCTTTGTCTGGATACGATTGCGGCAGAATCGAGAAGGGAACTGAATGTAACATTTCCAAGTTTTGTGCAGCAGTTTTTGCCCAAATATGGCCGCCCGGAAGTAGACCGCATGGAAAATCTTCCGGTCACGATTGTAATCGATCAGAAAAAACCGGCTGCTAATTCGAGGTCTACGGTTGGTACTTACACCGATATTTATGCGTTGCTGCGCCTGCTTTTTTCTCGTGTCGGAAAACCTTTTGTCGGATATTCGGATAGTTTTTCCTTCAATCATCCAAGCGGAAAATGTGAGCGCTGCGAAGGTCTTGGAGTTGTGACAGAATTAGATATACACAAGCTTGTAGATTTTGATAAATGTTTAAACGATGAAGGGGTTATTAAATGGCCCGCGTTTACAACCGGAGCCTGGAGATGGAAACGATATGCTTACAGCGGTCTGTTTGATCTGAATAAGAAGATTAAAGATTATTCAAAAGAAGAGATGGATCTATTCCTTTATTCTCCGCAGATCCGTCTTAAAAATCCACCGGATAACTGGCCGAAATCTGCGAAATATGAAGGAATTTATCCGCGTATGTACCGCAGTATCATCACATCCAAAGAAGGGCAGCTTCATAAGAAAGAACTGGATCGGATTGTCAGCACATTTACATGTCCGGTCTGCCATGGAGCCAGACTGAATGCAAAGATCCGCAGCTGCCTGATCAATGGCAAGAATATCTGTGAAGTTTCCGATATGCCGATTCCTGAGGCAGCAGAATTTATCCGTCAGATTGAAGATCCGCTGGCACGTGACATAAAAACGGAGATCTTAAAACGGATGAATGCGCTTACTGAGATTGGTCTGGGTTATCTTTCGCTCAGCCGGGGAACGGATACACTTTCCGGCGGCGAGGCACAGCGGATTAAAATTGCCAGATATATCAATTCGCCGCTTACAGATATGATGTATGTACTGGATGAGCCAAGTGTAGGACTGCACTCAAGAGATATCCAGAAGCTGAAAAATTCCCTGATCAAATTAAAAGAACATGGAAATACAGTTCTGATCGTGGAACATCACCGGGAAATTATTGCATTGGCGGATCATATTGTGGATATGGGACCGGAAGCCGGTATAAACGGTGGACAGATTATGTACCAGGGCAGTTACGAAGGACTTTTAAAGGCTGATACGGTGACAGGGCGTATGCTGCGGACAAAAACGCCGGTAAAAATGGAATATAGAAAGCCGACAGGCTGGTATCAGCTCGAGCATGCCAATCTTCATAATCTAAAGAATGTAAATGTGAAACTTCCACTTGGCGTTATGACAGTCATTGCCGGCGTGGCCGGTTCCGGAAAAAGTTCGCTGATGGAATATTTTACCAGCCAGTATCCGGGAGAGGTTATTTCAATCAGACAGAAAGATATAGGGATCAATTTAAGATCGACCCCGGCTACTTATCTGGACATTGCAGATAAGATCAGGGCTCTGTTTGCTAAGGAAAATCATATTGCACGGTCATATTTCAGCTTTAATTCCAAAGGGGCATGTCCTGTATGCCAGGGAAAAGGGGTTATTATATCGGATATGGCCTATATGGATTCTATTGAGACGGTTTGTGAGGTATGTCATGGAACCAGGTATTCGGAAGAAGTGCTGAAGTATCAGTATAAGGGAAAAAACATTGCTGAAGTTATGAATATGACTGTACGTCAGGCAATTCGGTTTTTTGAAAACACTGATTTCGTTAATAAACTCGATATGCTGGAGCAGGTTGGACTGGGATATCTGCATCTGAATCAGTCTATGACGACACTTTCGGGTGGAGAACTGCAGCGTGTAAAGCTGGCGGACAAGCTTGAAGAGCGCGGACAGATATTCATTCTGGATGAACCGACAGACGGACTGCATCTGGATGACATCAGACGGCTGATGAAACTTTTCAACAAGATGACGGACCAGGGCAATACGCTGTTTATTATCGAACATAGTCTTGACGTTATGAAGGATGCGGACTATATTGTTGAACTTGGACCGGAAGGAGGTCAGGCTGGCGGCGAGATTCTCTTTACAGGGACGCCGAAAGAAATGTTAGAATCTTCCGGTAGTGTGACTCGTGAGTATTTATCAGATTGAGGAAGCAACTTATGTCAAATACGAATCCATTCTGGAAAATCACATCAAACCAGGAAGTAACGGTCAATGAACAGAATCCACAGGCTGTTGGATTCTATGAACATCTGGGATTTCAGACATATAAGAGAACAGAGTGTGATGAGGAAGGTAATCCGTATCCGCTTTTATATATGAAACGTAATATATGTTAGATCTATAAAGTGGAAAAATCATCTAGTATATGTTAATATAGTATCTAAGATAGGTTGAAACACATTTACAAATGAAAAGAGGCATGAAAAAGATGACAAAGGAAGAATGGTATCAGCAATTATTTTCCCGTCTGGAACAGTCCAAATTCAGAAACAGTTTTCATCTGAAAGAAAAGGACAAGGCATATATACGTGAAAAGGGTATGGATACCATCCGGCGTCACGCCGAAGATTTTATTGCAAAGAGAGAAGCACCTGCAGTGATCCCCAATGACGGAAAGCAGACGCCGATGCGGGGACACCCGGTATTCATAGCACAACATGCAACCGCGACATGCTGCAGGGGATGCATATATAAATGGCATAAGATGCGTCCGGGCAAAGAGTTAAGTAAGGTGCAGCAGGAATATCTGGTGGATGTCATCATGACGTGGATCGAGGGTGAGATGAAGCGATGAAACAAGATGATATGGAAAAAGAAAAGAAAAAATGTTCTGGAACATATCTGGAGGACAGCCATCCGGATATCTATCCGGAGAGCGTAAAAGAAGAAAGCGGTTATTATGTGGCAACAAAGAAGAAACAAGGCGAATATACAATAGAGGATTATCGGAAACTTCCGGAAGATGAAAGAGCCGAACTGATCGATGGAACGATATATGACATGGCAGCACCGCTTAGTGTACATCAGCTGCTGGCATCCAAGATATATAGTTCGCTTGTCGGATACATTGAAAAGAACCAAGGCGCTTGTATTCCAATGTTTGCGCCGGTGGATGTACAACTGGATCAGGACGATAAAACGATGGTACAGCCGGATCTTATGATCGTCTGTGACAGAAAAAAGCTTACCAGACAGGGGGTTTTCGGTGCGCCGGATTTTATTATTGAGATCCTGTCTGAAAGTACAAGGAAGAAGGACAGTTATCTGAAGCTTATGAAGTATCAGAAAGCGGGGGTAAGAGAATACTGGCTGGTGGATCCGGATAAGAAAAAAGTGATTGTGTATGATCTAGAGAAAGTCGAGATACCAGTGATATATGGATTTACAGATCAGGTACCTGTGCGGATATTCGATGGAAAATGTGTGGTCGATTTTTCACTGATCTATGAAAATATCAAATTTATATATGAACAATCATGACAATTGCTTTTCGTACGAACAAAGATAAGCTACAATGAGCATATGAAAAGAAAAACGGATAAACAGGAGCAAAAAAGTATGGAACTTCGGGTGTTGAAATACTTTCTGATGGCAGCGCGTGAAGAGAATATTACAAGAACAGCAAAGCTTCTTCATATTACACAGACGATACTGTCAAGACAGCTGATGCATCCTGATCTGGCGCAAAAACGAAGCACTGTCAGAGACCGTAAAAAATTCCTGGATGTATTCTCCAAAAAAAGAATATGATTTAAAAATCACAAAAAACTACGCAGCCTCGTAGGAAAAATGTAATAGGATGCAGGTGACTTTGAACGAAGTGAACGGAACCAGCATCCTATTATACTTTTCCTACGGGGTTACATAGCTTTTAAGGCACACAATTTTTGAATCTAAACAATACTCATAAACCACTCCACCGTAGCCGGATCGTAATGTGAGAAGAACAGACTCTTTCCGCCATCCAGAGCTTCCAGTGTCTTCATATCTTCCTCAGAAAGTGTAAAATCAAATACATTAAAGTTCTCTTCCATACGTTCTTTATGAACGGACTTTGGAATTACAACAACGCCACGCTGGATCAGGAAGCGAAGAGCAACCTGTGCAGGTGTCTTTTGTTTTACCACGAATTTTGCAACGGATGTGACGTATCATCTGATCTGCCGGAAAGAGAAGGAAGAACTTGTGAAGAATTATAAATAGACAGAGCGGAGACTGGTGAGAATGTGTTATACTGGTCGGGAATGAAAATAAATAAAAATACACAAGAGATACATGGGAGAAAGATATGAGTGAGAAATCAATGAGCAAAGATACAAGAAAGAATGTGATACTGCTGCATATTGCGGTTATGTGTTTTAGCTGCTCCGGTGTGATCGGTCAGTATGTACAGGTTCCGGCGGTACAGGTGGCAATGGGAAGAGTCATCTGTTCGTCGTTACTTTTACTGGCAATATCGCTGGTGTGTAAAGACAAGCTGACACTGGATTCGAAGAAAGATTACGGACTTATGATTTTGACAGGTGTTGTGATGGCAATCCACTGGTCTAGTTTCTTTCAATCGATCCAGACATCGTCCGTGGCAATCGGGACCATTACATTTTCAACTTTCCCACTGTTTCTGACATTTCTGGAACCTTTATTATTCCATGAGAAGATATGCGGTAAGAATATTTTGAATGCTTTGATCCTTTTGATGGGAGTATTGATCACGATTCCGGAATTTTCAGTGGAGAATAAAGTGACGATTGGAATTCTCTGGGGAATGCTGGCAAGTTTTACTTATGCAGTAATGACGTTATCAAACCGGTATTTTTCCAGCAGATACAAAGGACGTACCATCTGTCTGTATGAACAGGGAACAGCAGCAATTGCATTGCTTCCGGCGTTGGTATTGGTGAAAGCAGAATGGCGTCCGGTGGATTTCGCAGGTGTTGCAACAATTGGTTTTTTATGTACGGCGATTGCCTATTCTTTATATGTAACGGCGCAGAAAGGTGTAAAAGCGCAGACTGCGGGAATCATTTCCGGTATGGAGACGGTATACGGGATCGTATTTGCACTGATCTTCTTAAGAGAAATCCCTACGGTCAGAGAACTGGTCGGAGGTGCAGTGATACTTGGAATCGCATTTTATTCGTCCTTGCATAGCGAAGATTAATCATAAGAAATTTTTAAGAATTGTATCGGGAAATATTTAAATCATGAACGATATAGTAAGCATGCAAAGAAAAAGAGGGGAGAGACGAAAGAAATGGAGGCAGAAAAAATATTAGTAGTAGATGATAACAAAGAAATCGTCTACTCCATCAGTGAACTGTTAAAGTATGAAGGGTATGAGACTTTGAAAGCATATGACGGTATGGAAGCACTGGATATTATGGAGCGGGAGAATGTAGACCTGATCCTTCTGGATGTGATGATGCCAAGACTCAACGGTCTGTCGGCACTGATGAAGCTGCGTGAGAAAAGCAGGATTCCGGTAATCATCCTGTCGGCCAAGACGGAAGAAAGTGATAAGGTGTCGGGACTTACGCTCGGAGCAGATGACTATATTGAGAAGCCGTATAATCCTGCGGAGCTGATCGCCAGAGTGAAAGCGCATTTACGCAGATACCGCGCATGGAGCGGTGGAGAAACGGAAAAAAAGAAAGATCCGGATCAGATCGTGAATGGCGGTCTGGTACTGGATAAAAAGCAGAGAGTCATCTTTGTTGAGGGAGAAGAAGTACATCTGACGGCAACAGAGTATAAGATCCTGGAGCTTTTGATGACACATCCCGGGCAGGTATTTCCGGCAGAGCAGATCTATGAGAATGTATGGCAGGAAACAGCAGATTATACTGTAGAGAATACTGTAATGGTACATATCCGTCATATCAGGGAAAAAGTGGAGATTGATGCGAAGAAGCCAAGATATGTAAAGGTGGTGTGGGGAATTGGATACAAAATGGAAAAATATGGTAAAAGCAATTAAAAAGTTTATAAAAGAATATTATGATTGCGTATTTGGATTTCTACTGTTTATAATTGGAAGCTTCCTGTTCTTTGAGGTGTTAGTGAACAGGTATTATTACAGTACATGGGGCGTATGGAGAATCTGCCTGATCGGCAATATCCTGGTGCAGCCGGGAATCTGCCTGCTCGTACGCAGGTATATGAAACTGAGATATCGGAACTGGAGTCAGAAAGGGAGTGCAGAGACCTATCTGCAGGATACAGAAGACAGTATCTATTATCAGACCTGGAAGGCGAAAGAAAAACAGTCGGAAAAAAGATTCCGGAATATACTGGCGGTAGAACTGTCGGCAGCAGCGGCATATCTTTTCTTTATCAGTTACAGCAGCGGATGGGGATGGAATTATGCAGCCGGATATATGATGGTAGCAACGGTGTTTATAGAATATATCTGTTGCCGGGAAGTGATCCAGAGATACTGGAGAAATGAACTGGATCAGATCATGGAGCAGACGGAGAGCTTCTTTCAGAAGCGTCTGGAACAGGCGCTGGAGATTGAACGGAAGAGTCTGGAAAAGGTATCGAGAAGTGACCAGTTAAGAGTAGACTTGATCACAAATGTATCGCATGATCTGAAGACACCGCTGACTTCTATTGTCGGATATCTGGAACTGATCAAAAAAGAAGAATTAAGTGATGTAGTGAGGGACTATGTAGACGTGATATCGACAAGAGCAGGAAAGCTTGGTGAGATGATCAACAGCCTGTTTTCGCTGGCAAAAGCGAGCAGTGGGAATGTAGAACTTCACAAAGAAACTTTTGAGCTTAACCGTCTGATGGAACAGATATTTGCAGATATGGATGACCGGATAAAAGAAAGCGGACTGAAATTTGTAACTCAGTTTACCGAAGAAGACACGGCAATTTATTCTGATAATTCTTATTTTTACAGGATCTGTCAGAATCTGATTGAAAATGCGCTGAAGTATTCGGCGAAAGGAACCAGGGTATTTGTCAAGACGTATAAAAAGGAAGCGGGAACAGATCAGAAAATGGTATTGGAGATTACGAATACATCCGGATATGAGATGGATTTTGAAAAAGAAGATATCATCGAACGGTTTTCAAGAGGCGACAAGGCAAGAACCAGTGAGGGTAACGGACTGGGACTTGCAATCGTAAGTACCTATGCGAAAGCACTGGGAGGAGAATTTGATATCAAGATTGACTGTGATCAGTTCAAAGCGATTGTTTCGATATAAGAAAATGTAATAAGAAAATGTAATAAGAAAAAGAATCAGGATAGGTTCAGATAAGTTGAGAATGAAAAGGATGACATAAGTAGAGAGTCATCCTTTTTTTAATACCAAATATGCAAAAATCTAAAGATAAATTAGGAAAAATCTGACGAAAATTCCTGGTGAAGACATTCTAAAAAGGATTTCGTTGACAAATAAATAAGTTTAAACTAACATTGGTTATAGAAAGGTAACTGAAGGGAGGAGAATTATGTTTCTGGAAATAAGAGGAATTAAAAAGTCATTCGGGACAGGCGACAGCCATGTGAACGTGTTGAAAGGTCTGGATCTGGATATTGAAAAAGGAGAATTTTGTGTCTTGCTTGGACCATCCGGTTCGGGGAAATCAACACTTCTGAATATCATAGGGGGAATTGATGGTGCTGATGAGGGCAGTATCACGATTGAAGGAGAACGTCTGGAGGATATGACAGAGAAGAAGCTTTCACTGTATAGAAGAAAGCATCTGGGATATATTTTTCAGATGTATAACCTGATACCGAATCTGACGGTACGGGAGAATATTGAAGTAGGGGCATATTTGAGTGATCATCCGTTAGATGTGGATGAATTGTTACATACGCTTGGTCTTTATGAACATCAGAGAAAACTGCCGAATCAGTTATCAGGAGGACAGCAGCAGAGAACTGCGATCGGACGTGCAATTGTCAAGAATCCGGATATCCTGTTGTGCGATGAGCCGACCGGCGCGCTGGATTATCATACGTCCAAGGAAATCCTGAAACTGATCGAGACGGTAAATCAGAGATATGGCAATACGATTATCATGGTTACACATAATGATGCGATCAAAGACATGGCCGACCGGGTAGTGAAGTTAAGAGACGGAATGATTCGGAAGAATTACAGAAATGAAGTAAAGATTCCGGCGATCAATCTGGAATGGTAAGGAGGACATAACAGATGAAAAGTCCTTTAAGAAAAAGATTGCCGAGAGAATTAAAAAGTGAATTTGGAAAGTATTTAGTTGTCTTTATCATGATGGCAATAACGATTGGTTTCGTATCAGGATTCCTGGTAGCTGATGGAAGTATGCTCCGGGCATATGATGACAGCTTTCAAAAATACAATATCGAAGACGGATATTTCCAGACGAAGAAGAAGCTGACTCCGGCACAGAAAGAAGATATTGAAAAATCGGATGTAAAGGTATATGAGAATTTTTATATAGAGCAAAAGCTTACGAACGGAAGTACCATACGATTTTTCAAGAACCGGAAAGAGGTAGATAAGGTCTGCCTGATGAAGGGGAAGATGCCGAAAAAGTCCGGTGAGATCGCTGTGGACCGTATGTATGCAGATAATAATGAGCTGAAAGTCGGGGATACGGTGAAAAGTCGAAAGAAGACATTCCGGATTACAGGTCTTGTGGCACTTTCCGATTACAGTGCATTATTTCAGAATAATAATGATACGATGTTTGATGCTGTAAAGTTCGGAGTGGCAATTGTTACAGACAAAGATTTTGAAGCATTGAATCAGGTAAAGGTACAGTATAATTATGCCTGGATCTATGATAAAAAACCTGCAACAGAGAAAAAAGAAAAGAAGATGGCCGAAGACCTGATGGAAGACATGGCAGATGTCGTGACGATAGAAAGTTTTGTACCACAATATCAGAATCAGTCGATCCATTTTACAGGGGATGATATGGGAAGCGACCGTGCGATGATTGTTATGCTGCTTTATATTGTAATGGCGATTCTTGCATTTGTATTCGGTATTACGATCAGCAATACGATCAGGAAAGAAGCGGGCGTGATCGGAACACTGCGTGCATCCGGGTATACAAGGCGCGAATTGATCTTACATTATATGGCACTTCCGGTTGTGATCACACTGATCGGGGCACTGGTCGGAAATATTCTCGGATATACAGTATTAAAGCAGGTATGTGCGGGGATGTACTATGGAAGTTACAGCCTTCCGACATATGTAACGGTCTGGAATGCAGAAGCATTCTGGATGACAACGGTTGTACCGGTTATTATCATGCTGGTGATCAACTATGGGATTTTACATTACAAATTAAGACTGTCGCCGCTTAAGTTCATAAGAAGAGATCTTTCTTCCAGAAAACAAAAAAGGGCAGTTCATTTAAGTACAAAACTCGGTATCTTCCGCAGATTCCGTCTGAGAGTTATTTTTCAGAATATCAGTAATTATTTGGTGCTGTTTGTAGGAATTATATTTGCAAATCTGCTATTATTCTTCGGATTGCTGCTCCCGTCAGTACTGAACCATTATCAGGAAGAAATACAGGAAAATATGCTGGCAAAGTACCAGTATATGCTGGAGGTTCCGACGGATGCAATCAGTGGAAGTAAACTGGAAAGTTTACTATCGCTGATGCAGTATTCGAACGGCACGAAGACAGATAACAAGACAGCAGAAAAATTCAGTGCATACGCATTAAATACAATTCCGGGAGAGGCCAAGAGCGAAGAGGTAGTATTGTACGGAGTAGAACCGGACAGTAAGTATATTAAGGCAGATCTGGGAGATGGCGTATATATATCGACGGCATATGCAGATAAGTATCAAGTAGAACCGGGAGATAAGATTACATTAAAAGAAAAATACGAACGCAAACGCTACACATTCAAAGTAAAAGGAGTCTATGATTACAGCGGGGCAATCAGTGTATTTATGAGCCGTGACAAATTAAACGAGACATTTGATCTTGGAAGTGATTATTATGCGGGATATTTTGCAAATACAAAGATTAAAGACATTGATGAGAAATACATAGGGTCTGTAGTTGATCTGGAAGCACTGACGAAGGTATCAAGACAGCTGGATGTATCCATGGGAAATATGATGGGACTGGTCAATGGATTTGCGATCATGATCTATATGATTGTCATTTATCTGTTGTCAAAGATCATTATCGAGAAAAATGCGCAGTCCATTTCCATGACGAAGATCCTTGGATATACGAACGGAGAGATCAGCAGGCTGTATATTATGTCAACCATGGTTGTGGTTGTAATAGAACTGCTCTTAAGTCTTCCGATTGAAACGGTGGTTATGAAGGTAATCTTCCGTGTAATGATGATGGAAAGTCTGACCGGATGGATCACACTGTGGATCGATCCAAAGATATATGTGGAAATGTTCCTGGTTGGATTTATTACCTATGTGGCGGTAGCACTTCTGGAATATCGGAAGATCAAAAAGGTTCCGATGGATGAAGCGTTGAAGAATGTGGAATAATCAAAAGAACGCATAGAAACGTATGACAGAAGGAATTGAATATAAAAAGAGGAGGAGAGAGAAGAGAAAAGTAGTTGCCCTAATGCTTTCTGGAATGATGATATCGGAGCTTCACTAGAATAAAAGAAAGGCAGAAAGGTGAAGTGAAGTTCATTATTGAGAAGAAAGGAATAAAATAGTTGTGAAAATACACAAAAAGAAAATGGTAAATTTATTGGTTATGACGAAAAATAAAAAGAATATAGACAAAGACAGGTATTATTGGTAATATAATAACAAGTTTGTTATTACGTAATGGTAAGCAAGACTGTTTATAGTGCAAGAGATCAAGAGATTTTGTATTATGGACAGTCTTTTTTTATCATATTGTATCAATGGTTGTTAAGATTGAATTAGAGGTGAGAATGGCTGTGAAAATAGTCAGAGTTCTGAATACGAATGCAGTTGTCAGTAGTGATCAGGAGGGAAGAGAACTGATCATAACAGGAGCAGGAATCGGGTTCAAGAAAAAGAAGGGTGAAAATCTGGATGAAGCACTGGCGGATAAAACTTATTATCTGGAGAGTGTCGATGACAGCAGGAGACTGCAGGAAGTAGTAAAAGAAATATCAGAAGAATATTTGGAGATTGTAAGCCGTATCGTAAAGACAGCGAGGGAGGAAGGATTGAAAGTCAGGGATTCCCTGTATGTGACACTTACAGATCATATCAATTCCGCAGTTGACAGATATCGTGAGAATATAGCATTAAAAAATATGATGAAACTTGAGATCCGTAAATTTTATCCAAAAGAATATGAAATTGGATTAAGGGCAGTACAATGGATACAGGAACAAAATGATGAGAATCTAGGGGAAGACGAAGCTGCATTTATAGCGATGCACATCGTTTCGGCCGAACTTGGCAGCGGAAGTAATGTAGATGTTAATAAGATTACGAAATTGATTAATGCAGTTCTTCAGATTGTCAGAATCCATTTTAAGATAGAATTTAACGAGAAATCGATATCGTATGAACGGTTTCTAACTCATTTGAAATTTTTTGCGACCAGAGTATTTGATAATACCATTTATCAAGACAGCATGCAGGAAATATACAAAGTATTGATAGAAGAGAATGAATATGCTTATTCAGGAGTCAGAAAAATTGTGGAATATATTGAAAAACAGTATTCCTACAAATTGACAATAGATGAAAGATTATATTTATTAATACACATTAAAAGAATATTAGATGAACAATCAGAATAGATTGCAGGTTTGTTATTATTCAGTTAAGCAAGACCTGACTTAAAAGAAAGCAGCGGTCCCGGGAAGCGTATGCTCTTTTAAGTCGGGTCTTTGTTATATATATGAAAAAATAAAAAAGAAAATTGAGGTAAATGAAAATGGATTACGAAAGTATAGCAAAAAAAATCCTCCAAAGAGTCGGGGGAAAGGAAAATGTAATCAGCCTGGTACATTGTATGACGAGACTGCGTTTTACATTAAAAGATGAATCAATTGTAGACGATGAAGCAGTGAAAAAGACCAAAGGCGTTATGGGAATCATGAAAAAAGCCGGTCAGTATCAGATTATCATCGGTAATGATGTGGCAAATGTCTATGCAGAGCTTAATAAGCTTGGAAATTTTTCAAACGAAGTACCGAAAAAAGCACCACAGAATAAGGAAAAACAGAATGTATTTTCTATGCTGATGGATACAATCTCCGGTATCATGGCACCGGTTATTCCGGCAATCATCGGAGCTGCAATGATCAAAGTACTTCTTACATTACTTCCAATGATCGGTGTTCTGAGTACAAAAGGTGATACTTATAATCTGTTAAGTGTTATGGGTGACGGCGCATTTTTCTTTATGCCGGTATTGATTGCGATATCTGCATCTAAAAAATTTGGAACGAATATGTATTATGCGGCAAGTATAGCGTTGATTATGTTGCATCCAAATTTTATTTCATTCATGAATAGTGCAAATGATGCAAAAGAAACTGTAAAATTTCTTAAATTTATTCCGGTAACATATGCATCTTATGCTTATTCTGTTATTCCGATTATTCTGGCAGTATGGTCGCTGAAATATGTCGAGCGTCTGGTAGATAAGATTACACCGGTAGTAACCAAGAACTTCTTAAAACCGATGTTGGTAGTGCTGATCGAAGCACCTATTGCATTGATTATTCTTGGACCTTTAGGTGCAATCTGTGGTAACGTATTATCAACAGTTGTTTATACAATTCATGATAAACTTGGATTTATTGTGATCGGTCTTGTGGCGGGTGTATATCCTTTCGTTGTTATGGCAGGTATGCATCATGCATTTACACCAATCAAACTGGGAATGATTGCTTCCACAGGATTTGAAAACTTTATCTGTATCGGAGAACTTTGCTCTAACATGGCACAGGGTGCTGCATCGCTTGCAGTAGCAGTAAAGAGTAAGAACAAAGATTTTAAACAGATTGCCGGATCTTCTGCATTTTCGGCATTATTTGCAGGAATTACAGAGCCAGCTCTGTATGGTGTAACATTACGTTTGAAACGTCCGATGTTAGGAGCATGTATCGGTGCTGCTGCAGGTGGATTATTTGGTGGATTTTTCCAGATGAAATGTTTTGGTATTGCGACACCTGCGATCGTAACAATCGTTCAGTATGTAGAAAAAGGGAAACCGCAGAGTCTGTTATTTGCAGCACTTACGATTCTCCTTACAATAGTGGTTGCATTCATTGCGACAATGATCATTGGATTTGAAGATGTAGTAGATGAAAATGATGATGAATTAGACATGCTGGAAACAGAAAGCAAAGAAGAAGTAAAAGTAATGGAGAATGCGATTGATATTGCAAGTCCGGCAGAAGGAAAAGCAATTTCACTGTCAGAAGTTGCAGATGCAACATTTGCACAGGAAATTCTTGGAAAAGGTGCGGCAATCGTTCCGGAAAAAGGAGTGATCTATGCACCATTTGATGGAAAAGTAGATGTGATGTTTGAAACGGGACATGCAGTAGGTCTTGTAGGAGAGAATGGGGTAGAACTTCTGGTACACATCGGAATCGATACCGTAAATCTGGAAGGAAAATATTTCTCACCGAAGAAAGCAGCAGGAGATGTTGTGAAAAAGGGTGATGTGTTGATCGAATTTGATATTGAAAAAATAAAAGAGGCTGGATATGATGTAACAACGCCGGTGATCGTTTCAAACACAGATCAGTATGCAATAGTTGAAAAAACAGCAACAGGAGAAGTAACAAAAGAAAGTAACCTTATCAAAGTTCAGTAAAGGAAAGGAATATGGATATGGAAGAAATGAAAGTGACAAGATTTCCAAAAGACTTTCTATGGGGAAGCGCTTCAGCGGCTTATCAGATTGAAGGTGGATGGAAAGAAGATGGAAAAGGTGTGACAAACTGGGATACATTTGTACGTATCCCAGGGAAAACATATAAAGCAACGACCGGTGATGTAGCGGTAGATCATTATCACCACTATAAAGAGGATATTGCATTAATGGCAGAGATGGGATTAAAAACATACCGATTTTCTGTCTCCTGGGCCCGTATTTATCCGGAAGGAAGAGGTACGGTCAATGAAAAAGGACTTGCATTTTATCAGGATATTATTGATGAATGCTTGAAATATGGAATTGAGCCGATGGTGACAATTTTCCACTGGGATCTTCCGCAGGCACTGGTGGATCTGTATGGTGGATGGGAAAGCCCGGAGATCATTCAGGATTATGTGACTTATGCAAAGACTCTCTTCGAAAACTTTGGCGATAAAGTGAAATACTGGATTACCTTAAACGAACAGAATATCTTTACATCTCTTGGATGGCTGACAGCACAGCATCCGCCGGGAAAATTTGATGCTCAGAAGACATTTTATCAGGTAAACCACCATGCATTTATGGCACACGCGAAAGCAGTACTTGCATATCGCGAAATGGGAGGAAAAGGTGAGATTGGTGCAAGTTTTGCTTATACGCCATCTTATGCTATTGACTGCAAGCCGATAAATGCAATGGCGAAACGAGACTATGATGAGTTGAAAAACTTCTGGTGGATGGATGTATATGCATACGGAAGATATCCAAAAGCTGCGATGGCATATCTGAAGAAAAAGGGATATGCACCGGAAATAGCAGATGGAGATATGGATATACTGAAAAAAGCAGCATCAGAGATTACATTTATGGGTGTAAATTATTATCAGAGTTGTGTATGTGAATATAATCCAATGGATGGAGTAACACCATACGGTACAATGAATACGACAGGGGTAAAAGGTTCTGCACAAGAACTTGGTATGCAGGGAATCTATAAAAATCCAGCAAATCCATATCTAATGACAACCGACTGGGACTGGACGATCGATCCGATGGGGCTCAGGTTTTGCTGTCGTGAGATTACAAACCGCTATGGTCTTCCAATCGTGATTTCCGAAAATGGTCTAGGAGCATTTGATAAAAAGACAGAAGGAAACCAGATTCATGATGAATACAGGATTCATTATCTGAAAGAACATTTAAAAGAACTGGGAAAAGCAATTGAAGAAGGTTGCGAAATTTGGGCTTATTGTACATGGTCATTTACAGACCTTCTGAGCTGGCTGAATGGTTATCAGAAACGTTATGGTTTCGTCTATGTAGATCGGGATGAAGAAGAAGGCGGAACACTGAATCGTTATAAAAAAGATAGTTTTTACTGGTATCAGGATGTTATAAAAACTGATGGTGAGAACTTATATAAGTAAAAAACTAGTTCTGCTCGTCTTACTATTTTAATTATAATTGCAATCAAAAATCGTTGTTCATTTTGTCGCTAAAGTTTAAGAATTACACCTATAAAATGCGAGAAATCTTGTCCATATTGTGGATATAAAATAGAGTAAGTGGTAAAGAAAAATTCAGTTTTATTGTTTTCTTATTAAGATTTGTAAAAACTAAATATAGGATGATCGACGAAGATAGATAAAATAAATACACTCCTATGATTTCAATTTTGAAGTCATAGGGGTATTTTTTGTGCAGAAAAATAAAAAATTTCTTTTTTCACCCTGTATTTTCCCTTCTGAGCCTTTCGTTATGTGAAGGCAAAAAAATAAAATTCATTTTTTATTTGTAAAAAGGCCCTCTCTACGTTCTGATATATGAGGAACAAATTATAGTTCTGAGAATGTAAGAGACCTGGATACTTTCTTTGCCATCACACAGTTATTGAAAATCGATAACATCTGGATCTGATTGATTGGTCCATCATTCAGCTGATTTCTGAGTACTGCAATCTGCTTTGGCTTGATAAATCCGGTGTCGCTGATATATTCGTAGATCCATTCCTGTACTTCCTTATCGATGTAGGAGATATCTACAGCAACCGTGAACTGAAGCTTCTTGTTATCTACCAGATCAAGAAGTTCCGGTATCAATTCTGTCAGTCGGATATAACGAGTCACCTGCACACTGCTTATTCCAACTTGCTCCCCCAATAATTCTCGTGACTTTTTACCTAACTTGTGTTCACTTTGTACACAAGTTAAATCTGTTCTGACACCCTGTCTTTTCATTGCCTCAAGTTTCATCTTATAAGCAAAAGCTTTCTCACTCGGCAACAGTTCCTCTCGCTGAATG
>ENA-ORTN01002077-ORTN01002077.1-human-gut-metagenome-genome-assembly--contig:-NODE-2077-length-17419-cov-2.368521_pt1 | contig 17419 bp, 10 predicted proteins | sample MGYA00242070_ERZ509189 | MGnify/ENA primary metagenome ERZ509189 (study PRJEB26280, sample SAMEA2338821) | human gut metagenome | biome: human gut; feature: human-associated habitat; material: faeces...
TATCGGCTCTGCCGTAGGCTACGAAAACGCCCTCCACTTCTCCCGGGCTTTTAAAAATGTGTATGGGGTTTCACCGCGGGCGTGGCGGGAGCAGCATAGATGAAATTTTGATTATACAAAAAGGACTTTCCGATTTCTCAGAAAGTCCTGTATCTGCTTGCGGTTATTGAATTTTAGAAGTTAAATCCTACGGATTTCAGTGTTCCGTCTGCGGACTGTGCGGTTACGTCCTGGGCAACTACGCCAGCTTCTGTCTCCTGGATGTGGAGGGCGCTCTGGGTTTCGTTTTCCTCTGATGCAACATTTTTGAATTCCATATTAATTACGACTGCTTCGTCTGGAACTTCGATCTCAACACCATCTGCGATGAAGGTTACGTCGTAGAAAGTGTACTCGTCGTCTTCTGTTGTTCCAAGGTCTCTGATGGAAGCCTGTTTTGCTTCTTCATATTTCTCACTGCCAGCTTCAAGCTTTACAGCGTTCATTTCAGCGTTTTCTGGAAGAGCTGTCTCATCAAACACTTTTGCAGTGATAATGACTTCTTCGTTCTCGAAACGGAAATCGGAATCTACGGTAGTTTCTACTGCATCTCCAACTTCACCGGTTCCATCGGTAAACTCAGCTGGATCAGCTTCTGCAGAGCTATCTGTGAATCCATCAACAAAAGCGGCTTCTTCAGCAGATTCCCCGGTCTGGAACTCATCCTGAGATTCTTCTGCCTGAACTTCCTCGGTCTGTGCAACCTCCGGCTGAACCTCTGTCTGAGTCTGCTCTGGCTGAACCTCCTCAGTCTGTGCAGCTTCCGGCTGAACTTCTTCCACATATACAGCTTCATTACCTGTAGTAAAAGCATCCATCTCTGCAAGTGCCTCCGCATCTGTAAATCCTTCTGCGGAAACTACTGTATATCCTGTCACCAGCATTGTCGCTGAAATCATAACTGCCATTGCTTTTTTTAATGTATTCTTTCTCATAATGGAAACCTCCTGAAATCTATAAAGTCATTCCCAAATGTAATATCCTTTAATTTGACTTCATTATACCAGTAGGGCTGTTTCGTCAACTCTTTCTTCGGGATGTTTTTCCACTTTTCAGGAAAGTTTTTTTACTTTTTTGCAAAACCAGAACCACAGGGCTGTTCTGTAGTTTTCCTTAATTGAGCAGGAAGCTAAAGTGAATCTGCAAAAAGGCGATCCGCTTTGTGTGCGGACCGCCTTCATTTGTACTTGCTTTGTTATGGTTCCAATCTGATCAGAAACTTTGTTTTGCTTTACTGTCTTTTGTTTCTTCTGCGGCGTCTTTCAGTCTCGGCTGCAAGCATTGCAGCTGCAAGAAGAAGCATCAGATAAGTTCCGATCGGGGTATCATCTCCGGTCTTCGGTGATTTGCCACCGCCGTAGCCGCCGGAATGATTTTCGGAGCCACCGCTATTTCCACCATCGGAAGAAGGAGTAGGTGTTGGTGTTTCTGTTACTGTGCTTTCTTCCTGGTTGGTGATGACAACTTCTGCTGTCATATTCGTTTCATCAAATATAACAGAATCTGCACTTACGGTAACTTTATATCCAAAGCCTTCGGAGCCTGCAATTGGTTTTCCGTTGGAATCAGTTTCCGTTACATACAGGGTTACCTTTGCTCCTGACTGGGCAAGACCAACATTGATGATCTCACTTACTTCATAGCCACCGTCCATATCAAGCTTGATAATGTTCTGCTCAACCTGCTGGGAAAGCTGTGTATGAGCTGCATCATCAAAGATACCTGCATAGAATACCTCGTTGCTGTTTCTGGTGCCTCCATCTGCACCAAGAACCTTCTTGGTAATTGTCAGCTGACCCTGTTTGTAGAATCCATCTGGCGGGAAGCTGCTGAACACGTTTTCAAAGGAAACGGTTGTTGTTCCATTGGCTTCGGTTACTGTTGTGGAGTTACCATTGCCAAATACAGCTTCATAGACGGTTCCATCTGCAAGAGCGCCGATCGTCTGAGAAGTTCCATCCTGTGTACACTCTGCAATGTAGTATGTCTTGCCTGCCTTAATATTCTCTGAGAATACTACGGTGGAAGCATCTGCATTCTTGAACACAAGAGCTTTCACATCAGAAACTCTCTGAGTGCATTCTTTATCAGAATACAGGGCTACATAGAAGGTCTGATCTCTTGCTGCCAGATTTTCACCAATATAGGTAAGTTTCTTGGTTACTGCAATAGATGCTGAGGTTGCCAGTTTATCCTGTACAAGTAAAACACCATCCTTGGAAACAGCTGTTGTTTTTTCTGCATCTACTGTTCCGTCTTCTTTCAGAACAAAAGTAGTGTCGCTTGTAAGTAAATATCCGTCTGGAGCTACAGTCTCACGAAGAGTGTAAATCTTACCGGTTTTCAGTTTCTCGGTAACATGAGCTTCCTTGGTGGAATCCCACTCGTCTACTACGTTTCCATCCTGGTCAATGATCTGGATGTGAGCACCTTCCAGCTCTTTCCCATCGGAAATATCTACTTTGCTTACTTTTACAGAAGTTCTGCTGTCTTCTACCAGAAGGGTTCCATTATCTGATATGGTTGTTGTGGTAGTATCTTTGTTAACGGTTCCATCCTCTTTCAGGGTAAAGGTGGTATCGCTGGTCAAAGTATATCCCTCTGGTGCTACAGTCTCGCGAAGGGTATAGGTTTCGCCAGGCTTCAGGCCAGTTACTTCGTGAGCTTCCCATGTGGAATCCCACTCTTCTACTACATTTCCATCCTTGTCGATCACCTGGATATGAGCACCTGCCAGTTCTTTCTGGTCGGTGATGTCTACCTTGCTGATCTTCACGGAGGTAATGGTGTTGGTAATGATAAAGCCTTCTTCTGCATTTCCGGTTACTGTGGAAATGTAACCAACTGCTTTTCCAGTCTCTTCTACGGTATAGGCAATGTCCTTACCGGCTTTCTTCTGGTCAAGGTCAGACCATGTGTAGGTCCAGTTGTTCTCTGCATTCAGGGTAATTTCCTCGCCGCTGTTTTCTCCATCGGCTTTCAGCTGAACCTTGATTTCCTTCGGTCTGTGACCACCGCGGTCATCGTTATCAGCCCATGCCTTGGTAACTGTGACGCTGGTCTTTCCTGGCGCATAGCTGTTGGTGATATCGTAGCCGGTGATCTCAGTTGTGTAATCTGCAACTGCATCCTCGGTTACCGTGTATAGAATTTCTTTTCCAGCCTCATATTTCGGCAGTTTTTCGAAGCTGTAGGTCCAGTTTCCATTTTCGTCTGCGGTTACGGTCTGGCTGTCCTTCTCCTCGCCGTTTGCAAGAAGTCTTACAGTGATGCTCTCCGGACGTTTGCCATCCTGATTGTCGGCATCGTTCCAGGTCTTGGAGCCCTTCACCTCAGTTGTCTCGGTTGTGTAAGTGTTGGTGATGTTAAATCCGTCTACACTTGTTTCATAACCTTCCACGGCTTCCTCGGTTACGGTGTAGGTAATTTCCTTGCCATTTGCATATTTCGGCAGGTCTTTAAAGGTGTAGGTCCAGTTTCCTGCTTCGTCTGCTTTTACAGTCTGGCTTGCTACGATCTCTCCGTTTGCAAGAAGGTTGACGATAATGCTCTCTGGACGCTTGCCATCCTGATTGTCTGCGTCATCCCAGGTCTTGGTTACGGTGATGGAAGTTGTTTCTGGAGCGTAGGTGTTAGTCAGAGTAGTTACAGTTCCGTTCTTGCTGTTGTCGGTAAGTTCGTAACCTTCTGGGAGAGTTTCCTCTGTCCAGGTGTACTCGATTGCTTTTCCGTCTGCTTTTTCCGGAAGGTCAGATATAGTCTGTTTCCAATTGTTCTCGACGCTCAGGGTAACGGTCTTTCCGGTTTCTTTACCGTCTGCAAGAAGACTTACGGTAATGCTCTCCGGACGTTTTCCATCCTGATTTTCAGCGTCGTTCCAGATCTTGGTTACTGTTGCACTGGTCTTTCCTGGAGTGTAGCTGTTGGTGATGTTGCTGCCATCGTAGGTTGTAGTGTAATCAGTTACTTCCTCCTCAGCTACGGTGTAGGTGATTTCCTGGCCGTTTGCATATTTCGGCAGATCTTTGAAGGTGTAAGTCCAGTTTCCTGCTTCGTCTGCAGTTACGGCCTGGCGAGTTTTCTCTGTGCCATTTGCAAGAAGGATTACAGTGATGCTTTCCGGACGCTTGCCATCCTGGTTGTTTGCATCGTTCCAGGTCTTGGTTCCGGTAATCTCGGTGGTCTCTGGCTGATGAGTGTTAATGAAATTATAGCCATCACTCTCGGTTGTGTAGCCATCGACTGCATCCTCAGTTACGGTGTAAGTGATTTCCTGTCCGTTTGCATATTTCGGAAGGTCTGTGAAGCTGTAGCTCCAGTTTCCGTCTGCATCAGCACTTACACTCTGGCTCTTAAGCTTAGTTCCGTCTGCAAAAAGGTTTACGGTAATGCTCTCTGGACGTTTTCCATCCTGATTATCTGCATCTTTCCAGGTCTTGGTTCCGGTGATGGAAGTAAGCTCTGGAGTATGAGTGTTGGTCAGAGTGGTTACCTTTTCGTTCTTGGAAGTTCCTGTCAAGCTGTAGCCTTCTGGAACATTAACCTCGGTCCAGGTGTAGGTGATATACTCTCCATCTGCTTTTTCCGGAAGACCAGTTATCGTCTGTGTCCAGTTGTTCGCAGCAGTAAGAGTAACAGTTTTGTTAGTTGGCGTTCCATTTGCAAGGAGAGCTACGGTAATGCTCTCTGGACGAATGCCATCCTGGTTGTCAGCATCATCCCAGATCTTGGTTACAGACGCGCTGGTCTCACCTGGGGTGTAGCTGTTGGTGATGTTGTAATTATCATCAATAGTTGTTGTATAACCAGGTACGGTAAGCTCGCTTACCGTGTAGGTAATTTCCTGACCATTTGCATATTTCGGCAGATCGGTGAAGCTGTAGGTCCAGTTATCGTCAGCTGTTACGGTCTTGGTGTCTGTAATTATGCCATTTGCAAGAAGGTTGACGGTGATGCTCTTTGGACGTTTGCCATCCTGGTTGTTGGAATCGTTCCAGGTTTTGGTTCCGGTGATGTCGAGGGTTGCTGGTTTATGAGTGTTGGTGATGTTGTAGCCGCTTACGCTTGTTTCATAACCAGCTACCGCACTCTCAGTTACTGTATAAGTGATTTTTCCTTTTGCATCATACTGCGGCAGGTTCTTGAAGACATAGTTCCAGTTTCCAGCCTCATCAGGAGTTACCACCTGACTTGCAGCTTCTGTTCCATTTGCAAAAAGTTTTACAGTGATACTGGCTGGTCTGATTCCGTCCTGGTTGTCTGCATCATTCCAGGTCTTAGAGCCGCTGATATCAATTACTCCTTTATAAATGTTTTCAAAAGCAATTGCATCAACAGTATAATCACCTTTCTTGATCGTCTTGCTTACCTTCAGTTTTCCGTTTCCTGCATCTGCTACAGTTACTTCAACAGTATACTCAGTAGTATCATAAGTAACTTCGGTATTCTCTCTCTGAACTTCTGATACTGTGTAAACATGAGTTCCAACATCTTTAAGAGTATAATTGAGCGGGCTGAATGTTACATTTCCATCTGCATCGTTGGCAACGGTCTGAATAGTCTCTCCGTTCTTGTCCTTCAGCACGAAGTTAAAGGCATCAGCTTCAAGAGCTTTGTTCTTCAGAGTCTTACTTGCCTCCAATGTCAGAGATCCCTTTGCGTCGTAGGTATTGTCGAATATAAGCTCCTGACTATCCTCAGCAAAAGCTGCACTCATTATTCCAGTTGCCTGGTCATAGCTTACAATTACTTTCACAGTAAAGATACTGTTATCGTAAGTTACACCATTTACAGTATAGTTATTCTCAGCGGTTGCTCCCTCCGGGATCACCTCGTTTACGGTGTACTCATAGGTCTTCTCGGATTCATAGCTTCCGTCCGCTTTTTCCAGGTCGGACAGTTTATAATTCAGCTTATTATTAAAGCTGATGCTTCCGTCTGACTTGTTGCTTCCGGTTGCTACTACCTTTCCGGCCTTGTCTTTTACTTCAAATGTAAACTCGCCATCCTTCAGGGTTCTTCCTTCCAGGCTCTTGGTTCCTTCCAGGTCAATTCCAGTCTCGGTGTCATAGCTGTTTGCAAATGCAAGTTTCTGGTCCTTGTCTGCCAACTCCGCTTTCATCGTTCCGCTTGCCTGGTCATAGCTTACTTTTACCTTTACAGTATACTCTTTGTCATCATAAGTGATTCCGTCTCCGGCGTTTCCCTTTACCTCACTTACCTTATAACTGTAAGTCTTCTCAGATGCATAGCTTCCGTCCCCTTTCTTCAGGTCGGACAGTTTGTATCCGATCCTGCTGAATGCGATCTTTCCGGCTGCATCGTTCGTTCCGGTTGCCACTACGGTTCCGACTTCGTCTTTTACCTCGAATTTGAACTCTCCTGCCTTTAGATTTCTTCCGCTCAGGCTCTTGGTTCCTTCCAAGGTTATTTCCGTTTCCTTGTTTTCTTCACTATTTGTAAATTCAGCACCTATAGTACTAGTTATACCATCCTCCCTACTATAAGTTACTGTAGGTGTACTAAAGTCAGCTGGCACAGCTACAGTCACAGTCCATCTATGATTATCATATGTAATTCCTGCTGCCTGCTCTGAAGAATCTTCAACAACCTCATATCTATAAGTTCCTGCTGTCGTATATTTGATTTCTCCAAAATTCTTCACACCATCATTTTGAGCAACACTAATTGTTTTCTTTCCATTTACAGCACCTTCTGGCATTGGTGCATTGTTAATTGGAGTTAATACAAAGTTAAACTTCTTATCTGCTGCACCATTAGTAAATGTTTTCTTAACCTTAATGTTTGCAGATGTTTCATCTTCTTTTTTAATATTATTAAAGGTCGCAACTGTCGCTGTATCTCCAGTCTTAGTCCCTTTATGATAAGTAACTTTTGCATTCTTGCTAATAATTACTCCATTTGAAGGAGTTGCATTTACCACAACTTCTGCATAGTAAACAGTTGTATCAATAGTATAACCCGCAACAGTTCCCTCTTCTGTTATCTTATACCAATAAGTTCCAGCCTCTGTAATATTTCCAAATGTATCAAATGAAACGAGTCCACCATCTCCATTGGATTTTGTATCAACAAGCGTTTCATTTCCCTTGTCATCAATCTTATACAACTTAAATGTAAATTTTCCTGCTTCGTTACCGGATGGGGCTTTGCCATTTACAGTCTTCTTAGCTTTTATTGCATAAGAAGTCACAACAGGAATATCTCTTGAAAGACAATGCCATTCTGTACCGCCACTTGTTACAGAATCTGCAACAATCCAACCTGCACCTACAGCTTTATTTTCAAAAGAACCATTTGGTACTAATACTACACCATGTATTGTTTCAGAAATAACAGAACTTGCATTGTTTAAATTGAAGATAATATTTTCGCAAGCCTTTTCACCAATTCCACCATTTGCGTATCCACCAATATTACAATTCTTCCCATCGATATTAAGTTGATAAGTTTTCAATGTGGCTGTTTCGTCTGGTATGTTTAATACAATATTTTGATCTCCAGTAATTTTAAGATTTAAATTAGAATTTGCATATTCTCCTATCTCAAAATCAATATAATAAGTTCCAGCTGGAGAGGTTGTTAAATCAATCACACCATTTTCATCAGCAACAGATGAATATTTTAAACCTTTTGTATGAGCATCAGAAGCTAGTTTATTACTAGTCATTCTTGACTCATCAACCATACTTCTAACAATATTCTGAATTTCCTCTTGGCTATATGTTTCTGTATCAATTACTAAACCTTTACTCCATATATCATTTCCAAATCTGTTAGCAGCGTCTGGTGTTGTATAAAGGATTAAATCACCCTGACCACCTTCAGAGTTCTTAAAAATATACCAACCATAATCAACATATGCACCAATTAAAGTAGTTCCATTACCGCCATAATTTTTACTACTCTTCATATTTCCAGAACCATGCAAAGTACCTACTGCAAGGTTTGCTTCCAGATCTCCATTACAAGTAAAATCATTAGCCACAATACCAAAATGTAATGAATTTCCTAAAACGGATTTATAATCAACTGTAGGTCCTGGCTGAAATACCACTTTTTCGATATTTACGTTGAAATTATTATTATCTGTTGTTACTGCTATTTTATAATTTACATTACCTTGTTTAAATTTTGAATCATTGGTCAAATTACTATTTAAATTATAAGTATCCCTTATAAAATACAGTTTTAAATCATCTGCATTTTCATCTTTATCAACTTTTAACTCTACGTCTGTTGTGTTGCTATCGATTTGTTCAATAGTAGAAACCGCCTCAACTCCAGAAGAAGTGGTCTTTCCAAGCATCACATACTTATACTGATTTGTAAATGCTGCAAAGTCAAGATCTGCATCAGCTACTATCTGAACATTGCGAGAAATAAATTCTACCTTATTTATATTTACAGTCAAACCACTTGCAGTTTCACTTACAGAAATTTTAAATTTATTTTCACCCTGTTGAAAAGTATCGCCAGTAGTTTTATAGGCTCCCCACTGCCAGCTCTCTTTTCCTTGCACAAAATAAATTTTCTTCTCTGTACCTTCTGCAACATCATTCAGTACAACATTTTCTGTTGTACTTATTTTTTCAATTGATGATGTTGCCCCAATCCCTGGCCACTTGTCGGGAGTCTCCGTTCCAAGCATTATATATTTGTAATCATTCAAAAATTGTTCCACGTCAAGTTCTTCTGCAACATTGATTTGAACATTGCACTGACTGCTGCTTTCCGCGGCCGCACTCTTCTGCTTCACCCTTCCCACCGTCGCCGCAAACGTCGTCACAGATGAATCAGCCATGATCATCACGAGAGCGAGAAACAGTGCCAGAAATCTTCTTAAATACCCATTCTTTTTCATAATGTCTCATTCCTTTCTTTGGATATGTAGATTTATTTTAACCGAATCGGGAATTATTTTCGGTTGCATGATAGATAGTATATGATTTTTAAATATATTCTATCACTTTGCCTCTTTCTCCAACTCTTTCATTTTCCGAAAGAGTTGCAAAAACGAGCGATTTCCTATGGCATTTTTAGCATTTTTCAAGTCTTTTCCATAAATCAGGAGCAAATGAGTTCATACTCATCACAAATCACATCGTAGACCATAATTTATCCCTCCATTTCACACATCTCTCCAATGGATGCCACATAGAAATCAACCTGAGTGAATTTCTTATCGCCAGAGAGCTTATTGAATTTTTTTGCAATTCGTTTGGAAACGATGGGGCAGTTCTCCTGGCTGATTTCGATCAGCATGACGATGTACTGCCGGACATTGTATCTGGTGTAAAAATCACCTTTTCGTATGGATGACTGGATGGCCTGTCTGAGAAGTTCGGACTTTTCACGTTCCTTCTCCTCCGAAACATGATCCGCCTTATAGTCCAGTGTGCAAAGCATAACAAACACGGATAAACCAGAGCGCTCCACCATACGGCTGAATACATGATAGATGTCAACAAAGCTGGGAAACGGACAGAAATATGCTCCTACTGCAGCCTCTTTTTCCCGAAATCTTTCCTTGATATCGCTAAGGGCACCTTCTGCCTGTGAAGTCCGTTCTCCCATCAGCTTGAAACGCTTTAACAATCTCTCCGAAGGGGCCACTCCCATTTCATCGAATAAAAGCTTTTCGGTGTTTTGGTAAACTTCAAGGCCTTCCTTATATCGTGACATTCCGATCAGGCTGTCGATTTCCCAGACCTGCCACTCGTCAAAGGGATAAATTTCGGCGGCTCTGTGCGCCACTTTATGCAGATCTTCATACCGTTCATGCCCCTTCAGCCAGCGGCACAGCTCCTCTGTAACACGGAAGTACTCATCTCTGCACCGGACATTCTCCACAGCGACCCATTGCTCCCCGATCATATCCGGGAGAAATTCACCTTTATAAATTTTCCAGGCCTGCATCCAGAGATGGAGCTTGTCCTCTTCCCGTTTCTCCTTTTTTTCTTTCTCTATCAGTTTCCGGAACTCATTTACATCAACCTGAACTTCAATATTTCCGTCCCAACAGCACATTCCGGACTGGATATTTATGTATTTGCTATCTGGAAGTCCAATATCCTTCAGCTGTTTACGAAGTCTGAAAATGGTGTTGTTCAGGCTTCCGTTCTTATTCTCCACCTCAACTCTTCCATAAAGGGCATCTATCATAGCAGCTTTGGAAATTCCGCCGTCTTCGGTATGAAACATAAGCAGCTGAAAAAGCTGTGTAGTCTTCGATGCTTTATTTCGATCCAGTACCAGTTCTTTTCCCTTATATTCCAACGAAAAGGTTCCAAGCATGCGAACCTTTAATACGTTTTTTTCCATATACTTTTCTCCATAACTAAAATAATTCTAGAACGTATTTATTGCAGACGTAATTAGCAATAGCCTTTTATTTCCTTATTAATTATAATACGACTTTTTTACATAATAACACCAGAATAAAAAAAGAACTATTAACATTTGGTTAAAAAAAGGCAGAAGTTTTCGTTACATGTACTGAAAACTTCTGCTCTTACTGCTTCTTTATTCTGTTACTTCGTACTGCCTCAATTCATATTTCAGTTTGGTGCCCTCTTTGATTTCTATTAGCAAAAGGACTCCGGGCACCGGCTTCTCACCGGCATGTCCTCGCTTTTTACGTATCTTGCGTTAAATTCCATATTGATCTGGCGAAGCTCTTTCTTCCCGTCAATGTATTCCTGATACATCTCAGCCAGTCCTGCCATACAGCCGTCGCAGTTCGCCTCAATATTTCCAAGGGATTCTGCAACAATCTTCTCCCGCTCCTCACGGGTAGTTTCTGCGATTAAATATCCCGCCATCTTTTCGCCTCCACTTTCTCAGGTAAATTTCATTATCTCTATTATAGCGTACTCCTTAACAATTTCAACTTTAACTTCCATAACCACTTTAGAATTAATTGATAAATCCACCTGCAAAAACTGTTTATTTTCTCGTTTATGTGTTATATTATATCTACCTTATATTAGCCAGGAGGACTTTATGCCGAAAAAACGAGTAGGTGTGATTACCTTCCATAACTACGACAATTACGGTGCCATCCTACAGAGCTACGCGCTTCAGAAAAAGCTGCAGGAAATCGGCACCCAGCCGGAAATTATTGATTACCGCTGCGACTATATCAGCAATCCTTTCCGCCTTGTAAACCTGAAAAAGAAAGGACTTTTTAACTATATTTACGGGGCAATCGGCCATATCTGCTACATTCCCCGCCGTTTCAAATGCAACAAATTCCGTAAGCATATGCGCTACAGCCAGCCTGTCATTCAGGGTAAAATGCAGCCGGTAGCTGGCAAATACGATATTTATATTGCTGGAAGCGACCAGATTTGGGATTACAAGCTTACCAATTTTGATACCACCTATTTCCTTGATTTTGTAAAAGAGGGGAAAAAGAAATGCAGCTATGCTGCAAGTATCGGTGAAAATCTTCCGCCGGAAGAATACCAGCAGTAATACAAAGAACTGCTCTCCGATTTTGATGAAATTCTGGTTCGTGAAGACTATGGGGCTGACATTGTAGAGAATCTCACAGAGAAGCGTCCTGAAGTGGTCTGCGATCCTACCCTTCTTCTCACTGCGGAAGAGTGGGATAAGCTTCTGGTTGAGCCAAAATATAAAGAAAAATACATTCTGGTTTACCAGCTGGGAATTAACAAAGAAATCGTAGACTTCGCCCGCCGACTCCACAATAAGACCGGCTACCGTATTGTATACATTCCTTTCCCATTAGTCGGACTTCTGAAATGTGACTGCAAGATCACAGTTGGTCCTGCAGAGTGGATGGGACTTTTCAAAAATGCAGAATATGTAGTTTCTGATTCTTTCCATGGTGTTGTTTTTGCCCTTATTTTTAACCGCAAATTCTTCGCCAAGGTAAACGGTCATCACATGAACCGCCGTGTTCAGCAGCTTCTTAATCTGGTGAAGCTTACCGATAGAACTATGGATGATGTTTCTTACGAGAAGCTTACCGAAGAAATTGATTTTACTTATGCAAATGAGCAGATTGCCCGCTTCCGTGAGCACTCTATGGAACAGCTGCGCCAGATGACATCTGAGGATTAAGCAGCGATTACCAATAAATGGAGATTTTTAGCAAATGAATAAAGAAAAAAATGTAAAAAAAGCCTTTTTATGGAATATGATCGGAAGTACCTGTTACTCAGGCTCCTCCTTTTTGTATCTCCTGGTGGTAACTCGTGTGTGTGGCGCACAGCTGGCAGGGTTTTATTCCTTAAGCTACGCTACTGCACAGCTGCTTCTGCAGGTGGGACGCTATGGTGTCCGCACCTATCAGGCCACGGATCTGGAGCACAAATATATTTTTTCCGAGTATAAGGTTTCCCGCATTATCACCTGTGCACTGATGATGCTGTTTGGAATTATTTACAGTTCCTTCAGCTTCAAAGGCGAATATATTATCATCAGCACTTTTATTATTATGATGAAGATGATTGATGCGGTGGAGGATGTTTTCCACGGAAATCTTCAGCAAAAGTACCATGTTGAGCAGATGGGAAAAATGCTGGCGGCGAGAAATCTGTATTCCGCAGTTTTTTTCACCGCTATGCTTATTATCACCAAGAACCTGTACTGCACCTGTGTTGCTACTTCTACAACCTCCCTTATTCTGTGTCTTATCATTAACTCACAGATGACCAGAAAATACGTTGGTCATGAAGAGGATGGACGCAAGCTTCAGATGTCTCATGTGTGGGAGTTACTTCGAACCTGTACCCCTATGTTTATCGGTACTTTTCTTTCCCTGCTGCTCTACAACATTCCAAAATACGCAATGGCTGGCGTTATGACAGATGAATATCAGACTTACTATAGCATTCTGTTTATGCCTTCTTTTGTGATTTCGCTGATGTGCGAGTTCGTGTTTAAGCCTACCATCACCACCATCGCAGAATTATGGTGGGAAAATAATGTGAAAAAGTTCACACTGTACATACTGCGGATCATTGGCATCATCCTTGTCTGCTGTGTGGCTGTTGTGGCCGGAGGGCATCTCATCGGTCGAACATTGCTGGAGATTATTTACGGTGTAGATCTTTCCCCATATAAGCTGCATTTCGTAGTTTTACTTATCGGCGGTGGAATCAGCGCGGAAGTCTACATGATCTACAATATCCTTATCGCTATCCGCTGGGGAAAATGCCTGCTTCCAGTTTATTCCATCACCGCAGTTATTACCATCGCAGCTGCCCGGATCCTGGTGCAGCAGTTGGGAATTATGGGCGCAGCATTGAATTATGTACTGTCCTGCTCCATTTTGTTTGTGCTGTTTACTTTGATTCTGGTTTATGTAATTCTTCGAAAAAAACATCAGAACTAATTCAGTTAATACAACATCCCCCGGAAGGGAAATGTCCGTTTATTGGGACTATTCTTTCCGGGGGATGTTTTTTTATTTTCCTTTCGGATTTATGCGTGGAAGCTGATACTCTCGTATATTTTCATAGCCCGATAACGCCAACAGCAAAAGCAAGTCACGCTGTGGTCCTTTCCAGGATTCTGCAGGTTCGTACCATTCGTGGATGGTATGCTCTCCACCGCCTTTTCCTCCCCAGCCCACGGTGATGGCAGGGATTCCAAGACTGATGGGGATGTTGGCGTCTGTGCTGGCAGCACCGATGTACAGGGTTTCCATGCCTATGGCCTGATTTGCAGCATTTGCAGCCTGGACAATCTGGCAGGATTTGTCCTGGGTACCAGCGGGGCGCCTGCCCTTTTGTTCGAAGGTGACTGTAATGCGGTCATCTTCTGCTGAGGTTTCCCTGTCTCCATTATCAGCATTCACTGGCACTGCGCCAGCTGTATCTCCCACACTGCTTTTCGCCGTCATATTATTGTCGTCAAAGGTTCCTGTACTCTCAGAACTTAAAGTTCCATATCCCCAGCGGGCGTTTTCCTCATTCACGGCTTCTTCTATTGCCTGGTGGAGTTTTGCAGATAATTTCTCAAGTTCCCCTGCATCCACAGAGCGCAGATCCACCAGCATAGAACACTCTGCCGCGATTACATTTACAGACGTGCCGCCGTTTACTACGCCTACACTAAAAGTAGTTTTCGGATTCTTTGGTGTCTGGAAATCGCTGATTTTCGCAATCGCCCTTCCCATTGCGTGAATCGGGTTGGGAATTCCGAAGCCGGTGAAGCTGTGTCCGCCGGTTCCGTGGAAAGTTACCAGATAGCGTTCGCTGCCTACTGCCTGGTAGATGATTCCGGAGGTATTTTTATCATCGATGGAGACGAAACCGTCGTAGTGTCCTTCTGTATTTGCCATATTCTTAAACACATGCTTAATTCCCCTCAGGTCGCCGAGCCCTTCTTCACACACATTCGCACAGAACACAATATCTCCCTGGCCGCGAGTTGATGGAGCATTCCTTACTCTTTGAAGACTAAGAAGCTCCGCTACCGCCCTGGTATCGTCTCCGATTCCCGGACAGCTGTAGCGTTCGCCTTCTTTCTTCAAAGTAAGGTCTGTCTCCCTTTGGAAAACAGTGTCTGTATGTCCCGCAACCATGATTCGCGGTCCATTCCCAGTCCCTTTCCAGGTTCCCAGCACATTTCCCACCTCATCAACGTGCACATCTGAAAGACCGGCATCCACCATCTTCTTTCGGACATATTCCGCTTTCTCCCCTTCTTCATAGGAAGGCGCAGGAATCTGGCACATTTCCAGGTGCTCCTGCAAAGTTCTTTCATCATCTTCGCGCAAAAATTTTAGTGCTTCCTGCACACCATTATATTTCAGTAATTTATCCATAATCGTTCCCTTTCAACTATAAAAAAGTCAGCAAGTTCCAGCCTTCCCAGCCCAAACCTCCTGACTCTCATACGTCTGATTATTATCTTTTTATCACCATACAGCGGTTTTCCACTCATCTGGTCAACACTACATTTGAAATGATTTTTTGCAGAATCGGATCCACTGAACATAATTATAATCTCTCCAGCAGCTTCTCCAGATCCGCATAACTCTCAATATTATTGGACTCCCTGCGAAGCCCTGCACTGTGGGGCATCCCTGCTGTATACCATGCCACATGCTTGCGCATCTCCCGGATTCCGATGAATTCACCCTTCATTTCAATCTGAGCCCGCGCATGCTTCAGAATCATCGCTTTCACCTCTGCCAGAGAAGGTCTTGCCAGCTCTTCCCCTGTTGCAAAATAGTGATTCATCTCCCGAAATATCCATGGATTTCCTTCCACAGCACGCCCGATCATCACCGCATCACATCCGGTCTGCCGAAAAAGTTTCTCCGCCTTTTTCGGCGAATCCACATCCCCATTTCCAATCACCGGAATGGAAACTGCTTCTTTAACCCTGGCAATGGTCTCCCAGTCTGCTATCCCGGAATAATACTGCTGCCGTGTCCGTCCATGAACTGCAATAGCTGCTGCCCCGGCATCCTCCACGCGCTTTGCAATCTCCACAATATCCACCGGCTCATTCTCAAAACCGATACGAACTTTCACTGTCAATGGCTTCTGAATGGCAGAAGAAATGCTTTTCACAATCTTCACAATCAGATCCGGATTTTTCAAAAGAGCTGAACCTTCACCGTTATTTACCACCTTCGGCACTGGGCATCCCATATTGATATCCAGAATGTCAAAAGGCTCCTCCTCGATTTCCTTCGCCACCTCCGTCATCAGCTCTGGCTCACTTCCAAAGAGCTGCATGGAAATAGGATGCTCCACCGGGTCGATTTCCATCAGCGCCCTGGTATTTTTGTTCTTATAGGAAATAGCCTTGGCACTGATCATCTCCATGCAGAGAAGCCCAGCGCCCTGCTCCTTGCAAAGCCTGCGAAAAGCCAGGTCGGTAACGCCCGCCATTGGTGCCAGGACGAACCGGTTAGGGATCTCCACAGTTCCGATTTTCCACTTCATCTCCTTTGGAAGCTCATATCTCAACTTAGAATCTAAATTACTACTCATATCACCTTAATTACTTTCATATTTGATGTGTAACTATTCAATCCTTTCAACAATTACTCGCTTCGTGAACTCAAATGTCACATCTGATGAGCTGCTATTTTCCCTGTTTATCAGTTTATCCACACAGCTTACTCTTCTGTCTTCTCTTTATCCACATCTTCCCCAAGGAAGAACACACGATAATACATTTCCAGAGATTCCAGAAGCTCCTCTTTCTCCACACGCAGCTTTTTAATCTTCAGTGCACCGCCAATATCATCATAAAATCCATCAGCTTCCGTAGCCTCTGTTTTAAACTGCAGGTTTCCGTGATCATCAAATTCCAGTGTGAAAATTCCTCCAATCTCTTCTGTGAAAAGAACACACATGATCTGCAGTTCCTTCTTCACATGATCTGGCAGAGAATCAAAGTCTTTATTAAAGTAATATTTCTGTTCATAGGCGCTTGCGCCGCAAAGCACTACATTCTCCTGATACAATTAAGTCCCACCTTTCTGTTTTCATCTGTGTCAACAACATTTTCGCAAGTGATATGCCCCATTCACTGTAGGATTATCGCAATCAGTGGGGAATATCATTTGCGAAAATGTGCCTAAATAACAGCCTTACACATAGCTATACAGCCCGCGAACCGAAACCTCACCGGCGCTGACAGTTGCAATTGTTCCATCAGTTTTCTCTACCAACAGCTCTCCGCCATCTGTAATCCCTCTGGCCACGCCCTCGTACGGCTCTTTCGCCAGCACACGCACCGGCTGATTGTAATTAGCAAGAATACTTTCATATTCCTCTTTCAGCCCACTGAGGTCACAGGTCGCTGCAAATTTTTCATAGTATTCCTCAAAAGCTTCCATCACAAGCCCGGGAATCTGGCTTCTGTCAAATTCCTTGCCGCTCTCCAGATAAAGGGATGTAGCCTTGTCTGCCATCTCCTCCGGAAACTCTTTGATATTTACATTAATTCCCACTCCGATGACTGCATAGTCAATTTTTCCATCGCGAACCCCCATTTCGGTAAGGATTCCGCATATTTTTTTGTGGGAAACCACCACATCATTGGGCCATTTGATACTTACATCAAATCCAAGACTCTTCACTGCTTTCGCCACAGCCATACCCATTACAAGGGTAAGGGTTGGTGCATACTGAGGTTCAAATTTCGGTCTGAGAAGAATGCTCATCATAACCGACGTACCCTCTGGTACCTCCCAGGATCTGCCAAGTCTTCCTCTTCCTGCTGACTGAAATTCTGCCAGTGCAAGAGTTCCCTCTGATGCGCCTTCCTTCGCCAGACGCTTGATCCACAAATTGGTAGAATCTGTTTCTCTTGCAAAATGGACGGTTTTGCCCGCCCATTTTGTATGTGTTGCCTGTGA